>ERZ791899.1702-NODE-1702-length-16433-cov-2.881671_pt1 | contig 16433 bp, 14 predicted proteins | sample MGYA00510151_ERZ791899 | MGnify/ENA primary metagenome ERZ791899 (study PRJEB30046, sample SAMN00792118) | human gut metagenome | study: EMG produced TPA metagenomics assembly of the A metagenome-wide association study of gut microbiota in type 2...
GCACAAAGAAAAACCTTGAGATGCGTGTAGATGCTGAGCACGGTGCAACAGAAGGTAAATTCGACCTCGCAAAAAGAGCAAAAGAAGCTAACCTTGACGCAATCCATGACACAGTACATGAGATGGCAAGAGACGAGGCACGTCACGGAAAAGCATTCGAAGGACTGCTTAAGAGATACTTTGGCTAAGCTACAAGCCATGCAATAAAAAAGAGGTTACACTTCGTGTGAGTTTACTCACGAAGGAGTGTAATCTCCTTTTTTATTATGCGGCGACAGCCGTCCATGAAATAGACCGCAGGTCTATGAATGGGCATGGCGCAGCCTTATTAACTTATTGGGCGACAGCCCTACATGAGGAAGTAGCGCCAGCGGATTCCGAATGGCTCGGCGCAGCCTTACAACCGCTCCACATCCACTTCATCTTTCTGCCGGATTTCATCCAAAACCCATCTTCCATCTTCACGGATAAATACCCAATACTCATAAAATGTTTCCGGAGATGTTTTTCCACGTACAACTTCTCCTGTATCGATATTTATATAATATCCAATCATTCTTCCATGAATCAGATAAATCACCCGATCGTGTTCTTCGCCTTCTTTATCAAAGGCAAATACCGGAGCCGCATTTAAAAATCTGACTCGTTCTTGTACTGGCTTTTCATGATTTACTTCCATCCAACCCAGTTTCGAATTCCAATTTTGAATAAGATTTTTGCTCAGGTATTTTTCCGCATAAGATGTATCCTGACGCCTCCAACATTCCTGAATAACAAAATATGCATGCTTCACATATTTTTTCATCTTTTTCGGATTCCATTCTTCTCCTGGTTTTTCAAATGATTTCATAGAACGCAGGCTCTTTCGCTTTGCTTTTTGAATTCCATAATGAAATACTATCGTTCCGGCTCCGGCCATACAAATAAATGTGCCCCACCAGATAATCATTTCAACCGGTCCTCCGCGTCTTCCTCCTTGCCCGTAATAATGACTATGCAATCCACTGCCCGAACTGCTTCCAGATCCTCCCCCAGATCCTCCACTGGAACCTCCGCCACCGGCCCGTGCATATCCTGTAACCGTAAAACACATGCAGCATATAACAATTAACAGTATTCTAAATATAACTTTATGTTTTTTCATTTTCTTCTCCATCAATCCATTCGAAACATTTTATTCTATTGTAACATAGTTATTATTGTTTAATCTCGCCTTTCGTATATAGTATTTAATACTATATATGAAAGAATAGATTACTACAAGATATTGACATCGAAAACATTTTGTTTTATAATTAAATAGTTTGAAATTCAAACTATTTAATTTCAAGCATAAATGATTCTGGAAAGGATAAATATTATGAATACAAAATTAAAACATCTTCAAATTGGTGATCTGACTGCCAGACTCCCAATTATACAAGGTGGCATGGGCGTCGGTGTCAGCCTGAGTAAACTTGCCGGAGCTGTAGCAAAAGAAGGTGGAGTCGGCATCATTTCCACTGCCCAGATTGGTTATGACGAGGAAGGCTTCGAGAAAGATCAGGCAGGATGTAATCGTCTTGCTATACGGAAACATATTCAAAAAGCAAAAGAAATCGCCTGTGGCAACGGACTTATCGGAGTAAATATCATGGTGGCTCTAAAGCATTATGAAGAACACGTAAAAGAGGCCGTTGCCGCTGGTGCCGATGTCATTATCAGTGGTGCCGGACTACCGATGAAACTTCCGGCTCTTGTCAGTGAAACTTGCCGTACAAAGATTGCACCAATTGTATCGTCTAAAAGAGCATTACAGATTATTTTAAAACGCTGGGCACACAGATATGACAGAACCGCTGATTTTATTGTAATTGAAGGTCCAAAAGCAGGTGGACATCTTGGATTTTCTACGGAAGAACTTGTTAATATTAATTCTCTTAATTATGATGAAGAAATCAAAAATATAATTGAATGTAAAAAAGAGTATGAAAGACAATACAACAAAAAAATACCAGTCATTGTTGCCGGTGGTATCTTTGACTCAGCAGACATTGCCCACGCATTGGGACTTGGCGCAGATGGTGTTCAAATTGCAAGCCGTTTTGTTGCAACAGAAGAATGTGACGCATCAGATGCATATAAGCAAGCTTACATACATGCCAGAGAAGCGGATATTCAAATAATCCAAAGCCCAGTCGGAATGCCGGGCAGAGCACTTCGCAATGAGTTCATCAAGAATATAGAACGAGAGCGTCAGCCAATAAAAAAATGCTATAACTGCCTTGCCCAGTGCAATCCTGGCACTGTTCCTTATTGCATTACTCAGGCGTTGATCAATGCTGTAAAAGGTGATGTTGAAAATGGGCTTATCTTCTGCGGAAGCAATGTTGGCAGAATTCATCAAATGACTACCGTACATAATTTGATGGAAGAACTTACCGATTTTTCTTCACTCAATGAAAATTAAATCCAAAAGCAGGCATCTCCGCCAATGAACGGAGATGCCTGTTTTCATTTTCTAACTGTTCAATTTTCTTCATTAATTCTCTAATTACTTGATCCTGTTCTTTGAACCTATCGTCCTGTTCTTTAAGTTTGTTAATTTGATTTTTAATTCTATCATCCTGTCCCTTAAGTATTTCTTCCATCTGTTATAGCCTCTGGAGAGCTTTTGTATACGCAGGAAATTACATTTTCTGCGTATACAAAAAACAGCCTGAAAGTTTTCCTCTCAGACTGTTTCTTATTCTCTGCTATTTTTTGCTTTCCTCGCTATTTTGACATGAAAATTATGTCTGCTACACGGCTCCTTCATCTTCATCTGCTACAGCACAAATGCGTACATCACTACAAAGTGGCACAGGCTTCCTCCCATCACGAACAGATGAAAAATCTCATGGCTTCCAAAATTTTTATGCTTCCTGTTAAAAATCGGAAGTTTCAGTGCATAGATCACTCCGCCGACTGTATAAATGATTCCGCCTGCTAAAAGCCATCCAAATGCCGCCGGTGACAGGGAGTTGAGCAGTTGTGTAAATGCAAGTACACAAGTCCACCCCATTCCAATATAAAGTACGGAAGATACCCACTTCGGGCAAAATACCCAAAACGCCTTTATCAGAATTCCCGCAATTGCGAATCCCCATACAATTGCCAGTAGAATCCATCCCATACGTCCGCCGAGCACTAACAGACAAATTGGTGTATAACTTCCGGCAATCAGTACGCTGATCATCATATGGTCAATTTTCTTCAGAATCGTATTTACCTTCTTGGAAATGTTAAATGTATGGTATGTCGTGCTAGCTGCATAAAGCAGGATCAGACTTACCGCATAAACTGCAATGGATACAAGATAAATCCTGCCAGGCTCATGAGCTGCTTTGATAAGCAACGGAATTGCTGCAAATATTGCCATCAGCATTCCAATAAAATGTGTGATCGCACTTCCCGGATCTTTTACATGTTCTTCTATTACTTTTGCCATAACTTACTCCTCCTGAAAATAATGTTATATTCTTCTTTCGTATTTCCATACGTAGTTTTGATTACTACTTGTTCTTATATCAATATTATAACCGTTATTTTCAAAAAAGCAAGTACTTAAATATTAAATATTTCAGCTCTATTCTCAATCAATTGTAACTTCTCTTTCCTTTTCATATGCTTAATCGCATACTCCCGGCTCATTGCCTCTTCCTTCGTAGCAAATGTTTCCGAATACACCAGCTTCACCGGCAGACGGCTCTTCGTATATTTCGCGCCTTTTCCTGCATTATGAGCCTGTATTCTTTTTTCCAGATTGTTCGTCCAGCCAGTGTAGAGACTACCGTCCCCACACTCCACAATATATGTATAATTCATGATTTCTCCTTTAATTGGGGACATAGCAAAACTTCATTTTACTACGTCCCCAATTATACACATTCTTTATCTTTTTGTCATATAATCTACAGGGTTTACTGGTGTTCCATCTTTTCGTAATTCCATATATACGTTGCATCCTTCCACGCTGTAATACTTTGTCGGCTGTCCGATATAGCCGAGAATGCTTTTTGCCTCTACCTGGTCGCCGACTTTTACTGGCACTTCTTTTAACTGTCCATAAAGGACTTCGTAACCATTTCCAAGGTCTACGGTCACGGTTGTTCCTGTCTGTGCGGTCACATCAATGGATTTAATTATTCCCGGTGCACCGCACAGAACCTGGTCTCCTTCTGCTCCACTGATAACCAATGCCGGATTATACTTGTATTGGTCTAGTGTCGCGAAGTAAACTGTTTTGTCCATGCTGTAATTCATAAGCACCGTGCCGCTTACAGGCCAGATCATCTTACTGTCGCTTGTAAAGTTTGCGGAAGATGCACTACCCGCTGTCCTTGCCGCCTGCTGACTTCCGTTAGTCTGTCTGTTGCCGTCCTGGTTGCCATTATTTCCGGATCCATCTGTGTTTCCGGCTGTTGCAGCATTTTTGCTTGCAGTCCCTGCCGTTCCTGCACCAGAGCCACTCTTTTCGGCTTTTCCACCGGTTCCGGCTCCATCCGTTCCTGACTCGGAAGCACTGTCTTTCTGTGCATTTCCACTTGCTTCCTGACTGGCTTCCTCCAGTGCTTTCTTCTGTTCCTCCAGTTGTGCTTTTGCGAGCTCCCCTTCTTTTTTCACTGTCTTGTAATCCCGCATTGTGTATGTTCCAACAATTGCTATGGCTGCCACAAAGCACAGAACTGCCGCCAGTGTCGCCTTACGATTTCTCTTTTGCTTCTGCCTTGGCGTCATTTTTTTCGGACCGGCATGTTCTTTGCCGCGATCCATCTTATTATTATCGTTCATTTTCATCACCACCTCTGACTCTATTCTTGCCAGATTGTAGTGGTACTATACAAACTACATATAAAATATTGTCTTTGACTTTTTCTAGCCTTTCTTATATGGAAATTTCAAGAATGCCTCGGCTTTTTGTACAATACTATTATGACTTTACAAATTTTGCTACTCTCCTGCTCCGCCTTCCACCTGCACGATCTCCACGCCTTCTTTCAGTTCTGTCCCTTCGAAGAAATGTGCCAGTATCTCTTCCATGCTTTTTCCTTCTTTTGCCATTTGATTTGCCGTGTACTGGCTTAAGCCCAGTCCATGTCCGATACCCCGGGTCGTGATCCGCAGCTTTCCGTCATATTTCTGAAAAGAAAAGCAGCTTGATGCGAGATGATAATTGGTTCGGAATTCTTCTCCACTCACGGTGTCATTTCCAACCCGGACGCTAAGTACATATCCTGCAGTGTCTACCCCAGTCACTTCTGCATCCATATCGTCTATAGTAATTGTCTGAATTTGTTCTTTCGACTCAATATCTAGCGGACAGTCCACAATCTTCAGATACGGATAATCTTCGCTCCCCAGCGCCTCCCGTCCATCCCTTGTACTTCCATTACTGAGTCTGCAAAATGGTGTCTTTGCCAGCGCATTTTCATAAGTCAGCACCTGTCCGTTGGTCTCCTCCCATGCATGCTCAAGCCGCTTATAATACTTGGAATATTGATCTGCTCCCCAGGAATCCTGCATATCTTTCTTTGTCCAGTATCTCTCTTCTAATATAGTATCTGCCCCTGCGCCAAGCGCCAGACATACCTGGGTCCGCACAAGAACTGCCTGGGTTTTTAAAGCTTCCTCCTCATAAACCGCAGGGATTTCTCTGGCCATAATTCCAATACAGTATTCACTGAGCGGCATCTGAATTTTATCCACATTTTCAGCATTAGAATCTTCCTGTTTTCCACCATCACTGCCGGACTTTTCTCCGTCTGCCTTCACATTTACCATAGTCTCGTCCACTCTGGAAGCTCCATAAGCTCCCGGTCCGCTTAAGAACACGGTGATAATATAGGGCAGCAATATAATGATCAGAAGATAGCACCCCAGTTTCTTTAATCTATATTTCAAATATGCAAATCTCATATAAAAAACGCCCTCCCATATAAAATATGAGAAGACGTTCTTTTTTATTCTTCAAGAATGCCTTTGCATTGTTTCTGCATGAACTAAACTTCTACTGTCACTTTATCCAGATGCCAGATATCATCCACATACTCCTGAATCGTTCTGTCAGATGAGAATTTTCCACAGCTTGCAGTATTCAGAAGTGCCATCTTAGCCCATCTGTCTTTGTCGCGGTAAGCTTCTTCAACCTTCTTCTGTGTATCCGCATAAGAACGGAAATCCTTCAGAATGAAATACGTATCGGCTTTGCTTCCACCTTGAGCTGTCAGAAGTGAATTATACAGGTCACGGTACATTTCCTTATCACCTTGTGAATATGTTCCATCCACAAGCTGGTTCACAACGCGTCGGATATCGGCATCACTATTGTAGATATCCATCGGATTGTAGCCGCCATTGTTCTCGTAATTGATGACCTCGTCAGAGCTAAGTCCGAAGATAAATGCATTCTCTGCACCAACTTCTTCAACAATTTCCACATTTGCTCCATCCATCGTTCCAAGTGTCAGTGCGCCGTTGAGCATGAACTTCATATTACCGGTTCCTGATGCCTCTTTGGAAGCTGTGGAAATCTGCTCGCTTACATCAGCTGCTGCGAAGATGATCTCAGCATTTGACACACGATAATCTTCGATGAATACAACTTTCAGTTTGCCGTTGATACTGCGGTCGTTGTTGACTACATCCGCAACGGAATTGATCAGTTTGATGATCTGTTTTGCACGGATATATCCTGCGGAAGCTTTTGCTCCGAAGATAAATGTTCTCGGATAGAAGCTTATTTCCGGATGTTCCTTGATCTCGTTGTATAAGTACATTACATGTAAAATATTAAGAAGCTGTCTCTTGTACTCGTGCAGTCTCTTGACCTGTACATCGAAGATAGATCTTGGATCCACTTCAATGCCATTGTGCTCTTTAATATATTTTGCCAGGCGGACTTTATTCTCATACTTGATGCTCATAAATTCCTTCAGAGCTTCCTCATCGTCCACCCATTTTTTCAGTCCTGACATCAGAGACAGATCTGTGATCCAGTCCTTTGTTCCAAGCTTATCTGTTACCCAGTCAGCTAGCAGCGGATTTCCATGCATCAGGAAACGTCTCTGTGTAATTCCGTTTGTCTTATTGTTGAATTTCTGTGGCATCATTTCATAGAAATCACGAAGCTCCTGTTTTTTCAGGATTTCTGTATGAAGTCTTGCAACTCCATTGACAGAGTATCCGGCTACGATTGCAAGATGAGCCATCTTTACCTGACCATCTCTTAAAATCTCCATCTTTGCTACTTTCTCTTCATTTCCCGGATACATCTCACGGATCTGAGCCACAAAGCGGCGGTCAATCTCCTGGATGATCTGGTATACACGAGGAAGCAGCCTGGAGAACAGGTCGATTGGCCATTTTTCCAGAGCCTCTGACATGATAGTGTGGTTCGTGTAAGCGCAGGTCTTTGATGTGATTTCCCATGCCTCATCCCAGCCAAGTCCTTCCTCATCAAGAAGAAGTCTCATAAGCTCGGCAACTGCTACCGTCGGATGTGTATCATTCATCTGAATCGTCATCTTCTCCGGCAGTTTATGGATATCATCATGGTGCTTTTTATATTTTGTAAGTGCAGCCTGAAGACTGGCAGATACGAAGAAATACTGCTGTTTCAGTCTCAGTTCCTTTCCTGCATAGTGGTTATCGTTCGGGTACAGGACCTCTACGATCGTTTTTGCCAGATTCTGTTGCTCTACCGCTTTGTGATAGTCACCGCGGTCAAATGAATCTAACTGGAAATCTACGATTGGTTCTGCGTCCCAGATACGAAGTGTATTTACAATATGATTATCATATCCTACGATCGGATAATCATACGGAACTGCCAGAACGGACTCATAATTCTCCTGTTTAAAACGGATATCTCCGGTCTTATCATCGTACTCTACACGGATATTTCCACCGAAGCGTACTTCCTTTGCATACTCCGGTCTGCGAAGTTCGAATGGATTGCCGTTCTTCAGCCAGTTATCCGGTCTTTCTTCCTGATAGCCATCTTTGATCTTCTGCTTGAACATACCATAACGGTAGCGGATACCACAGCCGTAAGCCGCATAGCCAAGAGATGCCAGTGAATCCAGGAAACATGCAGCGAGACGTCCAAGTCCGCCATTTCCAAGTGCCGGGTCCGGCTCCTGATCCTCAAGTTCATTCAGGTTCAGACCCATTTCTTCCAGAGCCTCTTTCACCTCTTTATATGCCGTCATATTGATCAGGTTATTGCCAAGAGCTCTTCCAAGCAAGAACTCCATAGACATGTAATACACGATTTTCGGATCATCTTTCTCGTACTGCTTCTGAGTTGCGATCCAGTCATCGATAATTGCATCTTTTACGACATAGGAAACCGCCTGATAAAGCTCCTGCTGAGATGCTTCGTCTACAGTTTTTCGGAACAGCTGCTTAACATTCTGTTCTACATCCTTCTTAAACGCTTTTTTTTCAAATCTCGGATTAATCATATTGTTTTGATCCTTTCTTGCTCTTGTTTCAGGAAATGTAAGATAAAAGAACAGGTCTGCCGGAGCAGACCTGTTCACATCTGTTATTGCTTCTCTACTCCAAGAGTTACTGCCTCACCATTGATCTTCCACTCTTTCACATAACCTGCAGGTGTCGCTTTTTTCACCTCCAGAGCCAGTGTCTCAGCTCCGATCTCATCAGCATTTTTCGCAAATACAGTTTCTGCCTTCTCACTTCCTTCATATGTGATCACGATCTTATCCATGACCTCGAAATCAGCTTCCTTACGCATCGTCTGTACTTTGCTGATGATCTCACGCACGAATCCCTCTTCCAGAAGTTCCTCGGATAAGTTCGTATCAAGAACAACTGTGATTCCGTTGTCATCCTCAGATACATATCCTTCCATCTGTGCAGTATCGATCAGAAGATCTTCACGGTTCAGGACTACTTCTTCACCATTTACCTCAAATCTCAGGCAACCATTTGCATTCAGCTCATCCATAGCAGCATTTCCATCCAGTCCGCTGAGTACATTTTTGATTCCCCCTAACAGTTTACCATATTTTGGTCCGACTGTCTTTAGCTGAGGTTTAAAAGAATAGGACGTAAAGTCACGTACTTCTTGTGTAAATGTTACATTTTTCACATTCAATTCATCGGCAACGATGGCATCAAAGAACTCGGAAAGCTCAAAATCAGCTTTGACATACATCTGTCCGATTGGCTGACGGTTCTTGATATTTGCAGTATTTCTGCAGGCACGTCCCATAACAACCAGTTTCAGAACACGGTCCATATTCTCCTCAAGCTCTTTGTCGATGTGTGCTTCATTTACCTTCGGGAAATCACACAGGTGGATACTCTCAGGAGCATTTGCATCAATACTTCTTACGAGGTTCTGGTAAATGTCTTCTGTCATGAACGGAATCATCGGAGCTGCAGTCTTGCAGATCTCTACCAGTGCTGTGTAAAGTGTCATGTAAGCATTGATCTTATCCTGCTCCATGCCCTTTGCCCAGAAACGCTCACGGCTGCGTCTTACATACCAGTTACTCATGTCATCAACAAAACTCTGAAGTGCCTTTGCAGCCTCCGGGATCTTGTAGTTTGCCAGATCCTCATCTACTGCTTTAATCGCAGAGTTGAGCTTTGACAGAAGCCATTTGTCCATGACAGACAGCTTCTCATACTCTAATGTATATTTTGTTGCGTCAAATTCATCAATATTCGCATACAGTACAAAGAATGCATAAGTATTCCACAGAGTTCCCATGAACTTACGCTGTCCCTCTGTCACTGCTTTTCCGTGGAAACGGTTCGGCAGCCACGGTGCACTGTTAATGTAGAAATACCAGCGGATCGCATCTGCTCCATATTTCTCCAGTGCATCGAACGGATCGACCGCATTTCCCTTGGACTTACTCATCTTCTGACCATTCTCATCCTGAACATGTCCAAGAACAATAACGTTCTTATAAGGAGCTTTGTTGAAGATCAGAGTTGAAATCGCAAGCAGTGAGTAGAACCATCCACGAGTCTGGTCTACCGCCTCTGAGATGAAGTCTGCCGGGAAATGTTTCTCGAACAGTTCCTGATTCTCAAATGGATAGTGATACTGTGCAAATGGCATGGATCCACTGTCGAACCAGCAGTCAATCACTTCTGGTACACGGTGCATCTCTTTTCCACATTTCGGACACTTGATCGTCACATTATCAATATATGGGCGGTGAAGTTCGATCTCATCCGGGCAGTTATCAGACATAGATTTCAGCTCTTCAATACTTCCGATCGAATGCTGGCATCCACACTCACACTCCCAGATATTCAGAGGAGTTCCCCAGTAACGGTTACGGCTGATGCCCCAGTCCTGAACATTTTCAAGCCAGTCACCAAATCGTCCTTTACCGATACTCTCCGGAATCCAGTTGATCGTATTATTATTCGCGATCAGATCATCCTTTACTGCTGTCATCTTAATAAACCATGACTCACGAGCGTAGTAAATAAGCGGCGTGTCACATCTCCAGCAGTGTGGATAGCTGTGCTCGAACTTCGGTGCATCGAAAAGAAGTCCTCGTCCATCCAGGTCTTTTAACACTTCTGGGTCTGCCTTCTTCACGAATAATCCGGCGAATGGAGTTGTCTTGCCCATCTCACCTTTTTCATCTACTAACTGAACAAATGGCATGTCATATTTACGTCCGACTTTCGCATCGTCCTCACCAAATGCAGGCGCGATATGAACAACTCCGGTACCATCTGTCAATGTTACATAAGTATCACATGTTACATAAAATGCTTTTTTATTCTGCTTTGCGGCGCAGTCATAAGCACACTGATAAAGCGGCTCATACTCTTTGTACTCAAGATCCTGACCTTTGTATGTCTCAAGAACTTCATAAGCCTTTACACCATTCTCCTCATCGCCAAGTTTACCAAGAACCGTATCAAGAAGGGCAACAGCCATGTAATAAGTATATCCGTCAGCTGCTTTTACCTTCGCATAATCCTCTTCCGGATTTACACAAAGCGCAATGTTAGATGGCAGAGTCCATGGAGTTGTTGTCCATGCAAGAATATATGCATCCTCGTCTTTAACTTTAAAACGAACGATCGCTGAACGCTCTTTTACGTCTTTGTATCCCTGAGCCACTTCCTGTGCAGACAGCGGAGTTCCACAACGCGGACAGTAAGGCACGATCTTAAATCCTTTATAAAGAAGTCCTTTATCCCAGATCTTCTTCAGTGCCCACCACTCAGACTCAATAAATGTGTTGTGATAAGTAACATACGGATCATCCATATCAGCCCAGAAACCTACAGTATTAGAGAAATCCTCCCACATACCTTTGTATTTCCACACACTCTCTTTACACTTTTTGATAAATGGCTCAACACCATATTTTTCAATCTGATCCTTTCCATCAAGACCAAGAGCCTTCTCAACCTCCAGCTCGACCGGCAGTCCGTGAGTATCCCATCCGGCCTTTCTCGGAACTTCATACCCCTTCATAGTACGGTAACGAGGAATCATATCCTTGATAACACGTGTCAAAACATGGCCGATATGCGGTTTACCATTCGCAGTCGGCGGTCCATCATAAAACATATACTGTGGACAGCCCTCACGGTCCTCCATACTCTTCTCAAAAATGTGATTGTCTTCCCAGAATTTCTCCGTTTCCTTCTCCCGGTCAACAAAATTCATGTCTGTTGAAACCTTCTTATACATAATATCCTCCTTGTTGGGGACGTAGCATTTTGCCAAAGTACTACGTCCCAATCATTGATTAAGGGTGTCCCTTTTTGCATTTTGCGGTGTCCCTTTTTTACCATTAAACATAACTTATTGTAAAGATATTACTTTCTTATACAATAAAACAGGCTCCCGTCCTGATTAGGACGAAAGCCTTATACTTACGTTTATAAACCACCTAAACATACTGACATATGCTTTCCCTGTAACGGTGGAACTCCGTCAGGTCTTACTGAATTCTGTTCCTTATGCCTGTGCAGATGCCCTGGCTCATATCACAGATCGTTCAAACTCTGAAACTCGGAAGTGATCTTCAATTATATCTTACTTGTACCGGATTCCCACCATCGCCGGTTCTCTGTATCGTTGGGATATAACCTACTGTCTTCGTCAACGTCTTTAAATATCTCATACACTTTTTTATTATACGAGTTTTATCACAGATTCGTCAAGGGGTTAAGCCCCTTTTTACAGGCAAAGTTTCTATGACTCAAAGTTTCTATGGACCAGAGTATTATCAGCCAGCGTGAGATTAACGTAGATACAGAAAGTTATGTAACGGCTCTTCGTGCTTCCCTGCGCCAAAGCCCGGATGTTATACTCCTCGGGGAAATGCGTGATTACGAGACTATGCAGGTTGCTATGACCGCCGCTGAGACAGGACATTTGATCTTCTCGACCCTGCATACGATCGGTGCAGCCAGTACGAGATCGACCGCATTATCGATGTATTTCCTCCAAACCAGCAGCATCAGATAGCTGTCCAGTTATCCATGGTACTGCAGGCAGTCATCTCACAGCAGCTTGTTCCATCTACTGATGAGAAAATGATTCCTGTCTTCGAGATTATGACTGTGACACCGGCAATCCGCAATATGATCCGTGATAATAAGATTCCGCAATTGGAAGGCATAATTTCCTCCTCCGCCGGCGGAGAAATCATTTCCATGGATTCCAGTCTTTTAACTCTTTATAAAGAAGGGCAAATTACAGCAGAAACTGCATTGGCATACGCAACTAATCCGGAGATGCTGAAAAGAAAAATGTAGGTTGTGCACGATCATCACCTGTCCGGGCGGGCTTTGGGAACTATGCTCACCACGAACACACTAAAAAAGGTCCACCGGACCTTTTTGTCGTATGCTTGGCAACAAAAAATGAGGACATAAGTGATTGTACCGCAAAACTTATATCCTCATTTTTCTATTTTATTTCTGCTATTTTATTTTCTGTTTTTTTACTGTACCTTTTCTTCACATTTCTTGTTGGCTGGATTTCTTACTCAAGTTCCTGGATTGCCTCAATTGTCTTGTGATACTCTGCTGTTACCTTGCTCATATAATCTGAAATGTTCGGATTACCTGGAACTGCAGTGTCTTCATTTCTCAATTCCTCTGTAAGCTGGCTGCTCACCTGATAAAGGCTTGTCAGTGACAGGTTCTGGCAGACGCCTTTCAGTGTATGCGCTGCACGGAACGCTTCTTTGTAATCTTCCTCACTCAACGTTCTCTCAAGATCGGCGTAGCTCTTATCGTCCAGAAATTTCAGGAGAAACTTTCTCACAAGCTTCTCACCCATCAGACGTCTTACTACATCATCATAATCACCGCCGATTTTCTCATATACTTCTTTTAACTCCATTTTGACCTTTCCCCCAATTCAAATACTGTACCTTACTGTGTGTTCTCAACTGTGTTTTACTGTTTCTTTCTCTTATTACACTTTCTCTTATTACTCTTTTTTCTTATGCGGGATACCGTAGCTATAAATGTTATGATCAATATTACTAAAAGAATGCTCAGCCCCAGAATAACTTTTCCTTTTGTGGTTCCAAGTGACAGATGTTTCCCGGATTTAGTCTGTTTTTTACTGTTGTCATGTCCACTGGATTTGCTTTCGTCCTGAGTACTGTCTGTATGTGCCTTCAAATACGATTTGCTAAGCTTCACCTTTGCATTTCCAAGTTCATGACCATCGTAACTGTATGTCACAATTCCTGTGCTGCTATCTTCTGTGTCCTGTGTGATTTTCTGATCCAAAGCTGTAAAATCCACGCCGTTTGGCAACATCACATAATTCGGTCCGCTCTGCCCGTCTTCTGTCAGGAATTCTTCAATATCCTCAGATTTTTCCTGGGTCGTCACATCTACTTTTGTAAAATTATTAAATGCATATTCAAATAAATTCGTGGTGTCTGGGTATATGTTCTTTCCATGAGTCCTCAGTACCACACACACCAGCTGAGTCTGCCCATTGTCCGCCATCGTAATCAGCGTTGACAACGCATCTGATGTATAACCAGTCTTTCCACCTATTGTATATGGATAATAATTCGCATTCGACGGCTGAAGCATTTTATGCTTTTGATGGAAAACGTGTTCTTCCGTCGTCTCACTGGCCGGAATCGTATAATTGAGAGTCTGTACGATCTGGAAAAATTCCGGATGCTTGAACAACTCCCGTCCAATCAACGCCATATCTCTTGCACATGTATAATGATTCGGATCATGCAGTCCATTTGTATTAGCAAAATTGGAATTCTCACCGCCCAGTTCCTTGCATCGGCTGTTCATCTGCTCTATGAACCAGTTGTAATCATGACCGGCGTTCACTCCGACACTCTCACCTATTGCATATGCTGCTTCATTGGCAGATGCCAGAAGCATCGCATGCATTGCCTGATCCAGTGTGATTACATTTCCCTCTTTTAATCCGACGGAAGAATCTCCTCTCTGTAAAAACGCTACGCTGTCGTGGCTGAATGTCACATTATCCGTCAGTTGTCCATTTTCCAGTGCTACAAGCGCCGTCAATACTTTCGTAATACTTGCCGGATATTCATGAGCATCTATATTCTTGGCATACAGAATTGCTCCCGTTCCGACTTCCATAACAATTCCGGCTTCTCCATAAGTCCCAGGACCCTGCGGCCAGTCCTTATATCCATTCGATTCCACCGGCATATCATAGACCTGCTGCAATTCCTGAGCCTTTTGTTCTTCCGGTGTCAGTGCCTGCGCATCTGTACTCTGTGCGTCTATGGTCTGTGCATTCTCCGTAGCCGTTACCCCTGTCGCATATACACTCACCGCAGTATTGGCTGTAAACGTCACTGCCATAAGTGCCGTAAGCATCGCCGCGATGACTCGTTTGCCTGATATCATTGGCATTTCCTCCAGGTATTTTTCTTACTTAGTCTTTTTATTTTATCACATTTTTCTGCTGGATTCTATAATTATCTCCATAAAAAGACAAGATAATGACACGTATTTGCATTTTCCACAAGGATTGCTTATAATAAAAATATTTCATAACCTTGCACTGATAATAGGTAACGTTACATAAGGCACTTAAATCAAAAATAGGAGCATTTTTATGCATGTAGGAAAAAAATCGCAAAAAAGAGAAAAATCTGTAATGTCAGTTTCTTTATATGGTAACGTAGTCTTTGTTGTAATCGAGCTGATCATGGCAATTGCAACAGGATCTCAGGCAGTCCTCCTGGACGCAGTCTACGATGGAGTGGAGTTTTTTATGCTGCTTCCGTCCGTGTTCCTGATTCCACTTTTATACCGCCCGTCAAATGAACAGCATCCATTTGGATATATGCAGCTGGAAACACTATTTGTTGTAATAAAAGGCATCACCATGACAGCCGTTACATTTGGACTGATTTTCAATAATATCCATCTGATGCTGCACGGAGGACATATTGTGTCATTTCACACCATTGCCGGATTTGAAATGTTCGCCTGTATTTTAAGCGTGATTGTCACAATTTATCTGCGAATCAAGAATAAAAACCTTCATTCTCCACTCATTACAATGGAACTGCAAGGCTGGCAGATTGACTCCGTCATATCCCTCGGCATGGCATTTGCATTTTTACTGCCACTTATGATACCATTCGCATGGTTCGACCACGTAACACCATATCTGGATCAAATCATTACAATCCTTCTGTCCGTTGTTATGATCCAGACACCAGTCCGCACAGTCATCACCGGAATTCGTGATCTCATGCTGATCCCACCGGAGGAAGAAACAATCGAAGACATCAAAAAGACCGTAGAACCAATCATCGGTATCTACGGCCACAAAAATCTATACTACGATATTGTAAGAACCGGAAGAAAACTCTGGATCAGCGTCTACATCACATTCGACAAAGATATCGTATCACTGGCAAAATTCAAACACCTGCAAGATAAGTGCATCAAAGCACTGGCACAGAAATATCCAGATTTCTACTTCGAATTACTGCCGGATATCGAATTCACCGGAATTGAAGAAGAATAAAACACAGTAGAAAATGTATCTGTTCTGCAATCCTGACTTCCCACTAAGACTTGCTTTAGAGTCTTGAATATATTTATCTTATACCCTCCCCGTGTATTTGAATTGCAACAGAAAACATAGGATTTTTTGCGCCTAAAGTCTTTTAACCACTTTCCATATAAAGCAAAGCAAAAAATCAAAGCGTCTGGCCTGGAGACGCTTGCTTTTATCTCTTATAAATGCTAAAATACAATAGCTGAGTTTCCTTAGTTAAATGGATATAACAAGCGTCTTCTAAGAAAAAGCCGAGGCATTCCCCAAATTGGGGAACGTTCTAATGTTACCAAATCGAAAAAATCTGTAGATTGACAACTCGAAAAAGAGTTGATAATCTTATATATGGCCG
>ERZ791899.1713-NODE-1713-length-16313-cov-2.967032_pt1 | contig 16313 bp, 6 predicted proteins | sample MGYA00510151_ERZ791899 | MGnify/ENA primary metagenome ERZ791899 (study PRJEB30046, sample SAMN00792118) | human gut metagenome | study: EMG produced TPA metagenomics assembly of the A metagenome-wide association study of gut microbiota in type 2...
TCCTTAATCATTTTTATGTATTCTTCAATCTTATCCCATGCCTCTTTATCCATAGTTTCCTTTGATGAGAAGAAATCGGCAAGTTCTTCAATATTTATCTTGTCTTTATACTTTTCATAAATGTCAATCGGAAAATCAAGCGATGACACATATGATACCATTTGTTGCATACACGGTATACTGTAAAGTTTTCCGTCTACACGTTGTTTATCCATAATTGCGTCCGGTATTTCTTTCTTTAAATCAGGAGCATATTCATCGATTAAATCATCCAATTCCAAATATGAACCCTTTTTTACTTCGCTTGTGTACGGAATCATCCAGCCATGCCATACTATATCAAGATCTTCATTTGACGCACTTGCAAGTTTCCATTTTTCAGCATAGTCAGAAGATGTCACACATTCAAATTCTACTTTTGTATTCGGCAAATATTTTGCAAGTTCTTCATTAAACTTATCCCAAACTTTCTGTGAATCTTGTTGTTCACCTGGTCCCAAAAACATCCATTTTAATGTTACCTGTTCATCACCTGTGTCCTGCACCGGTTGAGTTCCGCAACCACTGAGCAGCATAGTAGCTGCTGCAGTGGCTGCAATGATTCTTTTTACATACTTCATAATTTTTCCACTCCTTCTTGTTTTATTTTTTATCTAAATATTACTACCAATTTTGGTGACCACCAGTATGAATTTATAAGCACACGGTCGCCCTCTCTTAAATCTGATGCCGAAGAATTGTATATTTCTCCGTCACTGCTGTCATAACGATAAGTTGTTGAATTAATAAGCATTGACTGATATTGTTCTGCACCGTTACGGTCAACATATTTTACAATAGCCGTTCTTCCGTTATCGGCAACCGATATAACATCAGCAATCATATTTCCGTTTAGCTGAATGTTATCGCCATCTATTCTTATCGGACCTATATCGTCCACTCTGACAATAACTCTAAGCATTTCAACTTTATCGTTTGATGTTGTATATTCAATAATATCACCGTGTTTTAAATCTTCTACTTTTATGTTTGAATAATCAACACGGTCTTTCCAGTTTGTTGTCGGTTGGTCATATATTATATGATCACCGGCAAACACGCTTTGTCCGCCTACAAATTGAATTAATGTACCAACTTCGTCATCTTCGTTGACCGCCGTACATATTTCATCAATTATGCAAGGTGTACTGTATTTACCTTCACTTGCCGTATTACTTACGACTGCTCCCAATGCTCCGCCCGGGCCTGCGTCATACAGATACAACGGTGCCGGCAAAGACATATCTGTTGTAGACAGCTTTGTTTCAATTTTATATGCCTTTTCATTATCCTTATCCATAGGAACCATAAATCGAATTGTCTTTCCGTTTACGAAATTGTATGGTTTGTTTTCGGCCATATTTTTATAAAAACGCAATCCGCTTTCCACTCCTGCACTGTTCTTCGGATGAGCATTTAATACAAATTCTTCATCACTGGCAACATAATATGTTTCAGAAGTTTTATTTACTGCCGTTTTTATATTCTTTATGTAGCCGTTATCATCGGTTTTACAGATAATAAGTTGGTTTACACTTCCGTCCGGGCTTGTTGTTTTCAACATTTCCGGAACATCGGCTTTGTCAACTCTCTTATCATTGAATGTAATTTTCTTATCCAATGTATACGTTTCAAATGTTCCGTCTTTCATAAACAATCTTATTTCACCTGTCGCAGGACCCGGTTCATAATAACAATTAACTACATACGCATAATTCTTTGATGTTCCAGAAACCGCATATGCCGCAAGTTGATTGAAATAATCAATGTAAAATACGCCTTCATTACCGACTGTCGGCTCATATGTACCGCTTTGACCTTCGTCAAGTCTTGAAATATATTCATTTGTAAAAACGTATTCCGTTCCGTCTTCAAGTACGGCATAATGCTTAGTACCTTTATTATAAAGTTTTGTTGCCTTGCCTGTTACTTGATTATTTGAAATCAAAATCTCGGCACTTAGGTTGCCTATTGTATTTTTACTCATAGCAATCGACAGAATACTTCCTGTTGAAATGCTTGAAAAATCAGCCTCTTTACCCTCTGCAAAATATTTTGCATTTATATTACTTCCGCTGCTTAAATCAAGTGAACCTTTATCATATTTAAAATATAAAAGGCTGTCTGTCGCAATAGCTTTATCAACAATAAATGTTTCATAATCTTTGATTATAACGGTATCGTATGTACTTCCGCCATTGTTACTGATTAAACGTACATATCCGTTATCGGCTTTAAGATCCGTGTCTGATACAACATCAAGTTTTTTGCCGTTATAGATAAATGTTGCATTATCAGAAATTTTTGCTTTCTTGATTTTGTTGTTATCATAATATTCAAATTTTTCTTTTGACACATTTTCTGCAATATCTTCCGATTTTACTTCAATCATTTCGGATTTTTTATCAGCAACTACGTGCATAATATAGTATCCGCTGTCGTCAGCTTTATAGTAAGCCGTTACTTTCATTCCCAAATATCGAGAAAAATCAATTCCGTTTGTTTCAAAAATTTCATTGTTGATTTTTACGTTGTTTTCTTCATATTCATCATCGGCACTGTATAGTGATGTATTTCCGTATGCTCCGACTATTCCGGTATAGCGGTAAATGTTAAGTGCATAACCCATATATTCTTCGTTGTTATCCGAAGAAACAACCGAATTGTTTTCATAACCTGTTATTACACGATATTTCTTACCTTCCAACACGTTTTGAATCATCACTGCCGCATCGGTGTAGTTGACTTCTTCATTTACAGCACCGCTTACACCTTTTAGAATGTCGTTTGATACAGCGGTAGCATAATATCCGCTTGGGTATCCGCCTTGTTGCTCTGCCCACTCGCTGTAACCGGTAATCGAAATCATTACCTTAACAGCCTCGCCAAGTGTAAGCACTGCGTCAGGCTTAAATTCAGCCTGTCCGTAACCCATCATTATTCCGCGTTCATACAACAGTTCGATACTTGCCGCCGCGTCATTATCAGGTAACACATCAGAGAAAATTCGGCGAGGAGCATTTGTTAGGGAGGACTCCCCACCCATAACTCTGACAATTATTTTAGCAAATTCAGCTCTTGTTATTGCATTTGAGGCATTTTCTTCTGTAATGTCGGTGTATATTTTCAAATCATTCATCAGCGAAATAGCCTCTGACTGTTTTTCACTAAGGCTGCCCTCTGCCCATACACAGTTTACAGAAAATATTAAACATAGAGTGAATATGCAAATGCTTATCCATTTCTTCATATATTTTATTATCTCCTTTCGCAGTTTTTTGTGTCATAAAAATCATTCCGCAGCAGGATGAAGTTTATCATAGACACGTTTAATCATTACTGCCGCCTGTGCCCTCGTCGCAGGTTGCTTTGGAGCAAACAATTCGTCAGTTATTCCATAAATAAATCCCATATCCGCCGCCTCGACAATGTAATCATATGCCCAATAACTTATATCATCAAGGTCATTGAAGTACAATGATTTACCTTTTTCTAATTTTGTATTTGTCTTGCTGTTATATGCCGCAACAATAACTCTTGCAATTTCTTCGCGGGTAATATCGGCATTCGGTTTAAATAAACCGTCATATCCGCTCATATAATCGTTACTTCTTACTGTCTGAACATATCCCGAATACCAATCGTCACTTACTACATCAAAGAAACTGTTTTCATATTTGGTTGTATCCAACCCCATAGCTTTGCTAATCATCGTTGCAAATTCTGCTCTTGACACTCTGTCTTCCGGTCTGAATTTATCGTTTTCATCACCGTTGACAATTCCGAGTTCTGCCATATATTCAACATCTTCTCTTGCCCAATGATTTTTCATATCTTTAAAACGAAGAAGATATGTGTCCAACTCGTCTTCTGTCTTTTCAATTTCATTCTTATCTTGCGGCGGAATAGCAACTGTACCGGTATCAGTTTTTACATCTGTCGGTGAGGTTGATTTGCTTGGAGATGAGCTTCCTCCGCCGCCACCGCCGCCACCGCCGCCGGAATTACCTCCCGACGATGGATTAATGCTGTTAAGCTTGTCTAAAAGTTCTTCTCGTATCGGCAAATCATAAAATGCCAAAACAAGTTTTTTAGCGTCGTTTATGTTTGTCGATGATTTACTGTAAACAGCTTTATTTACTGCACTTGATACTTTATTAAGTTCAAGTGTAATTTCAAAGACTTTGAGTTGCTTTATCTGCAATTCACCGTTATACTCAAGATATATTTTATCTTCAAATGAACTCTTTTGTTTTCTGTAATCATATGAGGCTTTTATATCCTGATAGTCACCTGTTGCTGTTGCTTCTGCGATTGTACCGCCTTTTTCTGATATAAGTCTTATTTTACTGCCCTTTGTAGCTTTAACTTTTGCAACAAAGCCGTAACTGCTGTCATTTGTTAAAGTCAGAACTTGATATGCACCTGTACCCGATGAATTTAAAACGTTTTCTTCATTGTCTTTAATAATACTTAAAACCGTATTATCTTTAGGGAACCATCCCTGTACGGTATCTTCTGTTAAATCACCGTTAATGCAAAGATTATCAGCCTTTTTTACAACAAGTTCATATTTGACTTCTGTTGACGCCGCATTCTTTTTTGATACACCTGTAATTGTAACTTTTTTATCTTCTCTGCTCGGTCGAATAACAGTTCCGTCTGTTTTGATTACGTCTTCATTACTGCTACGCCAAGAAATTGTACTTCCAAATGTGCCTTTTGTAATAAGATTAAGATTTTCCGTTACAGGTACTGACGTATCTATTTTAAATTCCGATAAATCTTCTTTTGCCATTCTTAGGTCGGTGTATTGAAGTTTAACGTCTTTTTGCACCGAGATTTCAGCATTTTGAGAATCGGTTGCTTTGATTGAAATAACGCCTAAAACAGCTTTACTGTCTACTGTTAATTCACCTGTCGTTTCATTGATTGAAACGCCTTCCATGCTTTCAATTTCTTTCGGTTCAACGCTCCAGTTTGTTTTTCTTCCGACCATTTCTTTGTTTATTTGGTCATAAAGTTTTGCCGAATATGTAAATGTTTCTTTTGCATTATCCGGAATAAATATCGAATCGGGTGCCTCAACAAATTCAATCTTATCTGCAGCACGTTTCGTAATATTTATTGTCTTTTCTTGAGCATTTTGCGGTTTTACCTTAGACGATGCTTTTATAACAAGCTCACCTGCCTGCGTATCTTTATCAACTGTAAAAGTATTTGTTTTCTCATCGAATTTAACACCGTCAGGCATTGATACAACTGCTATTTCCGCATTTCTGTTCATTTTCTGTCCGTCTGTACCGATAACTGTTGCAGTATATGTATACTGTTCATCATCTTCGCCGTCAAGAGGTATTGCCATTTTGTCATTTCCCTCTATTTCTATATGATCTTCATCGACAACAGTTACTGTAAAATCTTTTGTTTTTCCTTTTTCTGTAGTTGCACGATATTTTATTTCGTGTCCGCCTACCGTTTTGCTGTCTATTACTAACTGAGCACTTGAATCGCTTACCGATTCGGATATTACACCATCAGGCAAATCAGATATTAATTCAAACTTTTCGATATTATCATTTGAAATTTCACCTTTATAATCATAATGTACAGGCTCTAATGTTTCCGAATACATACCCGATTCGGGAATTTCAAATCTTGTATCTTCAAGGACTATATCATCTCTTGCCACATCGTAATATACCCACTTATCATCTTCGTTCACAAGCATAAACAACTTCGTCTTTGACGCTACGAGGAACATACCGTCGTTTATTGCACTTATTGAACGAATTTCTTCATTTGACTCTGAACCATTGCCCGATTCCGCAATCACCCACGGTACATCAACGGTAAGTGACGAACTGTCATTCGGAGCGATTAAAATTTTACCCGAAGCAGTACCGAGAACCACGTTATCACTGTTTACTCCGACAGAGGTAAATTTTTCAGTGTTATCTGTTCCGTCAGACAATTTCATTGCCGAAAAATTATTATACTTTGTCGTTTCGTCATTCACCAAAATTCTTAGTACGGCAGTTCCGTTTATCATAACCCAACCGTTAAATCCTTCGACATATTCCATATCGTAAGGCTGTGCCAAAATATTTGATGTCAATGTAGTCTTTGTACCCTCTGCGTCGAAATACCATATTTTGTACTGGTCGCCTACCGCATATCTCATAGGGTCACTTGGTGTTAAACCTATAGTTTTAGCAACTGCACTTTTGTCAACCAACTTGAATGCTGTTGAGTCACTGCTTATAGGCGGAGTGTCGTCAAGGCCGTTATAAACCTTGACTACTCCTCCTGCCGCAAGAGCCAATGTCTGACCGTTTGTTGCAACCGTTGTATTTGAACCGACCATACTTTCATTTGTCGATTCGCTCCAAGTTGTACCGTCATCTGAAATAAAAATTTTATTATTCGCCGCAAGTACAAACTTTTGTTCTTTCTCCCACCATACAACTACTTGTCTTGTATTAGGATTACCGAAATGTTTTGCCTGTGACAATGTTTTTTTCAAAGTCCAGTCACTGCCGTTATCTGAAACATATATTTGTGCCGGTGTTGTTCCCGAGCTTAAATCTTTTGCAACTGCTACATAAATACCTAATTCGGGACTGTAACAAGTATCTACAAAAGTGTATGTTCCCGATATTGAATCAGCCATAACAGGTGTTACAGAAACTATGCTAAACAGCATTATTAAAGAAATCAGTGCTGATAGTATTTTTTTCAATTATACTCACCCTTTCTATTTTTTTACTCCCACACTTTCGTCTTTTAAAAGACCGATATTTTCAAAATCAATCTTAGGTAAATCAGGATTTTCCTTATAGACGCTACTGTCTTCCTTTATTGTGAAATCTCCTCCGCTATAATTAACAAATCCCGGATCAGACTTTGTAATAATATTACCTGCCGCCTCTACCAATCGGTCATTTGCGAAAAATCCTTGTGAAGCAGGATTGCCGTTTAGTGTACTTAGCGGGAATTTAATATTTACAATTAAATTATTATTAAACTTATTTGCATTTTCATATGCCGCAAAATGATGTTTAAAGAAGTCAGCCACTTCCGGATTGCTTTCCGAATATTTCGGACTGTATATCTGCCACTGTGCATATATTCCTTTTACGCTGTCTGACTGCACATCCCATTTAGCGTCCGGATTATATGTATGAGAACCTTCATATGTACCTGACGTATCTATAAATATATTACCGTTTACAACGTTATCAATTCCTTGTGCACATACACCTCTGATTCCGTTTGCATTTTGATAACCTATATTATAGAATACATTTTCGAGTACCTGTAATCCGTTACCGTTGTTATCGGTACGAATACCTGCAACGTTCATTTGCTTTTCCGTAAATGTCTGCTGTCCCAAATCGTGTATAAAGTTTCTTCTGATAACAACATTTCTTTCCCAAGGATACTGATATACATTCAAATAAATAGCATCCATATCGTGGAACTCTTTAACTGCGTCATATATGTTATTATACTCAATCGTATGATTAGGTCCGTATATAATAACTGCCGTATGCGGCATATCGTGAACCTCATTATGACTTACTGTTGTTCCTACGGAACGATAACCGACAAGTATACCTGCCTGATAAGAACGTTCTATTTGAGCGGCTTTGTAAATATGGTTGTTTTCTACAACATTTCCGCTTGAGATGATATTGTCATAATCACCGCCGCTTATGCTGATACCCGTACTGCCAATATCGTGGATTAAACTGTTCTTCACAGTACATTCCGTACCGCTCAGATATACACCGTTTGTTCCCGTATCTGCTATTTCACAATTTTCAACCGTAATATTTTTTGCGTCTTTTATACGGATAACTCCAGCTCTTGACGATTCCATTTTCAGATTCTTAAATGTTACATTGCTTACATTTGTACCCGAAATAAGATTTTCACTTAATTGCGATAACCAAATATCCGAATTTTCGTTAAATCCGTCTTTCGGATATAAGTACAACATTTTTGTATTTCTGTCGATATAATATTCACCAGGTTGGTCAAGTTCTTCAAATATATTTTCGTATCTTATAAAATGCTTTGAATAATAGCTTGTAACCGAACCTTCTTTTAATGTGATTTGTCCCGGCTCTATTTTTTCTATCGGGAAGTAACCGTAGAAATAGTTTGGTCCTAAGACACCTGAAGTATATATTTCATTGATATTTGTTTTCCACTTAGTAGGACGGTCATAATCAATTTTATAAACCGCACCTTCCAAAACTCCTTTTTTACTTCTTGCACCACTTCTTACTATATCGGTTGTACCTACCCAATCACTGTTAGGCCATCTTGCAAGCTGCATTCTGTCACTGTCAATGTATAATTCCGCTTGCGGTATCACATCGGCTGAAATTCCGTAACCACGTCTTGAAAGTTGACCTAAATCTTCAATACCCATTTTTCCGAGGTCTAATTCCAATACTTTATCTGATACCGTTTTATCAAGAAGTTTTGACGCCATATCCGATGAAATCTTCTTAAATTCATTATACGGCAACTTTGTTCCGCCTGTAATTCTTGCAACTTCTCCCGGATACGAAGAATATGTAACAGGATTATTTTCTGTTCCCGAATCATTAGAACCAAGTTCTAACGATTTATCAAGTACATAATCCCCTCCGCGAAGGTAAACTGTTATTCCGCCGTCAGGATAATTTCCGGAAGATATAATTTCACGGACTTTATCTCTCGCTTTTTCAAGTGTTTTTAACGGTGAGTCAATCGTACCGTCATTTTCATCATTTCCAGTATTTGCAACATAAATTATATTTTTCAAAATAGGATTATCAATAATTCCGCCGTTATTATCGGTAAAGTTACCGACTTTAATCATTCGGCTTATTATAACGCACGCCTCTGCTCTTGTGGTATAACGTTCACTTCTGAAGCTGTTATCTTCATAACCGTAAAGCAAATGCTTTGAATATGCCGCAAGTACATATTCTTTGTCTTTGTTATAAATATCGTAATAATCCGAAATGCGTGAAATTAACTCATTTCGTTCATTTCCGCTAACTTCATCAGCACCTATAGCCCTAACGCATATCTTAGCAATCTCGCCCCTTTTTATAGGACGATTATATTTGTCAAATTCATCTTTATAGATTAACTGTTTTTGCAATGCTTTTTCAATATAAGGTGCTGACCAGTTTTGAGGCTGAGGTGTAACCTCTATATCCATTGCGGCTATAACCATTTTTATAAATTCATCAACATTTACATTGCTGTCAGGTCGGAAAGCAAGATTATCGCCCTCTACAATCTTTTCATCTGTCAATTCATTTATAAATCTTAATGCCCAATGACCGCTTACATCTGTATAATCTGCAAATACAGATGTTGCCCCAAGCTGAATAAATATAATTGTTGCTAACATTATAGCAATCTTTTTCACAGCTAGTCCTCCTATATAAATTACTGTATTCCAAACGAACTCATTTCAAATTTCGGAAGCCCTTCAACAAGTAATGTTGCCGACGATGAAAGTTCCAAATTACCGTTATCATATGATACAAAACCGGGATCTGACGTTGAAACATAATTTCCCGACGCCGCTGTCAGCATTTGCGAACCTCTGAATCCTTCCTCATTTTGTGTACCGTTAAAATTACTTAGCGGTATTGCTATGTTTATTATCATATTATTTTTAAATTCATTTGTTTTCGACATATTCGGATGTTCATAAAAATAATTATACAGTTCCGGAAATTGTTTACCGTAAACAGGCAAATAATTTTCCATTCGCTTTTTCAAATCAGCAACTTTTGCACCGTTAATTGTATTTGCAACCTCAACACCGGAACTGTTTATTATCGTATCGGGATATAAAGTACCATCATCGGCAGTTTCAATTTCTTTGTATTGAAGTGTGTTGAAATATGCTTCATTGCAATCCACGAACAAATTATTGAAAATTCTGTTTCGTGTGCCTTCCGCAGTTATTGCTCCGATGCCGTTGTTTCCGTTGCCGTTGCCACCGTCACCGATATTATAGAACAAATTCTCATATATATTAAGTCCGCATCCACGATTATCTGTACGAATTGCTCTTACATTAATCTGGTGTCTTCCATTCATTGAACTTTTGCCTATATCGTGAAAATAATTATTATGAATTTTATTACCTCGTTCCCAAGGATAATTTGAATTGTTGCAATACAGAGCGTCCATATCGCTGAATTCCGTAACAAGATTATCAAATTCATTACCGTAAATATCGTTATTTACACCGTAGAATATCATTCCGGCATGCGGGCCGTTATGTATATGATTGTTTGCTGCGGTTGCACCCACACATCTGTATCCGAAGTCTATACCTGTCTTGTAACTTCTTTCAAGTCTGGCAAAGTTATAAATATCGTTGTTTGACACAACAATGTTACTTGGTGAAAGCGTCTGATAATTTCCGCAACTTACAAATAAAATTCCGTCTTGTCCTACATCATGTATTTTACAATCACTGATTGTTATATCGGTTGAAGCATCAAAACGTATTCCGTTTTCGCCGAAACTGTTAATTTCACAATTAATAAATTTTATATTGCTGTTATTCTTACCCGTTATCGCCGAACCGCGTCCGCCTTTGAATATAAGATTTTCAAAAACTATATTCTTGCTGTTCTCTATTCTGAACATAGAGTTAGGAGCTTTTCTGCTTACATCCAATGTCGGTGTTGACATTGTGATTGTAAGTACGGAATCTTTTGGTGCATCCTCAGGTGGATAAAAATATAACATTCCGCTTTGTCTGTCAATGTAATATTCACCCGGTTCATCAAGTTCTTCCGGTACATTTTCAAATCTGTAATACGGCTCTGTATAGTATTTTTCCAAAGCACCTCTGCTTAAATAAACACGTTTTTCCTTCGAATCAAATCTGCTTACAGGGTAATAATCAAATTCATAATTAGGTCCTATTGTTCCCGATAACCAAGCTTGCTCAGGTTTGCTCCATTGTGACGGACGGTCGTAATTCACTTTAAAGCTACATCCATTTGCAATTCCCGACTTTGTTCTTTTTCCGTATTCGTTAGAATCTATCGGTTTTATCAGCCCTGTATATTCACCGTTCGGCCACCCTGCAAGCTTTTGAACTTCACCGTTAAGGCTTAATTCTGCCTGAGCCTCTTTTTCATCGGAAATAAGGTGTCCTCTTAACGAAATTTCTCCAAAATCCTCAATTTGTGCATCTTTTAGATTATATTGCAAGACACTTCCTGCATTTGGTTTATCAATAATTGCATTTGTAAAATCCGAATCGGCAATGTTCATAGCCGAAAGAGGAATATCAACACCTGCATTTATTGTAACCTTTTCATCTTGATACGCACTTATTTTAAGTAAAGAATCATCTTTTTGAGAATTTATAATCTTTATCGTGTTTGTTACACTGTAAGTACCTTCACGCAACAATATTTCAATTAATTTATCGGAATCTTCTCTCATCTCATTTGCAACGTCTATTGCTTTTTCCAATGTTCTGAGAGGTTCTTCCTCACTTCCGTCCCCACTGTCGTCACCGACAGTGGAAACGAAAATCTTTTGACCGTCCATTAATTGAAAGGGATTGATGCTGCTGCTCGAGGTACCATATTATTTAAGTTATCCCAAAGCATAACCTTTCCTGTGGCTGCACCTGCTGTTGTAAACTTATTAGGATATACTGATTGGTTTGCTTTTGTAATTTCGGCATCTTGTTTTACCGCAACGCTTATAAGCTTACCGTCACTGTCATATGCCGCAAAGATTACTGCATATTTACCGCTTGGCGCATTTACTACCGCTTTACCGTTTTCATATCTTATACTGTAACCTGACGGATCAGGTGTCGGTTCTTCGGTTGGTGCCGTAGTCGGTGTTGCTGTCGGTTTTGTCGGATCATCAGTCGGAGCCACTGTTGGCTTAATCGGATTTTCCGTTGGTGCCGCTGTTGGCTTAACCGGATTTTCCGTTGGTGCCGTTGTTGGCTTAACCGGATTTTCCGTTGGTGCTGTTGTTGGTAAAACAGTTGGCTTAATTGGGTTGTCTGTCGGTGTCGAATTAACTGCCTTACCATTATACCACTTTGTATTACCAAGAGCAACAAAGGTATCTTCATCTGTAAATTCGATATTTCTTAATGGCTCTGATATTTTATCTTCTGCCGCAATCGAAATTTCTTCCCACTTTGTTTCAGCCGTTACGGCCACGTTATCTGTTTTATATAACTTACCGTTTTCGGTTCCTACTACTATATATTTGTCACTTGCCCCTACACCGACAATTTTTTCGCCGTCAGCAACAGTGATTTTTGCAATATTTTTTGAATCGGTTACTGCATACAATTTTTCCGAACCGTCTACCATAAAATATTGGTCTGCCTTTTCTGCATATAGTGCGTCATAAGGAGCATTTTCTGTCATTGTACCTGCATTGTTATTCTTTAAAGTCCAAGTATATTTTGGTGATGTCGCTTGGAAACTCAAATCATATGCTTTATACCTGTCACATATGAACATTGCAACATTACCTTCACTGTCTGCCGGTTTTGCAACCGCTACTTGTGCATAATATCCTGACGATTTAGGAATTACATATTTGTTATTTGCAAATTGTTTAGTCTGTAAATCAGCCGTTGCGTTAGCTGAATCTTGTCCACCGAATGCAAGTTGATTACCCGATGTTGTCAGCATTGTATTTGTGGTCCAATGCAATGCCGTATTTTCTGTCCAAGTCACGCCGTCTGTTGATGTGTATGTACTTGCCGCACCGTGAGCTACAAAAATATTATTTGCTTTCCAATATACTAACTGTTGTTGTGAATTTTTGTTACTTGAGATTGTTGCTTTTTCTGCTAACGGTTGATTTTCACTTGCCTTCCATGTTTTACCGCCGTCTTTTGAATAACAAAGCTGAGCAACTGTTCTGCCCTCATCCTTTGCCATTGCGACAAGATTATTTCCGTTAGACGCAATATCTACAAAACTGTAACCTTCCGGTAAAAGTTCATCCTTAGGTTCTTCCGTCGGTTCAATCGTCGGTGTTGCTGTCGGCACTGTTGTCGGTGTTACTTCCGGTTTATCCGTTGGATTTACTGTCGGTGTTACCTCCGGTTTATCTGTTGGATTTACTGTCGGTGTTACTTTTGGTTCATCCGTTGGCTTTGCTGTTGGTGTTGCTGTCGGTTCAATCGTCGGTATTGCCGTTGGTTCTTCTGTCGGTGCCTCCGTAGGTTCAACTATGCTTTTTACAACTTCACCTGTATATGCTTTTGTTGTACCTAAAGCAACAAAGTTATTTTTATCTATAAATTTAATGTTTTTCAATGGTTCTGCTGTTCCGTCGTCATATGATGTCGGTATTTCGTCCCATGCTGTCTCTGTTGTCAATACAGTGTTATTTGTTTTATACAACTTGCCGTTTTCGGTTCCTACCAATATATAATCTTCATTTGTACCGACTCCGACTACTTTTTCACCGTCGGCTACAGTAATTTTTGAGATATTCTTTGAATCTTTTATTGCATATAATTTTTCTGAACCGTCTACGATAAGATATTGACCTGCCTCTTGTGAATATGTTGCATCATAAGGAGCATTTGTTGTTATCGAGCCTTGGTTATTGTTCTGCATTGTCCAAGTGTATTTTGGAGATGTAGTTTTAAAACTTAAATCATATGATTTATATTGATTACATACAAACATTGATATATTTCCATCTTCAGCAGCCGGTTTTGCGACTGCTACCATTGCAAAAAAACCTGATGAATTAGGAATTGTATATTTGTTATTTGCAAATTGCTTTGCTGTTAAATCAGCCGTTGCATTTGCGGAATCTTGTCCGCCGAATACAAGTTGATCTCCCGATACATCAATCATTGTATTTGTAGTCCAATGCAAATTCTTATTTTCAACCCACACAATACCGTCTTCCGAAGTATATGTGCTTGCCGCACCGTGAGCCACAAAAATATTATTTGCTTTCCAATATACTAATTGTTGTTGTGAATTTTTATTACTCGAAATCGTTGCCGCTGAATTCAGCGGTTGATTTTGACAAGGCTGCCATGTAACGCCGTTATCTGTTGAATAGAAAAGCCTGCCTAATGCTCTTGCTGTATTTTTCGTTAATGCTACAAGCGTTGTGCCGTTTGAAGTAATGTCAATAAATTCATATCCGTTCAAATTTGTAACTGTTGCTTCCGTCAAATTACTTTCGGCTTTCACATTTTCTGCCGCAATATTCATTACGTGCATACTGCTGAAAGCCAATGCCACTGACATTATAAGTGAAACTACTTTTTTCTTCATAATTAATACTCCCTTCTGATTTAACTTTATACCACCCGTTTAATTAAGTTCCTATTAGCCTTTTACCGCTCCGACTGTAAGACCTTTTGCAAAGTATTTCTGGAAGAATGGGAAAATGATAAGCATAGGGCCTGCCGCAACCATACACATTGCAAAACGAATTGTTACTGACGGCAGATTTGATAAATCAAGATCCACTCCCGCTACAGGAGAACTTTCCGCCATATTCTTTACAAATTCTGCCTCACGCAATATTTTCTGCAATAAATATTGAAGTGAATACAAATTGCTTGATTTAATATAGATAAGTGCCGTGTTCCAGTCATTCCATCTTGAAAGAAGAGTCAACAATGATATTGTCGCTATTACCGGCTTTGAAAGCGGCATAACAATCTTAAAGAATGTCTGTAATTCACTCGCACCGTCAATCTTAGCCGATTCCATAAGTGCCTGCGGCAGTCCTTGGAAAAAGCTCCTTATAACTATAACATGAAACGCGTTTACAAGACAAGGTAATATATACACCCAAATTGTATCACCAAGATGTAGGTATCTTGTTATCCAAATATATGTCGGAATAAGTCCGCCCGAAAACAACATTGTAAAGAATATAAAGAATGTTGCTATCTTTTTATATTTGTAATTCGGTCTTGAAAGCGGATATGCAAGCATTGCCATTACCACTACTCCCAAAACTGTTGCAACTATCGAATAAATAATTGTCACCTTATATGAATCCAAAAGTTGCTGTGGATTTCTGAATACATATTTATATGCCTCTGTCGAAAATACTGACGGGATTAATTTATATCCCTCCGAGAGCAATGTCTGTTCATCCGAAAACGATGCTGAAATAATTAATACAAACGGAAGTATGAATACTAATGATCCCAGACAAAACATTATGTTGATCATTATGTTCGGAATTCTTTTGCTTTTTTTCATTTTCTTCACCCTCCTTTAGAATAACGAATTTTCCGGCGAAATCTTTTTAACAACTAAGTTCGTTGCTATTACCATAACCAAACCAACTGCCGATTGGAACAAACCAACCGCTGTAGTAATACCTATATCACTGCCGGTTCTCAATCCTCGATAAACGTATGTATCAATTATATCGGTTGTCGGATAAAGAAGTCCGACATCTCTCGGTATTGTATAGAACAAACCGAAGTCACCTTTTATTATGTGTCCTACGTCCAATATTGTAAGTGTTACCATAAGCGGTACAAGTGACGGAATTGTGATGTATAGAATTTGTTTAAATCTTCCCGCACCGTCAATCTGCGCCGCCTCAAAAAGTTGTTCGTCAATTCCCATAAGTGCCGCATAGTACATAATCGTTTTTAATCCGACTGTTTTCCAAACATTGACTATAGGCAAAATGAATATCCAGTATTTCGGTTCCGAATACCATTGAAGTCCTTCACCGCCGAAGAAGCGGATTATCTTGTTTAAGATACCCATGCTCGGTTCAAGTAAAATGTATGTTATGTAACCTACAATTACCCATGAAAGGAAATGTGGCAGTATCATGCTTGTTTGATAGAATTTTAATGCTTTTCTGCTGTGTACTTCATAAAGAAGAATAGCAATCGTCACTGCCGCGATTAAACCAATAACTATAAACAGTATACCGTATCCTACCGTATTTCTTCCTATTCTCCAAGCATCCTGTGATTCAAAGAAGAATTTGAAGTTTTGAAATCCAACCCATTTACTTTTGAAAATTCCTAAGTTATTTCTGTAATCTTTAAATGCAATTATTATACCCAACATCGGTACGTATGCAAATACCAGTAACAGAACTATTCCCGGTATCATTAATGCGGAGAGTTCTGCATTATCACGGAAGTCTTTCCAGCGAGTCTTTTTTCTTACTGTATTTGCGTTTTCTTTAGGTTTCGACTTTACCTTAATCATTTCATCACCCTCTGTTTC
>ERZ791899.1719-NODE-1719-length-16269-cov-15.487850_pt1 | contig 16269 bp, 13 predicted proteins | sample MGYA00510151_ERZ791899 | MGnify/ENA primary metagenome ERZ791899 (study PRJEB30046, sample SAMN00792118) | human gut metagenome | study: EMG produced TPA metagenomics assembly of the A metagenome-wide association study of gut microbiota in type 2...
AGCTCCCAAAAGCGGAAAATCAGGTTATATTATTGTATCGAACTGCGGAAAATCAGTTTCCCCGCTGTCAGGATCAGTACAGGCAGCAGATAAGCAATATACTGTGCAGCACCGCCGTAGGCGATCAGGAGATTATAAATTGCATGAAAGGTGATTGCCGCTCCCAGCAGGCCGCAGGTTCCGGCAATCTTCAGCCATGTTCTCTGCCACACATATGCAAGGCCGCCGCCGACAATGGCTCCACAGATCACATGCATGGCTCCTGTTCCAATACCCCGGAAGAAAATAAAAGAAAAATGACCGGCTCCGTTTTGAATCAGATAGCAGACATTCTCAAATGTGGCAAAGGAAAGAGCTGTGATCACAGCGGCATTTTTGATTCGCTCCGCTTTTGGCTCAAATATCAGCAGATAAAAGAGCAATGGCAGAAGTTTCATCACTTCCTCCACCACCGGGGCGATCTCTGTGGTAGCTGCAAAGGTGTCCGCTTTATAAAGCGCAGCGAAAAAGGTGTTGATGTATGCGGAAAGCAGACATGCACCCATCCCGGCAAAGCAAAACAGAAAGAATTTTCTCTGCCGCTTTCCCATACACAGCGCGGCAATCAGCAGGGGCGAAGCCATGCAAAGAAATACATTTTCAATATATGTCATGCCTGCACCGCCTTTCCTGTGGCCGGGAGCAGCGCAAACAGGCTGCCTGTAAGCAAAAGATCAAACCAGCAATAGGGAGCGGAAATGGAATAGCCCGGCCACAGGCAGCCAGAGATCCAAAGAACATACTCCACCGCCACATAGCACAGTACCCCAATGTGGAAATACCGCATCTTACACGCTGTTCCCGTCTGTATCTGTGCATAAGCAAGACCCCGAATGGAATGATAAGAAACAACGATCATCATGCCACACCAGAGCAGATTGGAGAGAATATCTCCAAAGGTGCAGTAAAACACACAAAGCGGAATGCCAATCAAAGGGGCAATCAGGGCTTTTCGTGTCAAAAATCTTCTTTCCCCGGCAGAAGAAAGGGTGTATTGCAGAAGATAAAGGAAAATCACACTGGCTACCCAGCCGAACTCTGACACATAAAAGACCTGCGGTGTTTCAGAAAACAGAAGCAGATACAGCGTCCAGTAAAGAGAGCCGAGGGCAAAGCATCCGTAAAAGCAGGTCAGCAGGAAACAGGTCTGTTTTCGATCTTTCAGATACCAGATACCACTCAGACAAAAGCCCACCAGGGTAACAGCAAATTGAAAAAGGTTACTGAACAGCTCCATCCTCATTGTCCTCCTTTTGTTCCTCCGTCTGCTCCTCTTTGTTCAGCTGGCGGATGCGGAAGCACAGAATAGTCACGCAAACGCCGAGAATAAAAGCCAGCAGTCCGATCACCATATATCCCAACGCAGTACCGCCGCCTAAAATTGTTGCTGCCGTTTCAAATCCAGAAGAAGTACCGGGCGCAATCTGTCCGACAATACCTGGCATAACAAAGGAAACCCCAACGATTACTGCAAGGCATGCCGCTATGCAGAATGCGGAGACAATCCGTCTGTGCCGCAGTCTCTGCTGTCGTTCTTTTTCCCCAATACGCCGTTTTACCTCAGCAATCCGTTCCTCATTTTTCAACATCTGTAATACCCTCCCGTTGCAATAATCCACGTAAACGCTCTTTTCCCCGGTACACCATATTTGTGATCTGCTTCACACTTTTTCCCATGACCTTAGCAGCCTGTTGATAGCTCATACCCTCAAAATAGGTCAGATAAAGAGCTTCCCGATAATCTGGATTTAACTCGTCCATGCAGAGATGTAGGATCTGATTTCGTTCCTTTGTGCGGACGACTTCCTCCACCAACGTTTGTGCCTCCGGTTCTCTGGTCAGGTCGTCAAGACTGAAGATAATCCGCCGTCTGCTTTTGTGGCGTAATGCCATGTGACGCGCTGCTTTATAGAGATAAGCCTTAAAACATCCATCCCGGATGCGGGGCTTTTTCGTAAACAGCCAGGAAAAGGTTTCCATCATTAAGTCCTCCGCTTCATGGACGTCATGCAGATAACCATCGATGTATAAGGTCAATGGATCGCCGTATTTTTTTATCAATAGTTCAAGTCCTGTCTCGTCACCGCTCAGATATTGCCCATAAAGCTCTTCATCAGTAGCCATACCGTTCAATTCCTTTCCCCATATTACTCCTCTGTTGTCAGGTGTAATCTCCTGGCTTCTTTCCATCCTTCATTAATAATACTTCTGTTTTTATCTTCTATCATGGTTTCTACATATTCCAGACAATCCTCTGTATCCTCTGCGGTTTTATCCCATTCTTTTATAACCTTTTCTAAATGCACACTATCCTTCAGATCATAATGTTCTACCATATAGTTTCCAAAATAATTCGTAAACTTTTTCTGTCCATACAGATTCAGATGATGATTATTATAAAAATCATCCATCATGCTCAGTCCGATTTCATCCTTTTGTGTTTCAAAGTTCACATAGGGAAATCCATATTCTTTGATAATCTTTTCCGCTTCATTTGCTCTTTGATAAAATGGATAACTCTTTTTTGTAATTCTGTGCGGTGTGCGCATGAACAGAACATTGTCAATTCCTTCATCTTTTAAATACTGAAGAAGATCGCGCAGATAATATTCTGCCTTTTCAGACAAAGGAAGTACTGAGGTATCGCCCTTCACATCTATTACTTTACTTTTTGTTTCTTCTGCTCCGGATATTGTCTGAAATCCCTTCAGTCGGCTGCTGCCTTCCAGCATCATACGTGACTGAAGGTAAAAATTAGCTATGCACAAATCCAGACTCTGCCAGTTTGAATGATACTTTAAAAAAGGTATGAAATACTCTGTCTGCTGATCTTCGGGTACTATCTCCTTAATTGTGTTTATCTTATTTACTGACCATGGAATATTATCTATGTACTTTCTCAATCGTTTTTCATTTATCTGATATTCATCATCCTGTAATGTCCCGTTAATCTCTATCACAATTACTTTTGGATCCTGGTTAGCCAGAATCTCCTTAACCTGTGATTTTACTATTGAGATCGGACTTCCGGCCACCGAATAATTATAACTGGTAAATCCGAACTCTTTCCAGAGCAAGCCTGGTGCTATTGCCGTATAAGTCTCACTTGCTCCAATCGTTACCATATTCAGACTATCTTTGGGTTCCAGATAAAATCCCTTGATACGCACACTGTCCGGTAAACTGTTCACCTTAAGAAATCCGGCTGCTCCACTTAGGAATAACATAAATATCAAACCAAAGCAACTTAGTTTTAAAATTCTTTTTTTCATCATATGTCCTATCTGTCTTATTACCTAAAGGCATTTTTCAAACACGCTGTACTAGAACTGCATATACACAAATTCTGCTGCACTGCATCCAGGTCCGTACATTCCAAATATGGCAATGCTGAGAAGCCCTGCAAATAATACGATCCACTGAAATTTTGGATATTTCTCCTCCAAAAGCTTCCGTATTGTTGTGTCAGAATGACGTTCCTGTATCAGACTGACATAAAAGATCAAAACAGTCATAAATATAAGCAGCATATAATCATACAATGTCATACCGCACGACGTAATCTGCTCTATGATCTGAGTTATATCAAAACTGAAATCCCTAACACAACGTCCCAGCATATCTATTGCAGCAGAAAAATTATTGCCTATGTCAAACATATATCCTATCAGTACGATCAAAAATGTCCGTAATATTTGAAAAATACGCCATGACGTTTTTTGAGTCTGAATATGCAGACCGGCAATTGCTTTATTAAATAATGGCTGCATCAAAACAGATAACAGGATCACGCTGCCATTCCAAACACCAAAGGCAACATATTTCATATTTGCCCCATGCCAGATTCCTACAAGTAAGAAAGTGATAAAAGAAGCAATTCCTGCCGGAAGCACTTTTGCAATATGCGCTCCAACCGCATGATCACCATATTTTTGTTTCAGGTTTTTACCCATTTTAAAAAAACGTTTTGACATTGCAAGAGAATAAAACACATAATTCTTCATCCATGCGCCTAATGTAATATGCCAACGTCTCCAATAATCGTTAATGCTTACTGCAAAATATGGTCTGCAGAAGTTCTCAGCCATTTCAATCCCCAGGATTTCTGCAAATCCTCTGGATATATCGATTCCACCTGAAAAATCCGCATATAATTGTAATGCATAGACCAGAACTGTTATAAAAATAACAGTTCCATTATACTGCATATAATCTGGTGCAACCATTTGGATCAGGCTGACTGCCCTGTCTGCGATCACCATTTTTTTGAAATATCCCCAAAGCATCAAAAGTGTACCATGTTTTAGATTTTTATAAGAAAAATTTCGTTCTGCATAAAGCTGATGCGCCAGCTGATCATAAAAGCTGATCGGGCCTTGAATGAGCTGTGGAAAAAATGATACAAACAATGCATATTTTGCCGGATTTCTTTCTGGTTCAAATTTTTCTCTGTAAACATCAATCAAATATCCGATAGACTGAAAGGTATAAAAAGAAATCCCTAACGGCAATGCCAGATGCAATATTGGAATCGGACCAGTCATTCCTGATTTTTCAAGAAAACTGTTCATTCCTCCGGCAAACAAATTAAAATATTTTAAGAATATAAGTATCCCAAAATTCAGCACAAGTACCATGATCAGAACTTTTCTTCTCTTCCTTTTCATTTCCTCTTTGTACTGCTTTTTCTGTTCCCGATCCCATTCTCCGCTATGAAGAACTATCGTTTCTTTCGCTGTTTTGCTGTTTTTATACATAATAAGTGCTGCAAAATAAACTGTAAATGTAGTAAATAAAAGAAAAGCAGCATATTTCCAGCTTGCCCATAAATAAAAAATATAACTGGCAACCAGTAATACGGTCCATTGATATTTTTTTACAGGAAACATATAATATGCTGCTGTTACCAGCAGCATAAATATCATAAATGTAATTGTCGTATATCCCATACTTGCTACCCCTGTCCTTCTGATAAACATCAGTATACTTTTGTTTAGGAAATACGTCAATCATATAATTGACATATACCCTCATACAGGGCATTAGAATCGATCAGGCGACCGTCAGAGCTTTCTCGGATATATGATATCAGTGTAGCAAACGGCAGACAGGATTTTAACCTGGGAATCGTGCGCAGACATCAGAAACATTGTTACTGTTTACTCCGTTCACAGTAGTGATGTGTGAACAGTTACAAACATTGTACAACCTTTACAAATTCGTCCATTATCATTGCTATTCTTTGGTAAAAAGAGTATACTGTAAAGCACTAAACACCAGGAGTACAAATTATGAACACACACTCATCCGGATATTACAGCATAGACAAAGACTATAATATCCTAAGCTATAACGACACTGCCAAACAACTGTACCCCAATCTCCAGCCGGGAGTGAAATGCTATAAGGCACTTATGGGGCTTGATTCCCCATGCCCGCCCTGCCCTGTAGCACTGGGGATACAGGGGCCAAAGACCTACCTGGATCCGATCCGTCATATTTATGAGACAGTTGATGCAGTAGAGACTGTACAGCCCGACGGCAGCAGAGGACATGCACTTGTATTCAGCACAGTAGCCGAAGGAGAAAGCCTGTCAAAGTCTATTCCCACAGGTGAGAACTCTCTCCGTCTGCTGGGTGCCATCAACCTGCTTGCTTCTGACTACATGTCTGTTTATGGCGTAAACCGGGAAACCGGGAAAATATCCGTATATCGTTCCAGATTTACTGATGCTTTTGCGGATCTCGATATTAAAGATAATTCAGACTATAAGCTGTCATTTAATTTTCTCATCCAGAAATATATTCATCCGGATGAGCGTTCCTATGTGTCCAGACACCTGAATTATGAAACCCTGCTGGAAAGACTTTCTCAGGAAGCCTCTTTCAAATTCCATTTCAGGGTTGTCACAGATACTGTCCATTACTATTATCTGCTCATTGCCAGAAACGGAAACGCCGATGACTATCGGGATTTCGTAATTGCAGTAGCCTGTGAAGACAATGATGTGACAGCACGCAAAATTTATGAAAATCAGCTCCACTCTCTTCTGGCATCCATTACCCATGCTGCCGGCTACTTTCATCTCGACCTTACAGATGATAAGATTCTGAAGATCGGAGGCACCTCTGCCCTGGCCTATAAGATGGATGCTGACGCTTCCATTGACCATTTTATTGCAGAGACTGCTGTTTTTATACCGGTATTAAAGGACAGAAACGATTTTATCAACGCATTTTGCCGCTGTTCCCTGATGAAAAGCTACGAGGACGGTCAGGTGGAAGTCACCAGGGTTTCCCGCTGTCTCTACGATGACGATATAATCAGGCTTTCCAAATATGTGGCAAGACTGCTGCTCAATCCTTCCAATAATCATCTGGAAGCAATCCTTTACGGTGAGGATGTCACCAGAACACAGGAAGCCTATGAGACACAGGTAAGTATTGTCCAGACACTGAGCAGCAACTACCTGAACGTATACCTGATCAACCCCAGAGAAAAAACTCTCTCTGTGATCAAGCAGGAAGACCACGATGTCCCTGATCCGGACAAAAAACACAGCAATACATACCCCTATGATCTTTTCCTCTCAGACTATATCCAACAGCGTGTATATCCGGATGACCGTACAATGCTGGAAGAATCACTGGAACTGGGTAATGTAATGAGTGTTTTGTCCGGTCAGTCCGAATACAAGGGAAATTACCGGATAAATGACAGGGATGGTATCCATTACTATCAGTTCCGCTTTATCAAAAACGAAGACTCCGGTATCATTGTTCTGGGATTTTTGAATGTGGACGATGTGGTGGAATCAGAAATCAGACACCAGAAGCTTCTCAAAGAAGCTCTTGATACTGCCGAACGTGCCAATGCAGAGAAATCCAATTTCCTTTCCCGTATGTCCCACGATATGCGTACGCCGCTGAATGGAATCATTGGTCTGCTGGAAATTGATAAAAAGCACGAAAATGATATCGGATTCCTGAAAAGTAATCGTGAAAAAGCATTCATTTCAGCCAGTCATCTGCTCTCTCTTATCAATGATGTACTGGATATGTTCAAGATTGAGGAGGGCGGACTTGTACTCAACCATGAACCTTTTGATCTGATCAAATATGAAAAAGAGACACAGATGCTGATTGATATGCAAGCACAGAAAAACGGCATTGATTTCACCGTTCATATCGCACCGGAGATATACGAACATCCCTTTGTATACGGCAGCCCTCTGCACCTCCGTCGTGCCATGATGAATATTTACAGTAACTGTATCAAATACAACAGAGAAAATGGGGCGATCCATACGGAGATCCATGCTCTCCCTTCCCATGATCATAAGCTGGTCTGCAGATGGACGATCTCTGATACGGGAATCGGCATCAGCAAAGAATATCTGGAGAAGATCTTTGAACCCTTTACTCAGGAGAATATGGATGCCCGAAGTGTATATCATGGCACCGGACTGGGTATGAGTATTGCCAAAGCGCTATTTGAACAGATGGGTGGTACCATTGAGATTTCCAGTACTCCGGGTATCGGAAGTACTTTTGTGATCACTCTGCCATTTGAAAAGGCAGAAGAAACGGATATCTCTTCTGAGCCAGAAGCTGAGCGAAACTCCATTCAGGGCATAAAGATCCTGCTGGCGGAGGATAATGAAATAAACAGAGAAGTGGCACAGGTACTCCTTGAAGAGGAAGGTGCTGTGGTAACTGCAGTATCCAATGGCAGGGAAGCTGTAAAACTTTTCTCCCGTCACCCCGAGGGGACATTTGATGTGATACTTATGGATATTATGATGCCTCTGATGGACGGATACGAGGCCACACGCCAGATTCGGAAGCTTGACAGGACGGATGCTTCTTCCATTCCCATCATCGCACTGACCGCTAATGCTTTTGCAGAGGATGTACGCCATGCACTGGACTGTGGTATGAACGCACATCTGGCCAAACCACTGGATGTGGAAAAAATGATCCATACGATTGCCCTGTATCTGTAAAGAAATATTTTGTTACTGTTCACTCCGTTCACAGCAACACGCTTCGCGATGCAGGAAATATGAACCTCCTTGTGCAAAGCCCAAGGAGTATCGTTTGCTTCGCAAACTTAATTTATGCTAATCGCATAAATTCGCGCGGTATGTCTCGGGTTTTCTGTGACCTTCGCTCACAAAAAACACCTCGCGGAATATTACCAGTGAACAGTAACAATATTTTTTCTGCAAATATTGCACAGTAACAGATTCTGTGCTATCATTCTAAAAAGCTTAAGGGGTAAAGTATATATTTTACTCCCTAGAGCGTGTTTGAAAAAAGCTTTCTGCAAGATGTGCGTCACAATTTGTGGGAGATTTTGTCCGGATGAAGGCGCCGTAGCGGGCTACGGCAACTGAATTCGGGCAAAATATACCGCAAAGTGGGGCGTGCAGATTGCGGGAATGATTTTTCAAACACGCTCTAGCATAACTATTATTTAACATTTTTATTTACAGGTAAAATACATGCAAAAAAAGAGATAAAGGCTTTACCCTGGTTGAACTTGTAGTCGTGGTCGCAATCCTGGCAATTCTTGTCGGACTTCTGGCACCTTCTTACACAAAATATGTGGAACGAAGCCGCGAATCAACAGATCTTGCAAACGTCCGCACTGCATATGGTGAAATGATGGCAGATATAAATCTGGATGGCAAAGATCCCGAAGAGGCTAAGAGAACAGTTCAACTAAAACAGAAAATAGATGACTGGCAGTCCGCAAAAACTATTACCATCGCCGGGATTTCCCACACTGTAGGTGAGGGTGATACTAAAAACTGGGAAGGAACTCCAGGTGCCGATGGACAATGTGTTGTTTCCCTTAATGATGATAACAGTGTGAAATTTACATGGTCCGGTGGAAAAGGGAGTGGTGTAAAAAATTATCCTTTTAATATAAAGGCAGAGAACCTACAAGTTCCTCTCCAAAGCAGTGGGGTATTGAATGGCCTGAACACTAATTATGAATTTGATTCTCGCTGTAAAGAATCATCAGAGAATAGGGTAAATAAAATCAAAGACCATATAGAAAATGACAGTTTACTACGGCATGGCACCTGGGCATATTTAAAACGTCCTGGCACTCAAGACAGCTATCTGTTCTGGACTTCCGTTGATACCGATAAGGTTGGAGCAGATCAAACTATTCCTGTACTTATTAATGTAGGTAATAAATTCTATATTTCCCAGACAACAACTGCCACTCGCAATCCTGGCAGTAAAACAAATGAATATGTCGCAATTTCGAAGCATCTCTATTCAAGTAATGATTTTAAGAGCATTCTTGAAAATAGACAAGAATATTCGACTTTAGAAGCCGCTTACAATGCATATGAACAGTTACTTACCGAAAATAAACAATATGAGAAATATAAGGATACTCTGCCGAAATCATAAAAACTCCCTGCTCAGAGCAGAAATAAAATATTTCCGGCCGGGCAGGGAATTTCTTTCTTCACTGAGTATGTTTCTTTTCTGTAACAATCAAATCTGCCTGCATTGTTTTAGTTCTGTCATTAAAGAAAATCTTCCCGCGACTCTTCAGGGGGATTTTATCAGTTTCTCTCTTCCAGATATTCCAGACATTCATTTACACCTTTAATACCAAGTTCCTTGCGTACTTTATCCTGAATTTCCACCAGACATTCCAAAAGAAGAGGATTAAACATTCCGCATTCTCCATTCAGGATCATCTCCATTGCCTTTTCATGAGAATATGCTTTCTTATATACCCGGTCACTTACCAGGGCATCATACACATCTGCCAGTGAAACCACCTGGGCAGATATAGGGATTTCTTCTCCCTTCAGGCCATCCGGATATCCTTTTCCATCATAACGTTCATGATGCCAGCGGCATATTTCATAGGCATATTTCATCATCTCTTCATCATGATACATTTCCAGACTGTCAAGCATCCGGGCACCTATGATCGTATGCTGTTTCATAGCTTCAAATTCTTCCTTTGTAAGCTTTCCGGGTTTGTTCAGAATTTTTTCATCAATTCCAATCTTACCGATATCATGAAGTGCGGAAGCTGTGGCAATTATATGCTGCTGAGACCAGGAAAAATCGTAATTATCTGATTTTCGCATCAGTCTCTCCAGCAAAAGCTGAGTCAGAATATTAATATGCAGCACATGAAGCCCGCTTTCACCATTTCGGAACTCTACAATCTGACTGAGAATTCCGGTCATCATACGGTTGTTTTTCTCTTTTTCATAAATCTGATCTGTTACCAGATGAATCAGGCGCCTTTGCTTGGCATAAAGCTTGATCATATTGATAACCCGCTGATATACCACCTTGGTATCAAATGGTCTGCTTATATAATCCGAAGCTCCCAGTTCGTAGGCACGGCGGATATAACTCTCTGATCCTTCACTGGAAATCATGATCACCGGTATATCCTCGATCCATTTATCTCTGTTCATATAGGCGAGTACTTCAAATCCATCCATTTTGGGCATAATAATATCCAACAGGACCAGGGAGATTTCAGTTCCTTGCTGCTCCAGCATCTTCAGAGCCTCTTCCCCGTCACAGGCCTCCAGAATCCGGTATTCCTTTCCCAGAATTTCCTTAAGTATCTCACGGTTCATTTCAGAATCATCAACGACCAGAAGCTGGGGCAGGTTTCTTTTTTCCACCCTGTCTGTATTTTGCTTCTGATCCCACCGGGTCACTACTATATTTTTATGTCCCTTGGCCATATACATAAGTCTGTCTGCTTTGGTGATCGCTTCCTCCAATCTGCCGTGGGTAAACATAGCTCCACCAATGCTCACTGAAAGCTTCAGACGATTAAAACCCGGAATATGTGTCGCATGGATCTTCTCCTGGATCATACGAAGCTTCTGTGAAAAGATTTCTTTCTCAATTCCAGGCAGGATCAACAGAAATTCATCTCCTCCATAGCGCACCAGAATATCCGTACGACGGATATAATGCCGAATTACATTCACTACGGTTGTCAGTACCAGGTCTCCTCCATCATGGCCATAAGTGTCATTGAACAATTTAAAATCATCCAGATCGATAACTGCAACTCCGGCATTCAAAGACATATTTTTGACTTTTTCCTCAAAATATCTGCGGTTATACGCCCCTGTCAGCACATCCTTATACAGCTTTTCGCTATATACAGTCAGCTTTTCCGTCAGTTTTTCATATCCTTCCTCATCAGTCAGTGTGTTTTCGTCCAGTTTTTTCAACATTTCCATTACATAAGGCTCACTGTCAATCTCCAGATACCTTGCAAATACCTGATACATATCAGAATCAAGAAATTCAATTTTGGATGTCTGTTTCTTTTCATTCAGCGCTTTAAGGGAAATGCAATTTTCACATCTTTTATCTTTATTCCAGAAAGCATAACACTGACAAAGATTTTTTTCTCCTTCAAGCTTATTTTCCATTCCGGAAGTCTGCAGATCACTCCCTTTCAGGAGACGGACTACATCAAAAATCTCCCGAAGCACCTCCATTTTATTCTCTGCTTCCTGCATCGTCATTTGTTTCCACTCGATCATTATTTTCAGCCTCTCACGAACAACATTTTTTTCTGCAATATAAACTTGTATTATTATACCACTTACTCATCATACAGTACAACAATAATATTTTTTCTTTATCTTCTAAGTTGCCTTACTGGTTACTGTTCACACACCACTATCCTGCGAGGTGTTTTGGCATAAATATGCCAAAATCCCGAGACATACAAGCCAAAATTCCATTGCCGCAGGCAATCTGGAATGAATTTTGGCTACGTTACTGAGAACGGAGTGAACAGTAACGCCTTACTGGTTTCTTTCCATAATACAAAAGAGGCTTGTCACAATGATATCCTATTCCCGGAAACAAGAATACCCTGATGTTTCTACCAGGGTATCCGTTTCTTTTATATTTTATTATCTCTGTAATATACAGAACCAGTTCTGTATCATTCCTTATTTACTTTTCAGGCCATACAAAATCTGCTATTTGTTTTTCACAGCCCAGCGCATTTTAGTAGAGCGGGCTCTTCCATTCTGTGCACATTCCTGAGCAGATGGACGGATCACATCTTTTGCATAATCAGAGTAAATTCCTGCTTTGTATCCTTCTTTGAGAGCTTTCTTTACAAGTTTATCCTCTCCGGAATGGAATGTAAGAATAGCTACACGTCCGCCTGGGCGCAGTGCATCCGGCAGTTTCTCCATAAATTCATACAATACTTCAAACTCGCGGTTCACATCGATACGGAGCGCCTGGAAGGTTCTCTGACAAGTTTTCTTAATCGTATCTTTCTTCTCTTTTTCCGGAAGAAAATCCAGAGTTTTTTCAATTACCTGACGCAGTTTTGTGGTTGTATCAATACGGTTTCCTTTACGGATTTCATCAGTTATCGCTTTGGCAAGCTCTTCACAGTATGGCTCGTCAGAATTCTCATAGAGCATTCCTGCCAGCTCATCTCTGGTAATGGTATCTAGGCGTTCTGCTGCACTGATACCAGCCTCCTGATTCAAACGAAGGTCCAATGGTCCATCGACTTTAAATGAAAATCCTCTTTTCGGATTATCAATCTGCATGGATGAAACGCCAAGGTCTGCAAGAATGAAATCAAATCCTCCCACTTCCTTTGCAATTTCATCGATCGTACAGAAATTCTGAAGCTTCACCGTGAGAAGATCTTCTCCGAATCCCTGATCCGCAAGACGTTTCTTTGTTTTATCAGATTCCTCCGGGTCTACATCTGTAGCATAAATATGTCCCTTGCCATTCAGACATTTAAGCATCGCTTTGGTATGACCGCCATAACCTAATGTAGCATCAAATCCGATCTCTCCGGGCTGAATATTCAGAAAGTCTATGATTTCCTTAACCATAATGGAAATATGCATCCCGGCAGGAGTATTTCCCTTCTGAATCACATGCTCAATAGTATCCTTATATTTCTCCGGCTGTAATTCCTTGTATTTTTCTTCAAATTTCTTTGGATATTTTCCTTTATAGCGCACCCGTCTTTTGTGTGGTGTCTGGATCTGATTTTCCATAGCCTCTCCTTTACACATTTATTCCTGTGTAATACCGGTTACTTCATAACCAGCTTCTTTGATCACTTTGCGGATTTTATCCTCATCCAGTTTCTCCGGTGCATGGATCACTGTTGTTCCTTTTTCGTGGGAAGAAATTACATCTTCTACACCGAACGCTTCTTTCACTGCTTTGTTTACGTGTGCTTCGCAGTGTCCACACATCATTCCTGTTACATTTACTGTGATTGTTGTCATACCTTTATTCTCCTTGTTTTCTTTTTTATTTTCCTGATCTTTATGATCATGAATTTCATTATTGTTTATATTATTGTCAGCCATATCAGAAGCTGCATTGCCTGTTGTATGATTTCCTATACTGTCTGCAATATGAGAAGCTCGTAATTCATTCTGCTTAATCTTCTTATCTTTCGATGAGTCATGCACTTTAAACAGATTTAATCTGAGTGCATTTGTAACTACACAGAAACTGGAAAGGCTCATTGCCGCCGCACCAAACATAGGATTAAGTGTCCATCCGAAAATCGGAATCCACACACCTGCCGCAAGTGGAATACCGATTACATTGTAGAAAAATGCCCAGAAAAGATTTTCATGGATATTCTTAAGTGTTGCACGACTTAAACGAATCGCTGCCGGAACATCAATGAGCCGGCTCTTCATCAGTACCACATCTGCTGCGTCAATTGCAACATCTGTACCTGCGCCGATCGCAATTCCGATATCTGCTCTGGTAAGTGCCGGGGCGTCATTGATACCATCTCCTACCATAGCAACACGTCCCTGTTCTTTCAGAGAACGGATTACACTCTCTTTGCCATCCGGAAGTACACCTGCAATTACTTCATCAACACCTGCCTGTGCTCCGATTGCCTTTGCAGTACGCTCATTGTCACCCGTAAGCATGACAACACGGATTCCCATATTCTGTAACTCTTTTACTGCCTGAGGACTATCCTCTTTCATAACATCAGCTACTGCGATCATACCGATCAGCTTATTGTTTTTTGTGAAAAGCAGTGGAGTTTTTCCTTCTCCTGCCAGCTTTTCAGCCTGTAATATCAGTTCCGGTGCAATGGATATCTGATTGCTGATATATTTCATGCTGCCGCCCGTCAGAACTTCATTATCTAATACCGCACGAAGTCCATTTCCCGGAAGTGCCTGAAAATCAGAAACTTCTCTGGCTGTGATCTGTCTTTCCTCTGCCTTTGCAAGAATCGCTTTGGCAAGAGGATGCTCACTCTTCTTCTCCAGTGCATACGCATAGGTAAGAAGTTCTTCTTCCGAAATTCTGTCTGCCGGAACCAGATCTGTCACCTGAGGTTCACCTTTTGTGATCGTTCCTGTCTTATCTAATGCAACAATCTGTATCTTTCCTGCTTCTTCCAGAGAAACTGCTGTTTTAAACAGAATTCCATTCTTTGCACCCATTCCGTTTCCAACCATGATAGCAACCGGTGTGGCAAGCCCAAGTGCACATGGACAACTGATAACAAGAACAGAAATGCCTCTTGCCAGAGCGAAACCAAATGGTCTGCCCACAAGCAGCCAGATAATCGTTGTGATAATGGCAATACTGATAACTGCCGGAACAAAAACTCCTGAAACGCGGTCAGCAATCTTTGCGATTGGTGCTTTGGTGGCTGCCGCATCACTGACCATCTTAATAATCTGTGAAAGTGTAGTGTCTTCTCCTACACGGGTTGCCTCACATCTGATAAATCCTGACTGATTTACCGTTGCGGCAGAAACCGCATCTCCCGGATTCTTATCTACCGGAATGCTCTCGCCGGTAAGTGCCGACTCGTTTACTGCACTGTTTCCTTCCAGGATCACACCATCCACCGGAATATTCTCTCCCGGGCGGACTACAAAGATATCACCTTTGCGCACCTGCTCAATCGGTACTGTAGATTCCTGGCCGTCACGCACAACTACTGCTGTCTTAGACGCCAGTTTCATAAGACCCTTGAGTGCATCTGTTGTCTTGCCTTTCGAACGGGCCTCCAACATTTTTCCAACTGTGATCAGAGTAAGAATCATGGCAGCAGACTCAAAATAAAACTCCATCATATAGTTCATAACTGCCGCAGAATCTCCGTCTACCTGTGCTCTTGTCATGGCAAAGAGTGCATAAACACTCCACACAAAAGAAGCCATTGAACCGAGTGCTACCAGTGTATCCATATTTGGAGCGCGATGCCAAAGGCTCTTAAATCCACTGATAAAAAATTTCTGGTTGATAACCATTACGATTCCTGCAAGTAAGAGCTGTACCAGTCCCATTGCGACATGATTATCATTAAACCATGCCGGAAGCGGCCAGCCCCACATCATATGTCCCATTGAAAAATACATCAGCACAAGCAGGAAACCTGCTGATGCGATCAATCTTCTCTTTAATATTGGGGTTTCATGATCTTCCAGTGCTTCTTCCGCTGCTGATGCAGACATCGATGCAGACATCTGTGCTCCGGAAGCTCCTTTTAGTGAAGCGCCGTATCCTGCATCCTGTACTGCCTTGATGATCTCGCCTGAGCTGGCAGTTCCTTCCACTCCCATGGAGTTTGTCAGCAGGCTGACAGAACAGGATGTCACACCCGGAACCTTGGATACAGCCTTCTCAACTCTGCTGCTGCAGGCTGCACAACTCATCCCTGTTACGTTGTATTGTTCCATTTTCATTCCTCCTCGTATTTCTATTTCGTAACTGTTCAGTATCTTCACAGTTAGTAAACTGCTGAATAGTCACTCTATTTCATAAGCCTCTGCAAAGTAGCAACCAACTCATCAATTGTCTCATCCTTACCTTCCCGGATATCTCTGGCAACGCAGGTACGGATATGATTCGCAAGCAGTTCTTTGTTAAATGCATTTACTGCCGCATTTACCGCAGCAGACTGAATCAGAATATCATTGCAATATGCATCATTCTCCAGCATACCGATAATTCCACGAATCTGTCCTTCTACGCGTTTGAGACGATTGATCAGCTTTCTGCGTTCCTCTTCGGAACGGTCTGTGTGCTTCTCACAGCAGGGACAGGCTTTCTTTTGTGTATCTGTCATATAGTATACCTCCTATCGATAAACCAAATAATATGTGAATTATATCCTCACATGACTGAAGTCACGTGCTTCCAGACGCTTTAGGC
>ERZ791899.1726-NODE-1726-length-16209-cov-18.126408_pt1 | contig 16209 bp, 9 predicted proteins | sample MGYA00510151_ERZ791899 | MGnify/ENA primary metagenome ERZ791899 (study PRJEB30046, sample SAMN00792118) | human gut metagenome | study: EMG produced TPA metagenomics assembly of the A metagenome-wide association study of gut microbiota in type 2...
GGCCGATACCGGGAATGTAAGAGGTGACCTCGATACCATTCGTGAGGCGGACACGAGCAACCTTACGCAGAGCAGAGTTGGGCTTCTTGGGGGTCATGGTACGAACAGCAGTGCAGACACCACGCTTCTGGGGGCTGTTCAGATCAGAATACTGTTTCTTCTGAGAATTGTAGCTCTTCAGCAGTGCGGGAGCGGTGCTCTTGGTAGCCAGAACCTGACGGCCCTTGCGTACAAGCTGGTTAAAAGTAGGCATTTTGTTTCTCCTTTCTTAATAATGCACATCGGACTTTTTCCGACTTTTTTGCCGCACTATCCCCATGAGGGATGCGCAACAGTTATATAATACTCGCTTTACAGGCGGATGTCAACAGTTTTTGCAAAGTTTTTTGCATTTATTCCAGATTTTTTCTTTCAGCATTTTTTCGACGCAAAACGCACGGTTTTCTCCCCTGTTTCCGCTTTTCCGGGCATATAAAAACCGCCCTGCAGGCGGATGCCCACAGAGCGGTCCATTGTTTTATTTCAGAAGAAGGAGCTTTGCTTACTGTGCAGCAGCTGCCAGTTCAGCAGCGACCTCAGCATCGCGCTCAGCCTCACGGTTCTTCAGATCCTCACGGACTTCCGGCAGACCGGTACCTGCGGGGATCAGCTTACCAATGATGACGTTCTCCTTCAGGCCGGCCAGCGGGTCAACCTTGCCCTTGATGGCAGCTTCGGTCAGCACGCGGGTGGTCTCCTGGAAGGATGCAGCGGACAGGAAGGAGTCGTTTGCCAGAGCAGCCTTGGTGATGCCCAGCAGCACCTGCTGGTACTCGACCAGCTTCAGGCCCTCTTCACCAGCGTCGATGCGCTGCTGCAGATCGGCGTTGATGCTCTCCACTTCCAGACGGCTTGCCAGTGCACCGCCGATCAGGTTGGAAGAACCGGAATCAGTCACGCGCACCTTGCGGCACATCTGACGGACGATGACTTCGATATGCTTATCGTTGATCTCAACGCCCTGCAGACGGTAGACCTTCTGAACTTCGTTGATCAGGTAGTTCTGGACATCCTCCAGACCCTTGATTGCCAGAATATCCTGCGGATACAGAACACCTTCACGGGTGATGATGTCGCCCTTCTCCACACGGTCACCCGGCATCACGCGGGAATGCTGGGTGAACGGGATGGAGTAGCTCTTTACGACCTCGGCACCGTTCTCGTCCTTGCCGGTCACCTTGATGACGACATTCTTCTTGGTATCGTCCTGAGAAACGACACCAGAGATCTCGCTCATGATGGCCATGCTCTTGGGACGGCGGCTCTCGAACAGCTCTTCAACACGGGGAAGACCCTGCGTGATATCTTCAGCAGATGCGATACCGCCGGTATGGAAGGTACGCATGGTCAGCTGAGTACCAGGCTCGCCGATGGACTCTGCGGCGATAACGCCGACAGACTCGCCCAGACGGACCGGCTCGCCGTTTGCCATATCGGAACCGTAGCAGCGTGCGCAGACACCGGTCTTTGCACGGCAGGTCAGCAGGCTGCGGATCTTCAGCTTGGTAATGCCAGCAGCCTCGATCTCGTTTGCATCGTACAGGTCGATCATCTTGCCTTCCGGCACGATCACCTTGCCGGTAACGGGGTTGACCACATCGCCCACAGCGAAGCGGCCGATCAAGCGCTCGCGGAAGCTCTCGATCTTCTCCTTGCCCTCGTGGATCTCAGACACCCACAGGCCGTCGGTGGTGCCGCAGTCGATCTCGCGCACGATGACATCCTGAGAGACATCGACCATGCGGCGGGTCAGGTAACCGGAGTCAGCGGTACGCAGAGCGGTATCGGCCAGACCCTTACGAGCGCCACGGGCAGAAACGAAATATTCCAGAATATTCAGACCTTCACGGTAGTTGGCACGAATGGGCATCTCGATGGTGTGGCCGGCGGTGTTTGCCAGCAGGCCGCGCATGCCGGCCAGCTGCTTGATCTGGTTCATAGAACCACGAGCACCGGAGTCAGCCATCATATAGATCTCATTATCCTTGGGCAGGTTGTCTGCCAGAGCCTTGGAGACCTTATCGGTGGTAGCCTGCCAGATGGCGATGGTCTGGTTGTAACGCTCGTTGTCGGAGATCAGGCCGCGGTTGAACAGCCTGCCGACCTTTGCGATCTGCTGGTCAGCCTCAGCGATCAGTTCCTGCTTCTGCGGCGGGATCACAGCGTCGCACACAGCGACGGAGATCGCAGACAGAGTGGAGTACTTGTAGCCCTGCGCCTTGATGGCATCCAGCATCTTTGCACACTTGCGGGTGCCGTTGCGGGTCATGCAGCGGGAAATGATGTCGGGCAGAGTCTTCTTGGTCACGCGGAAGCTGACCTCGTACTCCAGCCAGTGCTCGGGATCAGTACGGTCGATATAACCCAGATTCTGAGGAACAGGGTTATTGAAGATGATGCGGCCGACGGTGGCTTCCACCAGACCGGTGCGCTCCACGCCGTCAATGGTCATGGTGCGGCGCACCTTGATGGGTGCGTGCAGGGTAACGATGTGCTCTGCATAAGCCATCAGGGCTTCGTTCTCATCGCGGAACACCTTGCCTGCGCCCTCGTCATTTTCACGAACGGTGGTCAGGTAGTAGCTGCCCAGGATCATATCCTGCGTAGGCACGGTAACAGGTGCGCCGTCAGAGGGCTTCAGCAGGTTGCCGGAAGCCAGCATCAGCATCTTGGCCTCACGGCAGGCATCCTCGCCCAGAGGCAGATGCACTGCCATCTGGTCACCGTCGAAGTCGGCGTTGAATGCGGTACATGCCAGCGGGTGCAGCTTGATTGCACGGCCCTCCACCAGCACCGGGTTGAAAGCCTGAATGCCCAGACGGTGCAGGGTAGGTGCACGGTTCAGCAGAACGGGGTGGCCCTTGATCACGGTCTCCAGGCTGTCCCACACTTCGGGCTTAGCGCGCTCCACCATCTTGCGGGCAGACTTGATGTTGTTGGCAATACCCTTCTCCACCAGATCCTTCATGACAAAGGGCTTAAACAGCTCCAGAGCCATTTCCTTGGGCAGACCGCACTGATCCATCTTCAGCTCAGGGCCGACGACGATAACAGAACGACCGGAGTAGTCAACACGCTTGCCCAGCAGGTTCTGACGGAAGCGGCCCTGCTTGCCCTTCAGCAGATCGGAAAGGCTCTTCAGTGCGCGATTGTTGGGGCCGGTGACGGGACGGCCGCGGCGGCCATTGTCGATGAGGCTGTCAACTGCTTCCTGCAGCATACGCTTCTCGTTGCGCACGATGATGTCAGGAGCGCCCAGCTCCAGCAGGCGGCGCAGACGGTTGTTGCGGTTGATGACGCGGCGGTACAGGTCATTCAGGTCGGAGGTGGCGAAGCGGCCGCCGTCCAGCTGGACCATGGGGCGCAGGTCAGGCGGCAGCACGGGCAGCACGTCCATGACCATCCACTCGGGGCGGTTGCCGGAAACGCGGAAAGCCTCGACGACTTCCAGACGCTTCAGTATACGCACCTTCTTCTGGCCGGAAGACTTCTCCACCTCAGCAGTCAGCTCAGCGCTGAGCTGGTCGAGGTCGATCTCCTTCAGCAGGTCCTGAACGGCCTCAGCACCCATCGCAGCCTCGAACTCGTCGCCGTAGCGCTCGCGCATCTCGCGGTACTCTTTCTCGGTCAGCAGCTGCTTCTTTTCCAGCGGGGTCAGACCGGGGTCGGTGACGATATAGCTTGCAAAGTAGAGGACCTTCTCCAGCAGGCGGGGGCTGATGTCCAGCATCAGGCCGATGCGGCTGGGGATGCCCTTGAAGTACCAGATGTGGCTCACAGGAGCGGCCAGCTCGATGTGGCCCATACGCTCACGGCGGACCTTGGCCTTGGTCACCTCGACGCCGCAGCGGTCGCAGATCTTGCCCTTATAACGGATGCGCTTATACTTGCCGCAGTGGCACTCCCAGTCCTTGGTAGGTCCAAAAATACGCTCGCAGTACAGACCGTCGCGCTCCGGCTTCAGGGTGCGGTAGTTGATGGTCTCAGGCTTCTTCACCTCGCCATAGCTCCAGTTGCGGATCTGGTCAGGAGAGGCAAGGCCGATTTTGATCGAATCGAAGACGTTGTTTTCCATGAAACGAACCCTTTCTTAATCTTTATAGTCTCGATGATAACAGTTGACGTTGGAAGACCCGCTGCCCTCCCCTGCCTTGCGGCGGCAGCACGCGCACCGCGCAGGGAAACACAGCTTTCTCAAAGGGGCCTTATTATTCGTCGATGTTCACTTCGTCAGAAGCGGACTCTGCAGCGGCAGAGTTGTCATCCTCCAGCACGGAGGGATCATCGAAACCAGCATCGGCGTCCTTGATGGTGTAATCGTTCAGCAGCTCGTTCTCGTTGGCGACAGTCTCGGTGCCGGCAACATCACGCATATCGAAGCCGGTCTCTTCGTCGTCGAAGTTCTGGCGCATGTCGATCTCGTTGCCTTCCTTGTCCTGGACCACGACGTCCAGACCCAGAGACTGCAGTTCCTTGAGCATGACGCGGAAGGACTCGGGGATGCCCGGCTGCGGGATGGGCTCGCCCTTGACGATGGCCTCGTAGGTCTTGACACGGCCCTCGACGTCATCGGACTTGACGGTCAGGATCTCCTGCAGGGTGTAAGCAGCACCGTAAGCTTCCAGAGCCCAGACCTCCATCTCGCCGAAGCGCTGGCCGCCGAACTGGGCCTTGCCGCCCAGAGGCTGCTGGGTGACCAGAGAGTAGGGGCCGGTGGAACGGGCATGGATCTTATCATCAACGAGGTGATGCAGCTTGAGGTAGTACATATAACCGACGGTAACGCGGTTATCGAACTTCTCACCGGTACGGCCATCGTAAACGGTGGTCTTGCCGTCGCGGTCCAGCTCGATCTTGGAGAAGTCGATGATGTGGCCCTTCTCGCCCATCAGCTTTGGGAGCTTGGTGGGATATGCAGGAGCATTCTCGCCGTGCCACATCTCGCGGGCGGTATCGAAGGTATCGCCGATGTCAGCCTCGCGGGCGGAGTCGAAGACGGGGGTCATGACCTTGATGCCGCAGGCCTTGGCAGCGTAGCCCAGGTTGACTTCCAGCACCTGACCGATGTTCATACGGGAAGGAACGCCCAGGGGGTTCAGCACGATGTCCAGCGGAGTGCCGTCGGGCAGGTAGGGCATATCCTCCTGCGGCAGGATGCGGGAAACGACACCCTTGTTGCCGTGACGGCCTGCCATCTTATCGCCGACGCTGATCTTGCGCTTCTGAGCGATGTAGCAGCGGACGACCTCGCGCACACCGGGCTGCAGCTCGTCGCTGTTCTCCGGGGTGAAGACCTTGACGTCCACGATGATGCCGTACTCGCCGTGAGGCACACGCAGAGAGGTGTCACGCACCTCGCGGGCCTTCTCGCCGAAGATGGCACGGAGCAGGCGCTCCTCAGCGGTCAGCTCGGTCTCGCCCTTCGGGGTGACTTTGCCGACCAGAATATCACCGCTCTTGACCTCGGCGCCGATGCGGATGATGCCGCGCTCGTCCAGGTCTTTCAGAGCATCCTCAGAGACGTTGGGGATGTCGCGGGTGATCTCTTCGGGTCCCAGCTTGGTGTCGCGGGACTCGGTCTCATATTCCTCAATGTGGATAGAGGTGTAAACGTCCTCACGGACGATCTTCTCGTTCAGCAGGACGGCGTCCTCGTAGTTGTAGCCCTCCCAGGTCATGAAGCCGATGAGGGCGTTCTTGCCCAGAGAGATCTCGCCGTTGCGCATTGCGGGGCCGTCGGCCAGCACCTGACCGGCCTTGACGTTCTCGCCCACCTCGACGATGGGGCGCTGGTTGATGCAGGTGCCTGCGTTGGAGCGGGCGAACTTGACCAGAGAATAGTTGTCCACGACGCCCTGAGCGTTGCGCACCTCGACATGGTCAGCGTCCACCTTCTCAACGATACCGTCGTTCTTTGCCAGAACAGCGGTGCCGGAGTCGGTAGCAGCCTTGTACTCCATACCGGTAGCAACGATGGGCTGCTGGGTGACCATCAGAGGCACTGCCTGACGCTGCATGTTGGAGCCCATCAGAGCACGGTTACAGTCATCGTTCTCCAGGAAGGGGATGCAGGCGGTAGCGACAGAGACCATCATTCGGGGCGAGACGTCCATATAATCGACCTTCTCGGCGTCGATCTCCAGAATGTCGTCGCGGCGGCGGGCAGAAACGCGGGCGCGCTTGAAGTGCTTGGTCTCGTCCAGGGGCTCGTTGGCCTGAGCAACGACGTACTCGTCCTCGACGTCAGCGGTCATATACTCGACCTCGTCGGTGACGACCTGGTCGATGAGGCGGCCCTTCTCGTCGTAGGTCTTCTTGACCTTGCGGTAAGGAGCCTCAACGAAGCCGTACTCATTGATCTTGGCGTAGGATGCCAGATAGGAGATCAGACCGATGTTGGGGCCTTCAGGAGTCTCGATGGGGCACATACGGCCATAGTGGCTGTAGTGGACGTCGCGGACTTCGAAGCCTGCGCGGTCACGGCTCAGACCGCCGGGGCCCAGAGCAGACAGACGGCGCTTGTGGGTCAGCTCAGCCAGAGGGTTGTTCTGGTCCATGAACTGGGACAGCGGAGAAGAACCGAAGAACTCCTTGATGGCGGCGACCACAGGACGGATATTGATGAGCGCCTGCGGAGTGATGACGCTCTGGTCCTGGCTCTGCAGGGTCATGCGCTCACGGATGACGCGCTCCATGCGGGAGAAGCCGATGCGGAACTGGTTCTGCAGCAGCTCACCGACGCTGCGGATGCGGCGGTTGCCCAGATGGTCGATGTCATCGGTGGTGCCGATGCCGTGGCCCAGGCCGTTCAGATAGTTGATGGAAGACAGGATGTCGGTCACGGTGACGGTGCGGCCGATGAGCTGGTCGTGGTTGCGGCGCAGCATCTCCTTCTGCTCTTCCACGTCCGAAGTGGTGTCGAGGATCTTCTTGATCTCCTCAAAGGAGCAGCGCTCGTTGATGCCGCACTCCTTGACATCGAAGGAGAAGAAGCCCTGAGCGTCAACACAGCCATTGGTGATGACCTTGACCTTCTTGCCCTCGACGTTCAGCACGACGACATTGACGCCGGCGTTGTCAGCGGCCTCAGCCAGCTGACGGGTGATCTTGGCATCCTTCTCGATGAGCAGTTCGCCGGTCAGAGGCGCGACGACGTTCTCGGCGGCGATGTAGCCGGTGATGCGGCGCGCCAGAGACAGCTTCTTGTTCATCTTATAACGACCGAACCGGGACAGATCGTAGCGGCGGGGGTCGAAGAAGAGCATATTGATCTGGCTGGTAGCGGACTCCACCGTGGGAGGCTCACCGGGGCGCAGCTTGCGGTAGACTTCCAGCAGGCCTTCCTCGGTGTTCTTGGTGGTGTCCTTTTCCAGAGTAGCAAGGATGCGCTCATCCTCGCCGAAGTAGTTCAGGATGTCCTCGTTGGAAGACAGGCCCAGTGCGCGGCAGAGCACGGTGACGGGCAGCTTGCGGTTCTTATCGATACGGACATAGAACACGTTGGAAGCGTCGGTCTCGTACTCCAGCCAGGCGCCGCGGTTGGGGTTCATGGTGGCGCTGTACAGGTCGTTGCCCACCTTATCGTGATCATGGCCGTAGAATACGCCGGGAGAACGGACCAGCTGGCTGACGATGGCGCGCTCTGCACCGTTGATGACAAAGGTGCCGGCGTCGGTCATCAGGGGGAAGTCGCCCATGAAGATCTCCTGGTCCTTCACCTCGCCGGTCTCCTTGTTCAGCAGACGGGCGGTGACGCGCAGGGGTGCTGCATAGGTCACGTCGCGTTCCTTGCACTCCTTGATGCTGTACTTCGGCTCCTTATCCAGGCGGAAGTCCACAAAGCTCAGTGCCAGATTGCCGGTGTAGTCCTCAATGGTGCCGATATCGTGGAAGACCTCTTTCAGGCCCTCGTCCAGGAACCACTGATAAGAGTTCTTCTGGACCTCGATCAGGTTCGGCATACTGATGACTTCGTCGATGTGGGAGAAGCTCATGCGCTCGGTTTTGCCGAGCTTTACGGGCTTGACTTTCATCATAAAATCAACCACTCCTTACTTTTATACTCTACGGGATGTCGTATACACGGGTCAAATTTGAGCAGACACACATAATTCGACCCGCGTCGAAGGGAACGTTTCGGCGTTTTTCACAAACTTTTCGGTTTGACCCGTCCAGCCGCCGCCTGCGTATTCCCCTTTTTGGCGCACTAGTCCATTATGTGATACTAATGCAGTATACACCCTAAAAGCCTTGCTGTCAAGCCATTTTTCAGATTTTTGCCAAAACAAATTTATTTTTTCTTTCATTTTCGCACGCCCGGCAGCGTGTTGTGTTTTGCTGTTTTAGGGCTTGATTTTTTTATTTTGCACGTTCCTGTTCATAATCCCCTTGTGCAATTTGTCTATCTTTGCCCTTGTGTTTTGGCGTATTACTTTTACAGTCGGATATGCCCGTTTTCCTTCGCGGCCCTTTTTTGTGAAAAAGCAGCTCAGAAAAGCTCGCAGGCTTTTCTGAGCTGCAAATATAAAAATAATGTTTCCTCTAATATTGCCAGAGCGCAAGCGGCGGCAATTATAATCGTTCACTCATCCAGATAATCCCGCAGGCGTTTTGCACGGCTGGGATGCCGCAGCTTGCGCAGGGCCTTGGCTTCGATCTGCCGCACCCGCTCCCGGGTCACATTGAACTCCTTACCCAGCTCTTCCAGCGTATGCGCCCGGCCATCCTCCAGCCCGAAGCGCAGTGCGATCACCCGCTCTTCCCTCGGTGTCAGGCTTTTGAGCACGCTGAACAGTTCCCGCCGCAGCAGCTGCCGCCCGGCTTCATCCACCGGGACGCCTGCATCCTCGTCCTGAATAAAATCTTCAAGGTGGGCATCCTCTTCCTCGCCCACCGGCGTTTCCAAGCTGATGGGGTCCTGCGCCAGCTGCAGCAATTCCCGCACACGGTCCGGCTCCATGTCCAGCTGAACAGCGATCTCTTCCGCGGTAGGCTCCCGGCCATTTTTCCGCAGCAGGTCACCCGTCATCTTTTTGACCCGGTTGATGCTCTCCACAAGGTGCACCGGGATGCGGATGGTCCTTCCCTGATCCGCAATGGCGCGGGTGATGGACTGACGGATCCACCACGTGGCATAGGTGGAAAATTTGAAGCCGCGCTCCGGCTCAAACTTTTCCGCCGCCTTCATCAGACCGAGATTGCCTTCCTGAATGAGATCCAGAAACGGCAGGCCTCGCCCTGCATAGCGCTTTGCCACCGACACCACCAGCCGCAGGTTCGCTTCGCTGAGCTTCCGCCGGGCATCCTCGTCCCCGGCCTGCGCGGCACGGGCAAGCTCCGTTTCCTGTTCTGCCGTCAGCAGCGGCACCCGGCCGATCTCCTTCAAATAGGCCTTTACCGGGTCGTCCAGCGCCACCCCCTCTGCCGAAAGCTCATGTTCCAGCCTGCCGATCTGCGTTTCATCCAACGCAGGCAGGTCCGCTTCCTCTTCGGTCAGGTGCACGCCGCGGTCCTCCAGTGCCGTATACAGCTCGTCCAGCTGCGCCACATCGTAATCCTGTTCGTCCATGGCACGGCTGATCTGCTCCGGTGTCAGGGCATGGTGGCGTGCCCGCGCAGCCAATGTTCTGGCCAATTCCTCCGTTTGCGACAATTTCTGCATGGTTCCTGCTCCTTTCCTCTCCTGCTCCAGCCGGAGGGGAAAGCGGGGATCATTCTTCTACAGGCACATTTCCCTGCTTCTTTTCGCGCATCGACTGGAGGTAATCACTCAGTTCCTCATTGGACATATGCGCCGCTTTGCCTGCCATGGGCATCCCCCGGGCAATGCGGTCCAGATACAGCCGGATATCATCCGGCGTACAATTCACATCGCTGTATTGTGCCGCAAGATGGCTCAGTTCATTCAGCGCTTCTTCGCTTACAAAAGCGCGCAGCGTGGTCAGGCTGATCTCAATGCCCTCCTGTCGGCAGCGCAGCATGGCTTCAAACAGCTCCTTCTGCTGCGGCAGCACGAACTGTTCTGCGGTCAGCTGCCCCTGCACCAGATCGATATAGTGCGGCTCCCGCAGCATGGCCGCCAGCAGTCGCTGCTGTGCGCTGGCAATGCCCAGCGCCTGACTGCCGCCCGCACTGTACGGCACGTTGATCTGATTCATCTCACCGGACTTGAGCGCCTGCTGCTTTTTCTCCCAGCGGTGCTTGCTGCCCGCCCTCTTCACGGCGGTCTCCAGCTGGGTCATGATAGCTGTTTTGGAGATGTTGGTCTCCTCAGCCAGACGCCCCGCATACACTTCCTGCTCGGTAGGGTTGGAGCGCTCTGCTAGCATATTCACAGCTTCCTTCACGTATTCCAGCCGCTGGGCATCCTGTGCCAGATCGTACTGGCTGCGCAGACGGCCCAGCCGGAAGTCCAGTGCATTGCCCACACCGTCCAGCAGGGCTTTGAATCGCTCTGCGCCATACTTTTTGATGTACTCGTCCGGGTCCTTTGCACCGGGGATCTGCAGCACGCCCACCTTTACCGGGCTGTTGCGGAACAGTTCCAGCGAGCGCAGCGTGGCCTTCTGGCCTGCTTCGTCCGAATCGTAGCTCAGGATCACCTCGTCAGCATACTCGCTGATGAGCCGCACCTGCTCCGGGGTCAGGGCCGTGCCGCAGGCGCACACTGCTGTGTCGATGCCTGCCTGATGCATACTGATCACGTCCATGTAGCCCTCGCACAGCACGAACCGGCGCACCGCGCTGCGCTTTGCGATCTGCAGCGCAAACACCGTCTCTGATTTGTGGTACACCAGCGTTTCCGGGCTGTTGACATATTTCGGTTTGGAATCGTCCAGCACGCGCCCACCAAACGCAATGATGTTGCCGCGCAGGTCAAAGATGGGGGTCATCACCCGCTTCCAGAACAGGCAGTAGATGCGGCCGGACGCACTGCGCTTGAACAGGCCGCTGGCATCCAGCTCCTGCTGATTGTAGCCCTTATCGCGCAGGAACTGATACAGCGCCTGTCCGTCGTTGGGCGCATAGCCCAGCCCGAACCGGACGATAGTCTTGTCGTCCAGACCGCGCCGCCGCCAGTAGGCACGGGCCTGCCGGGCTTCCTCCACGGTGGAGTTCAGGCAGGCGTGGAAAAACCGTGCCGCCTCCTTGTTCATGGAGAGGATGCGGCTGCGCATCCGGCCTGTTTTGTCGTCCTCCTGCGGCTCCGGCATACCGGCCCGCGCTGCCAGCAGCTTAACGGCCTCCGGGTAATCGATGCTGTTGATCTTTTTCGTAAAGGTAATGGCATCGCCGCCTGCGCCGCAGCCAAAGCAGTAAAAGCTCTGGGTGTCCGGGTAGACGTAGAATGAGGGCGTTTTTTCGCTGTGGAAGGGGCACAGGCCGCCATACAAACGTCCCTTGCGCTTGAGCTGCACATAGCTGCCCACCAGCTCCACAATGTCGGTGCGGCGGGTCAGTTCTTCAATGTATTCGTGTGGGATCATGGATCTTTCAAACGACCTTTCGGATTTATAGGACATGCCACTTCCGGGGCACAAACAATTCCTCAAAAGTGCGGATGGCAAATTCATCGCTCATGCCACTGATGTAATCAGTCACTGCGCGTTCTCTGCCCTCCTGATAAGCCAGCTGGATGTAAAAATTGGACATCCGGTCCACATGGTTCAGGTAGTAATCGTACAGTTCCCCGATCACCTTGTCCACCTTCTGCTCTTCCCGCTTGGCGGTCTTGTCCACGTACACGGTGGCGTACATGAAATCCCGCAGCGCAAGGAAGGCTTCGTTTTCCTCTGCGCCCACCTTCACATCCCCATCGCTGTTGGCAAGGATACTGTTGATCATGGTGGTGATGCGGGCAGATTTTGTCTGGCCCAGCACGGCGGTGCATTCCTTCGGCAGGGTGTCTGGGTCCAGCACACCGGCGCGCACCGCGTCCTCAATGTCATGGTTCACATAGGCGATCTGATCCGCCATGCGCACGATGCGCCCTTCCGGCGTTGCCGCCCAGGTGCCCTTTGTGTGGGTCACGATGCCGTTGCGCACCTCCCACGTCAGGTTCAGGCCCCGGCCGTCCTTTTCCAGCTTGTCCACCACACGCAGGCTCTGCATGTAGTGCTTGAAGCCGTCCGGGCACAGCTCATTCAGCGCGCGCTCCCCGGCATGGCCAAACGGCGTGTGGCCCAGATCATGGGCAAGACTGATTGCTTCGGTCAGATCTTCGTTCAGCCGCAGGGCGCGGGCAATGGTCCGCGCGATCTGCGAGACCTCCAGCGTATGGGTCAGTCGGGTGCGGTACAGGTCTCCCTCCGGCGAGAGGAACACCTGCGTCTTTTGTTTGAGCCGTCGGAACGCCTTGCAGTGCAGCACCCGGTCACGGTCACGCTGGAACACCGGCCGGATCAGGTCCTGCTCTTCCGGCAGCATGCGGCCGCGGCTCTGGTCGCTGAAGGTAGCCCACGGCGCGAAGGTCATATGTTCGATCTCTTCTGTGCGCTGACGTACATCCATACAAAGTCGCCCTCCCTTTTTATCGCCATTCCCCCTCTCTGTTTCGGCACAGCCGATCCCAATTGCTGCGTCTGCGGCAATTGTAGCACACCCGCTTTGTCGAAGGGGGAAAAAGCCTGTCGGTTCGCAAAATAATGCTTGCTTTTTTATTTTTGCTGCTGCCGGGTTCAGAACGGTGCGTAGAACGGGTCGGATACCGTCACCTGCGCGCTGCCGCGCGTCAGCTCCCGCAGCTGTTCCAGCAGCGGGCCTTCGGTGTGTTCCGGCATCTGCCAGCACAGGGTCACGCGATCCGTGAACTGCGGTGCTGCCTGCTTGGCACCTGCCGCATCGATCAGCAGCGATGCACGCTCATAAAGGGAGTAATCCACCGTCACGCTCAGCTCCACCACGCTGCGCACCGTGACCACCTCGGCATTTTCCAGTGCACGGGCCGTAGCCGTGGTGTATGCACGCACCAAGCCGCCGGTGCCCAGCAGCACACCGCCAAAGTAACGGGTCACCACCACGATCAGATCCGTCAGGCCGCTGTGCTGCAGCACCTCCAGCGCTGGTGTGCCCGCCGTCTTGGCCGGTTCACCATCATCTGAATAGCGTTCCCGGTTGCCTTCCCGCAGGCGGTAGGCATACACATTGTGGCGGGCGGTGCGGTTGGCCGCACGCACCTGTTCCAGAAATGCAACGGCAGCTTCCTCGCTGTCCGCAAATGACAGCGCCGCAATGAAGCGGCTCTTCTTTTCTTCGTATTCTCCTGTGGCCGTGCCATGGATGGTGCGGTAATCCTCCACTGTGGTTCCTCCTGCATGTTATTCAAAACAAGTATAACATAAATCGTCCGTTGTGCAACCACTGCCGCATACGTTTTTGTGTCAAGGCCAGCTTCCTGTACTGCTGCCCGCATGTCCCCTGCCAGAAAAAAGCGCAACAAAAAATCGGCCAAGCCTTGCAGCTCAGCCGATCTTTTGTTAGAAGAAAGCAGATGATCACTTCGTAAAGAGCTGGATCCACTGATGGCCCCAAGTGCTGGAGCTGTTGTAGTAGTAGCCAACACCCATTGCACGAGCTTCGGGATCCAGAATGTTTGCGCGATGGCCTTCGGAGTTCATCCATGCATTCACGACTTCTTCAGGAGAAACGCTGCCCCATGCGGCATTCTCGCCAGCAGCGGCATCCGTCACGCCGTACTCGCTGAGAACAGTGTACCACTTGGTACCATTGGGACGAACGTGAGAATTGACGGTTGCGATCTCTTCGGCGCGCTGCTGAGCAGCTGCGGTGAGCTTTGCATCGCCCATGACCAGGGGCTGCAGGCCGTACTTTGCACGCTCGGCATTGACCAGATTCAGAACTTCCTGACGGTAGTTGCTGGTGTAAGAGTTTTCGGGGCAAGAGAAGATCAGCACCCAGTAGTTGTTGTAAATGCCGCCTTCGTAGTGGCCCACGCTCATGGTGGTCGCGTCTGCGTTCAGGATGCGCTCACGGGTAAAATCAATGTTCATCCACTGATCTACCGCCGCATCGGGGGTGGAAACGCCCGCCATGTAGTCCTCGCCAATCGACACATCTTCGATGCCATTCTCGGCGAAGATGGTAAAATCGCGCTGGCCATTGGGACGAACGTAGGAATAAGAAGAGGCCAGTTCCTTAGCGCGCTCCTGAGCCGCATTGTTATGGCTGCTGTCGCCCAGCTGGACCGGCTTCAGGCCAGCCTTTGCACGCTCGTTGTTTACGCGGCGCAGGAACTCGTTCTGATAAGCTTCGTCCTGAAAGCTGATGTAGGAATTTTCTTCTTCGATGGAGGCAGAAACCGAAGCCTCAGCTGCGTTTGCAGTAACGGGCTTGAGAGATGCAGCACCAAAAACCACAGCCAAAGTCATAGCTGCTGCTGCGATATTTTTCAGGGTTCGCATCTCGAGTTTCATAAGACATCCTCCGTAAGCTTTTGTATATAAAAGCTTTTTTGCATTCATGTGAATGCGTACTGCAACGCATTTGCAACTCTTCCGTTTCAAATGTGTTACTCTTGTGCAACAAGAGTATCACAAGAGCATCTCATCGTCAAGGGGTTTCTGTCGATTTTTTGAGAGAAAATGCAAAAAAATCAAAATTTCCCGTTCCGAAATCGTTTCACAAGCGCAACAAGTTCATCCAAGATACCGTGAATTTGTTACGTCCGTGTTGCTCTTCACCGTTTTCAGGATTGTTTCGTCACACTTAACGTGTTGCATTTTATTTTTCTACACCTTTTCTGCAATGTCTTTCATGCATTTTTATGTATGTTTACTCGCTTATACGCATATTTCAAAGTGTAACAGACTTTTGTGTGCGCTTTTCCGTTCCACTCCCCTCCCATCACGCAGCCCTTTTCTGGGCTGCAGCCGGCCTTTGGCTGTACTTTCTGCAACAAAAAACAGCACAGGCAGCCTTTTCAGGGCCATCTGTGCTGTGCCGTATTCCTTATATAAAAAGAAGAGCGGCTCCGAAGAGCCGCCCTTCCACAATTCAGGCTATGCTATTGAAAAGATCTTGCTTCAGGCGATCACTGAGCAGCCTTTGCTGCCTCGATCTGCTTGATCAGCTCGGGCACGACCTTGAACAGATCGCCCACGATGCCGTAGTCAGCCACGCCGAAGATGGGAGCACCCTCGTTCTTGTTGACAGCGATGATGCACTCGGAGTCCTGCATACCAGCAGTGTGCTGGATAGCGCCGGAAATGCCCAGGGCAACATAGATCTTGGGGTGCACGGTCTTGCCGGTCTGACCAACCTGATGGTCAGCGGTCATCCAGCCTGCATCGGTGACGGCACGGGAAGCACCCACAACGCCGCCGCCCAGAGCAGCTGCCAGCTGCTCAGCCAGCTCAATGCCCTTCTGGACATCCTTGCTGATGCCGCGGCCGACAGAGACGATCACGTCTGCGCCGATCAGATCGACCAGCTTCTCAGCGGCCTTCTCAACGCTCAGGACCTCGGTCTTGATGTCCTCAGCAGCCAGAGCGAATGCGGGCTTCACGATCTTGCAGGCATCAGCCTTGGCCTGATCGAAGGGAGCCTTCTTCATAACGCCGGGACGCACGGTGGACATCTGCGGACGGAAGCGGGGGCAGATGATGGTAGCCATCAGATGGCCGCCGAATGCAGGACGGGTCATCTTCAGGTTGCGGTCTTCCATATCGAACTTCTGCTTGGACAGGTCGATGGTGGAGCTCTCCTTCAGGAAATCGATGTACTTTGCAGTGTCGATGTCCAGATGGGTAGCATCAGCGGTCAGGCCGGTGTGCAGACGAGCTGCGCAGCGGGGGCCCAGATCGCGGCCGATGTTGGTTGCACCGATCAGCAGGACTTCGGGCTTGTACTCGTTGACCATGTCGCACACGACCTTAGCGTATGCATCGGTGGTGTAATCCTTCAGCAGGGGGCTGTCGCAGACCATGACCTTATCAGCGCCATAGCCGCCCAGTTCCTTGGCAATGCCTTCCACGTTGTCGCCCAGCAGCAGACCGGTGACCTCGCAGCCCAGCTCATCAGCCAGCTTGCGGGCCTCGCTCACCAGCTCGAAATCAGTGGACATCAGTGCGCCCTGGCGCTGCTCGCAGAAGACCCATACGCCCTTGTATTCGTTAAAATCAGCCATTGTAATCCTATGCTCCTTTCATCAGA
>ERZ791899.1739-NODE-1739-length-16094-cov-32.772118_pt1 | contig 16094 bp, 10 predicted proteins | sample MGYA00510151_ERZ791899 | MGnify/ENA primary metagenome ERZ791899 (study PRJEB30046, sample SAMN00792118) | human gut metagenome | study: EMG produced TPA metagenomics assembly of the A metagenome-wide association study of gut microbiota in type 2...
CTGGCGGGCGGGCGGCTGAACGCCGTCTGCGTCCCCGCCGAAGCCCTGCTCCAATACACTGTGCCGCAGGATGAGTTCCAGAAGAACACCCTCACCCTCAAGCCCGGCATGGTCTACAACCGCGAAGCGCTGGTGGAGCGGCTCTTCGCCGCCGGATACGTGCGGCGAAGTCAGGTGGACGGCCCGGGACAGTTCAGCGTCCGGGGCGACATCGTGGACATCTACGCCCCCGATATGCGCCAGCCCGCCCGTGTGGAGTACTGGGACGACGAGATAGACTCTCTCGCCTCCTTCGACCTGCTCACCCAGCGGCGGGACGGTGCGCTGGAAAAAATCTATCTTTCCCCCGCCCGTGAGGTGCTGTTCGGCAGCACCGCCGACACGGCGGAGGCCCTCCGCGCCGCCCAGAAGAAAGCCCGCGGCAAGCGCCGCACCGCCCTCGAAAAGGCCATGGAAGCCGACCTCGCCCAGCTGGACAGCGGCGTCATGCCCGAGGCCATGGACAAATACTACGGTCTGCGGTACGAAACGCCCGCCACCCTGCTGGACCACCTGAGCAGCCCCATCCTCATCCTCGACGAGGTGGGCGGCATCCGGGACGCCCAGAAGGCCACCGAGTTCCGCCGCAGCGAAGAGCTGACCGGCCTGCTCGAGGAGGGCGTCATCTGCCCCGGTCTCGATGTGCTCTACCAGACGATGGACGACCTCGCCATTGCGGCGCAGGACCAGAGCACCCTGCTCTGCGAGAACTTCCTGCGGGGCATGAACGAGTTCAAACTGAAAGACCTCATCAACGCCGAGGCGTTCGCGGCCCCCAACTGGGGCGGCGACCTCGCTTCCCTGCGGGAAGACCTCGACCCGCTGGTCCAGCAGGGGTACGCCGTGACCCTTTTCGCCGGCACGCCCAAGGGTGCAGCGGCCCTTACCCGCGATTTGGCTGACAAGGGCTATGCCGTCAGCATGAGCCGGGACGTCCGGCCCGCGAAAGGTCTGGTTCAAGTACTGCCCGGCCACCTCACGGCGGGCTGCACCTTCCCATTCGCCCGCGTGGCAGTCGTCTCGTCCCGGCGTCACGGTCTGGACGACGAGGCCGCCGAAAACAAAAAGCGCAAGAAGAACAAAAATGCCCTGTCCAGCCTCTCGGACATCAAGCCCGGCGACTATGTGGTTCACCAGAGCCACGGCATCGGTATGTATGCGGGCATCCAGCGTCTCGAGGTGCAGGGCGCGATAAAAGATTACCTGAAGATTCAGTACTCCGGCTCCGACGTGCTGTATGTGCCGGTCACTCAGCTCGATTTGCTGAGCCGCTACACCGCCCCCGGCGACGAGGAAAAGGTGAAGCTTGCAAAGCTGGGCGGCACCGAGTGGCAGCGTACCCGCGCCAAGGTCAAAAAGGCCACCGAAGAGATGGCGCAGGAGCTCATCGAGCTCTACGCCCGCCGCCGTCAGGCCACGGGCTACGCCTTCCCCGCCGACGGTGATTGGCAGAGCGATTTCGAGTCCCGCTTCGAGTACGACGAGACGGACGACCAGCTCACCGCCACCGCCGAGATCAAGAAGGACATGGAGAAGGGCTGGCCTATGGACCGCCTGCTCTGCGGCGACGTGGGCGTCGGCAAAACAGAGGTCGCCTTCCGCGCGGCCTTCAAGTGCGTCATGGGCGGCAAGCAGTGCGCCATTCTGGCCCCCACCACCCTGCTGGCGTGGCAGCACTACAACAGCATCATCTCCCGCATGGAAGCGTTCCCGGTGAAAGTCGGGCTGCTCTCCCGCTTCCGCACCGCCAAGCAGCAGAAAGAGACCCTGCGGGGCCTGCAGGCCGGCAGCGTGGACATCGTCATCGGCACCCACCGCCTGCTTTCCAAGGACGTCCGGTTCCACGACCTGGGCCTTGTCATCATCGACGAGGAGCAGCGTTTCGGCGTCAAGCACAAGGAAAAGCTGAAAGAGAACTTTATCGGCGTGGACATGCTGACCCTCTCGGCCACCCCCATCCCCCGCACCCTGAACATGGCCATGAGCGGCATCCGCGACCTCTCCACCATCGAGCAGCCGCCCATCGAGCGCCAGCCGGTGGAGACATTCGTGTTGGAATACAATGACGTCATCCTCGCCGAAGCCATGAAGAAGGAGCTGGCCCGGGGCGGTCAGGTCTACTACCTGCACAACCGGGTGGACAACATCGAGTCCTGCGCCGCCCATGTCAGCCAGATGGTACCCGGGGCGCGGGTGGGCATCGCCCACGGCAAGATGACCGAGGAAGAGCTGAACCCCGTCTGGCAGCATCTGCTGAACGGCGAGATAGACATCCTCGTCTGCACCACCCTCATCGAGACGGGCATTGACGTGCGCAACTGCAACACCCTCATCATCGAGGACGCCGACCGGATGGGTCTGGCCCAGCTGTACCAGATCCGGGGCCGCGTAGGCCGCTCGGGCCGGAAAGCCTACGCCTACTTCACCTTCCGGCGGGACAAGACCCTCACCGACATCGCCCAGAAGCGGCTTTCTGCCATCCGGGAGTTCACGGCCTTCGGCTCCGGCTTCCGCATCGCCATGCGCGACTTACAAATTCGCGGCGCAGGCAGTCTGCTGGGCCACAGCCAGCACGGCCACATGGAGGCTGTCGGCTATGACCTCTATGTCAAGATGCTGGGTCAGGCCATCGCCCGGGCCAAGGGTGAGCCCATCCAGCGCGACAAGAGCGAATGCCTCGTGGACCTGCGGGTGGACGCCTTCATCCCGGAAAAGTATATTGCCGACGGCCCGGGCCGCATCGAGGCCTACAAGCGCATCGCCGCCATCCAGACCCCCGAAGACGCCGCCGACGTGCTGGACGAACTCATCGACCGCTACGGCGACCCGCCGCCCTCTGTCAGCGACCTCGTGAACGTCTCGCTGGTGCGCGTACAGGCCACCGCTGTGGGCGTCTACGAAGTCACCCAGAAAAAGGACACTCTGCTGTTACAGGTGGAGACGCTGGATGTGGCCATGATTCGCGGCCTGCTCATCGCTTTCAATGGCCGGGTGACGGCAGGAGCCGGCACCAAGCCCTACCTCTCGGTGACTCTCCAACCCGACGAAAAGCCGCTGGAACTGCTGCAAAGCATCCTCAAGGCGATGGCAGACATCCTTGCCGCCCCGCCGGAGGAAAACACCGGCAAAAAATAAATTCACTAGGAGTACACTTATGAAAAAGAAACTCATCGCGCTCGTCTGCGCCCTCGCTCTGGCCGTCGGCCTCGTGGGCTGCAGCCTCTCCACCCCGGATTCCGTAGGCACCATCGGTGAGGTGGACATCTCTTCCGGCCTCTATCTGCTGGCCCAGTTCGATGCCTACCAGACCGCCGCCGACCTCGCTTCCGATGACCAGGACGCCACCAAGGTGTCCAGCTTCCTCAAGGCCACCATCACCGTCGATGACGCCACCGGCGAGACCGCCGTGGTCAGCGACTATGTGGCCCAGAAGACCCTCGAGAACCTCGAGTCCTACGCCGCCATCGAGACCCGTTTCGATGAGCTGGGCGGTGTGCTGACCCCCGACGAGGAGACGCAGGCCGACAGCTACGCCTCCCAGCTGATGGAGCAGAACGGCGACCTCTATAAGGCCAACGGCATCGGCCTCGACACCCTCAAGCGGTTCGAGCGCATCCTCATCAAGAGCAACGACCTGCTCGAGATGTGCTACGGCACCGACGGCGAGACCCCCGTCTCCGACGCAGAGCTGACCAGCCACCTCGAGGACGAGATGGTCTACATCCGCTATGTGGTCGTTCCACTCTACAACACCAGCACCTTCGCTTTTGCTGATGACGCCCAGAGCGCCCAGATGCTCGAGCTGGCCCAGACCGCCGCCGAGAGCTGCAACGCTGCCATCCCCGATGGGGCCAGCGCCCAGACCTCCGCTTTCAGCGCCGCCGTCGCCGCTGCCCTGCCCGACATCTACGCGGTGCTGGATGGCGAGCCCTCTTCCGACGCTTCTTCTCTCTCCACTGCTCTGCTGGGTTCTGACAACATCGACGCCACCTTCTCCGAGGAAGGCACCGCCGACGCTGTCCGCGCCCTCAAGCCCGGCGAGGCCGCCGCCGTGCAGTATTCCAGCTATGCGCTGATGATGCTCGTCCGTCTCGACCCGCTGGACGCTGACACGCTGGACAGTCTCCGCGCACAGGCCCTCTCCGACATGAAGAGCGGCGAGCTGCAGGACAGCATCCAGTCCTATGGCGCCCAGCTGCCCCACGCTCTGGATTCTGCCGCCATGAAGAAGATGCCGGCTTCCAAAATCAAGAACGAGCAGTAATTTTCCTTAAAAATAATACAAAAGCTCCGGGAAACTATTGGTCCCCGGAGCTTTTCTGTTATCATACTGCTTTTCAAATTCCGCTTCCAGTGCCGCGCGGATATGCATCGTGCGGCGTTGCTTTTTGTCAGTTTTTATGGTATCCTCTTAGCAGAAAGGCGCTGTCCAACCAAACGCAGGCGGCTATTGCTCCTCACCGGTCTCGCTGTCTTGCTCTTCGGAGCAAAGCAAGCGCGGGAGGACAACTTTTTGGAGTTCCGCTCCCGACGCTCACGGCGAAGGGGGGGATGCCTTATGACTACATCGGAAATTCTATTGCTTTTTCAGACGATCATCGCTCTGTTGGCACTTCTCGTAAGTGTCGTACACTTGATGGACGACCGGAAAAAGGATGATTCTTATGGCAGCAAAAGGAAAAAGCACAAAAAGAAATGACCGCCCAACGCTTCCAACCGGTGGCGGTCATTACTTTTGTAATGCTTGACTGGTGAGGAGCTAGCCGTTTGCACGGATAGCGCCTTTCCTTATCTTTATTATAGACAGCCGTACGCGGATTGTCAAGCACAAGAATATAGCTATCCTAGCTTCTCAAATTCCGCTTCCAGCGCCGCGTGGATATGCATCGTGCGGCGTTGCTTTTTGTCGGTTTTTATGGTATCCTCTTAGCAGAAAGGCGCTGTCCAACCAAACGCAGGCGGCTATTGCTCCTCACCGGTCTCGCTGTCTTGCTCTTCGGAGCAAAGCAAGCGCGGGAGGACAACTTTTTGGAGTTCCGCTCCCGACGCTCACGGCGAAGGGGGGGATGCCTTATGACTACATCGGAAATTCTATTGCTTTTTCAGACGATCATCGCTCTGTTGGCACTTCTCGTAAGTGTCGTACACTTGATGGACGACCGGAAAAAGGATGATTCTTATGGCAGCAAAAGGAAAAAGCACAAAAAGAAATGACCGCCCACAGTTCCCCAACTCGGTAGCGGTCATTACTTTTTGTAGCGACTTAAACTAGTGAGGAGCTAGCCGTTTGCACGGTCAGCGCCTTTCCTTATCTTTATTATAGGCAGTCGTACGCGGATTGTCAAGCGCCAGAATACCCAGAACACAAAAGATAAAAACGGACCGCCCGCTTCGGCCTTTTCAGGCTGGGGGCGGGCAGTCCGACGTTTTCTAACGCATTCTGATGTAATCCGACGTTTTTATCCGTTCTCTCAAAAACAATGCAGATGCATCATTTTTCTTATATTCCGGCGTCATTTTCGCCTTCTGCGGCATCTCAAAACGGGCAGTTTTTGCATTTTCAGTTCCCAGTATTTTCCAGTCTATGCATCTTTAACTGGTCTACACCCTAATTATAGAGGAATCGTTCTCCAATGTCAATAGCCCCGCACCTATAAAAAGCCTAAGGGCGAGGCTCCTTGCGGAACCTCGCCCCCAGACTATGTGAGATAAATCACTACATGCGCGAACATATAATGTTTATCATTACAGGCCGTGTGCCTGTAATTACTTTTGTTTTAGACCGACAGATTACTTGTTGTAAGCAGTCGGAGTAGCAGCGAAGACGAAGATGACGTAGTCCTGGCTCTTGTCCTTGTCGTCAGCGTTAACGCCCTCGACAACCTGGATGTTGACCTTGCCCTTCAGGGTGCCTTTGCCTTTGGTACCCTCAAGATGAATGTTCTTGGCCTCCTGGACCACAGGAGCAATAGCCTTCTTCCAAGCGCCGTAAGTAGTAGCAGACTTGGGTGCGGGAACGACAACAACATTGTAGTCAGCGGTGGTCTCAGATGCGACACTAGTTGCCACCTTGTAAGTGACCTTCTTGTCCTTGATGTTCTGCTTCAGGGTTGCAGCTGCCTTCTTATATGCATCCTTATCAACCTGAGTGAACTCAACATCCTGACCCAGAACCATAGTATATGCGTCCTCCAGAGCTTTTTCAGCCTGCTTCTCAGCGATAGCATCGGAGACAGCACAGCCAGTCAGCATAGACAGAGCCATGACGCCCACGAGAGCAACAGCCATGATCTTCTTGAACATTTTCATAGTGATATTCCTCCAATAAAAAATATTTTTTATTTCGGCAAACCACTACAAGAACTTCGTGGTCTGTCTCGATGGGTTCAGTATAGTGCATTTTCACAAGATTGTCAAGATACGGTATTGTTTTCGGCATTTTGTCCAATCGGGAGCCGTGAAAAATAGCAAACTGCCCGTTAAATGTGCATTCGTGCTAAAATTTGTGCCAAAGATCCCCAAAAGCTGCCCTTTGCTTTGCCTTTATAACAAGGGCAAAAGCTCTACCTGCACAGGGGAAAATGGCCGAAAGCCCGTTCATGCTTTTACTGCCTTTTCAAACTCCGCTTCCAGCGCCTCGTTGACGGCGCGGACGGCGGCGGCATCGGGTTTGATGGCCGTGCGGTCGTAGGTGAACAGGCCGTTCACCTCGTCCTCCACATCGGTCAGCTGGGTGTACACCATCGCCGAGAGGCCCTTTTTCAGCTGCGGGAGCACCGTCTTGCGCTGCAGATCGCAGTAGCGCTCCGTCAGCTCTGCCCGGCTTCTGGCCGTGCCGTAGCCGTAGGTCTTCCGGGGCGGCTCATGGCCGGGCATGGGCCATGCAATGCCGCCGTACTCGCTGAGGGCCACCGTGCGCATGTTCGGGCGGATGCGGAGCGGATAGAAGTAGTTGTGGATGGAATGCACATCTCCCCCGCCCCGGTCGAACCAGCCGCTGGCCTCGTCCACCAGACGGGACGGGTCGAGGGCGCGGAGGGTCTCGGTGGCTTTCCGCGCATCGAACTGCCCCCACCCCTCGTTGAACGGCACCCAGCACCCGATGCAGGGGTGCCGACCCAGCGCGGCTGCCGTGTCGGCCAGCTCCCGGGCGTACTCCTCCCGGCTGTGGGCGCTGCCCCGGCCCAGAAAGCCCCACAGCAGCTTCCCGTCCGGGGCATGGCGCATCAAGGGCTGTAAGGCGTTGGTCAGGTAGGTGACGTACCACATCGGATAGGCCCCGCCGCCGTTGACCATATCCTGCCAGACGATGATGCCCAGTTTATCGCAGTGGTAGTACCAGCGCTCCGGCTCGATCTTGGCGTGCTTGCGCAGCAGGTTGAAGCCCAGCTCCCGCACGGTGTGCAGTTCGTGCTCCACGGCGGCGTCGGAGGGCGGGGTGTAGAGGCCATCGGGCCAATAGCCCTGGTCCAGCAGGCCGTTGAGCAGGATGGGCTTGTCATTGAGGAAAAACCGCCGGATGCCCTTTGCATCCTCTTTGCACTCCCACTTGCGGAGGGCGAAATAGCTGTGGACGGTGTCGAAGTCATTTTCTTCGCCCTGGGTCGTGCCGACCGTCAAATCATAGAGGAAGGGGCTGTCGGGGCTCCACGGGAAGAAATGCTCTTCGGCGATGTTCAGGGTCACTTCGCCGTCCCGGTCGGCCTCGTCGCTGCCCCAGTCCTCGGCGATGGTCACGCCGCCGGCCCGCACCACGGCCCAAAGGTTCACCGCGCCGCCGGGCTTTGCAGTGTGGGCTTTCACCGTCACCGTCCGGGCGTCGTAGTCCGGGATAACGGTCAACGTATCAATGTAATTTTCCGGCACCCGCTCCAGCCACACCGTCTGCCAGATGCCGCTCTGGGCCGGGTAGAACATCCCGCCGGGCCTGAGGGTCTGCTTTCCCCTCGCCTGCGTTCCGGTGCCGGTGGGGTCCTGCACGGCCACCCAGAGGGTATTGCGGCCCTGCGGGCGGAGCAGGTCGGTGATGTCCAGCGCAAAGGGCCAGTAGCCGCCCCGGTGTCCCCCGGCCAGACGGCCATTGACCTCCACCGCGCAGGCGTAGTCCACAGCCCCGAAGTGGAGCAGGACGCGCCCGCCCTCGCCCGCCGGGGGCGTGAAGGTACGGTGGTAGTGGAGCCACTGGCCGGGCTGCAACGTCCGGCCCACACCGGAGGCTTTCGCCTCGGGCGAATAGGGTACGAGGATAGCGCCGTCCCACTTTGCTGGGAACTCCGAGCTCTGGGTGATGGCGTAGTCCCACGGGCCGTTCAGGTTGATGTAGCTGTCCCGGCGCATACTCGGGCGGGGATATTCGGGGAGCGGATGCATTTTAGTACCTCTTTTTCATAAGCTAGTCCGATTTGGCTCTCCTTTTAGAAGAGCTGGCGAGCGTCAGCGAGACTGAGAGGTTTTATAGGCTGCGGCCAGCTTTTCCAGTGCGGGCAGGCTGCGCTTCACCTTCTCGGTGTCGATGCAGTAGGCAAAGCGGACATAGCCCTTGACGCCAAAGGTGTCGCTGGGGACCAGCAGCAGATCGAACTCCCGGGCCTTGAGGCAGAAGGCGTTAGCGTCCTCTTCCAGCGCCTTCGGGAAGATATAAAATGTACCGCCGGGGCGCTCCACCTCAAAGCCCAGCTCGGTGAGCTTATCGTACAGCAGGTTCATGTTCGTCTCGTAGACGGACAGATCGCTGGTGACGTCGAGGCACTCAGCAGTGGCTTTCTGGATGATGCTGGGCGGGCAGTTGTGGCCGGTAAAGCGGGAGATCTGAGCCATCATGTCCACCAGCACGTCTTCGCCCTCGCAGCCGGGCCGGACGGCCACATAGCCCAGACGTTCGCCGGGCAGGCTCAGGCTCTTGGAGAAGGAGAAGCAGGTCAGGGTGTGGGGGTAGAACGCTGCCGGGTAAGGCACCTTTTTGCCGTCGAAGGCGATGTCACGGTAGGGCTCGTCGCTGACGAGGAAGATGTTGTGGCCGAAAACTTTGCTCTTTTCGGTCAGGATGTCGGCCAGACGGCTCAGGGTCTCGGCGGAGTAGACGACGCCGGTGGGGTTGTTCGGGGTGTTGATGAGGACGCAGGTGACGTTCTCGGTCAGCATCTCTTCAAAGGCGTCGAGATTCGGCTGGAAAGCCGGTGCCTGAGGCGGCACGACCTTGAGCACAGCGCCGGTCCCCTCCACATAGGGGCCGTACTCGGGGAAGTAGGGGGCGAAGGTCAGCACCTCGTCGCCGGGCTTTGTCACAGCGCGGATGGCGTGGGCGATAGCGCCCGCCGCACCGGTGGTGGGGAAAATATCCTTCTGCTCATAAGGCAGGCCGAAGGTCTTTGCCAGATGGGCCGCAACGGCGGTGCGGAAGCCCGGGTCGCCCTGACTGGGGCAGTAGCCGTGAAGGGCGACAGGCTCTTCCTCGGCCAGCAGGGTCTGCATGGCTTTGGTGAACTTGTCCGGGCAGGGGACGCTGGGGTTGCCCAGCGAGTAGTCGAACACGTTCTCATAGCCTATCTCGGCGGCGCGCTGTTTGCCGTACATGAAAGTCTCGCGGATGACGCTCTTGTGGCCCAGCATGGCGCGGTAAGTCTCGTTCAACATAATACTTTCCCTCTTTTTATTGATCCTCTTCCGGCAGGACGGAGGCATAGCTCTGCTCCACCTTCACCATACAGCAGTATCCCGGATCCTGCTCCTTGACGAAATTGCACATCTCGGCCAGCCGCGCGTCCTTGTCGCCGGTGTAGCCCGCCGGGAACACGAGGTCGAACAGCACGTTGGTGTGGCTGTCCCCCGGCACGATGCGCAGGTCGTGGATAGACAGGCGGGGGTCCATCTGGCGGGCTTTTTCCATCAAACGGCTCCGCAGGACGCCTACGGCGGCGTCCGACGTCACGATGGGGTCGTAGTGGATGGTGACCTGCAAGTGGTCTTTTTTCAGAAAATCCCGCTCGATGTTGTCGATGATGTCGTGGGCTTCCAGCGGGTCGGCCTCGGCGGGGAACTCGATGTGGAGCGAGGCGAACTGATGCCCCGGGCCGTAGTCGTGGACCATCAGATCGTGGACGCCCAGCACCTCCGGGTAGCTCATGACGGTGTGCTCGATGTGCTCCACCAGCTCTGGCGAGGGGCTTTCGCCCAGCAGGGGGCTGAGGGTGTCCATCATAAGCCCCCAACCCGACCAGAGGATGAACGCCGCCACTGCCACGCCCATGAGGCCGTCCAGCACGTCCCAGCCCGTCAGGTGAGAGAGGACGGTGGACAGGAGCACGGCGCTGGTGGTCAGCACGTCGTTCCGGCTGTCGGCGGCGGTGGCCATCAGAGTCTCGGAGTCGATGCGCTGGCCGATGGTCTTGTTGAAGCGGCTCATCCAGAGCTTGACGCCGATGGACGCCGCCAGCACCCCCACACTGAGCCAGCTGAACACCACTGCCGTCGGATGCAGCACTTTGAGCGCAGATTCTTTCAGCAGCGAAAGCCCGATGGCGAGGATGGTGACGCAGACCACGAGGCCCGCCAGATACTCGTACCGGGCGTGGCCGTAGGGGTGCTTTTCGTCCGGGCCTTTGGCCGCCAGACGGAAGCCCACGAGGCTCACCACGTTGGACGAGGCGTCCGAGAGGTTGTTCAGGGCATCGGCCATGATGGCGATGGAGCCGAACAGCGTCCCCGCCGCCAGCTTGCCCAGACAGAGCAGGAGATTGCAGGCCATGCCCACGAGGCTGGCCAGATTGCCGTAGGCCGTGCGGACGGCGGCGTTCTTCGTATCGTCCGGGTGCCGGACGAACAGGCGGATGAGCAGTTGTGTCATAAAATTCCCTCTCAGCAGGTATTTTGATGCTACCAGTATAGCACTGCACTTTATGGTTTTGAAGTATTTCGGTAAAATTTTTCGGGTATGCAAAGCCCCCGGCGGGGAAGTTCCCTGCCGGGGGCGGAGTTTTTGGAGGCAAGCGCTCCTTACTTATCGGAGGGCTTGCTCAAATCGATGCTGCGGATGATCTTGCGCACGGGCAGCACGCTCTTGGCGTTCATGGACAGCTCGTCCACGCCCATCCGCAGGAAGGTCTCGGTGAGGGCGGTGTCTGCGCCCAGCTCGCCGCAGATGCCCACCCAGATGCCGTGGCGGTGGCCCGCGTCGATGGTCATCTTGATGGCCCGGAGCACAGCGGGGTGGTGCGGGTTGAAGAAGGGCTCCAGCTTTGCGTTCTGGCGGTCCAGAGCGCAGGTGTACTGGGTCAGATCGTTCGTACCGATGGAGAAGAAGTCGCACTCCTCGGCCAGCTCGTCGGCGATGAGGACAGCGGCGGGCGTCTCGATCATGGTGCCGACCTCCAGCTTCTCGTCGAACTTCTTTCCCTCAGCCCGCAGTTCCGCGCGGCACTCGTCCAGCACGGCCTTGGCGTCCTGCAGCTCCCGCAGACTGGTGATCATGGGGAACATGATGCTCATGTTGCCGTAAGCGGAAGCGCGGAGCAGAGCGCGCAGCTGGGTCTTGAAGAAGTCCTTCCGGGTCAGGCAGATGCGGATGGCGCGGTAGCCCAGCGCGGGGTTTTCCTCGTGGTCGAGCTTCATGTAGTCCACGGTCTTGTCTGCGCCGATGTCGCAGGTGCGGACGACCACCTTGCGGGGTGCAAGGCTCTCGAGCACCTGCTTGTATGCCTCGAACTGGTAGTCCTCCGTCGGGAAGTCTTTGCAGTTGAGGTAGACGAACTCGGTGCGGAAGAGGCCGACGCCGCCGGCGTCGTTCTGCTGCACAGCGCCCACGTCGCTCATGCCGCCGATGTTGGCAAAGACATTGATGGTCTTGCCGTCGAGGGTGGTGTTGGGCTTGCCCTTCAGCTCCTGCAGCAGTGCCTGCTTTTTCTGGTCTTCCTGCTGGCGCTTTTTCAGGCTCTTGAGCAGGTCAGGGGTGGGGTCAACGTAGACACAGGCGTTGTAGCCGTCCACGACCGCCATCTTGCCGTCCCAGTCGTCCTGAATGTCCTTGCACTGGATGAGGGCGGGGATGTTCATGCTGCGGGCGAGGATGGCGGTGTGGCTGTTGGAGCTGCCCTCCCGGGTGATGAAGCCCAGCAGCAGGCTCTTGTCCATGCGGACCGTCTCGGACGGGGCCAGGTCCTCAGCCACGAGGATGCTGGGCTCAGTCCCCTGCAAAGTAGCATTGTCCACGCCCTGCAGGATGTCGAGGATGGCCTGTGCAATGTCGATGACGTCAGCGCTGCGAGCCTGCAAATAGGGATCATCCATGGCGGCAAAAACGGCGGCCTGATTGTCGCCGGCGGTCTTGACGGCGTACTCAGCGCACTTGCGCTGGCCGTTGATGATCTCCTTGATGGCGTCCACAAAGTCGTCGTCATCCAGCATCATGGCGTGGATGTTGAACACCTCGGCGATGTCCTCGCCGGCCTCGGCCAGAGCCTTCTCGTACAGAGCGGTCTGCTGGTCGATGGCCTTGGCGCGGGCGTCCTCAAAACGGGCCACTTCAGCGGCGGTGTCGGCCACTTCGGCGGCAGAGATGACGGTATCTTTTTTCTTATAGATCTTCAGCTTTCCGATGGCAATGCCATTCAGGATGCTTTTACCGGTACCTACCTGCATTGCAATTTCTCCTTATTCTTGCTGTTTTGTGTTCCGTAACAAAAAGCCCCCGCAGGACATTCCCCGCAAGGGCTTCTCATCACGCTGGGCGATCAGACGTTCTCGCTCAGGAATTTCTGGATAGCTTCGGCGCAGGCGGCTTCGTCGTCGCCCTCCACCTTGATGGTGACAGTGTCGCCCTGCTTGACGCCCATGCCCATTAGGGCCATCAGCTTGCGCAGGTCGCAGGTCTTGCCGCCCTTCTCGAGGGTGGCGGTGCTGGCAAAGCCCTTGGCCACCTTGACGAGCAGACCGGCGGGACGGGCGTGGATGCCGCAGGCATCCTTAACGGTATACTGGAATTCCTTCATGATCATTTTCTCCTTACTTCATCCGGTCCTCTTGGGCAGCTCACCCTGCCCCTCGGGACGCAGCACTCGAACTTTCTGGCTGCTGGATGTCTGCTTTTATTATAAACCTTAGTCGTTCTTTTTTCACCCTTTCATATTGCCGATTTTTTATCAAAAATTTTAGTAACATTGAACAGAATCTTTCTGCAAAAATACCACTACTGCATAATTATTCTGTTTCACCGCACTTTTTTGTACAGAATGACGGTTATTCGACGGGGTAGCCCTCGGCGTCCAGCGGCAGGTCGGTATACTGCACAGGCTGCTCCTGTGCAGCGTCCGGCTCGCCGGAAGTTTGCTGGGCCTGCCCCTCTGCGCCCAGCTCGCCGTCGTGGCGCTCTCCCCAGTCGCCGCTGAAATCTTCGCCCGAGGTCTGCTGGGCCTGCCCGTCGGTCAGTTCATCCTCGTGCCGTTCGCCCCAGTCCCCGCTGAAGTCCTCGCCGGACACCTGTTCGGCCTCCTGCAGGGCCATTGCGGTCTGGGCGTCTTTCAGCCCGGTGACGGTGCCGGAGGGCTTTTCCAACAGATACGCACCCACGGCCTTTTTCTTGTAGACCAGCAGCACGCCGTAGCTGCTCACATCGCCCCGGCTGGCCGCCGGGATGAGCGCTGTCCACTTCTCCACCGTCTTGCCCTTGTAGCGGGTCAGGTCCATGCCGCTCTGCTGCACCACCCCGTTAAAGGCCGAAAAGCTGTCGTCCCACTTGCGGGGGATCTTCACCTTGTCGGCGGTGATGGACGCGCCGTCCACGTCCAGCCCGTAGCCCGTGAACCAGGTCTGGATGTCCTGCGCACTCTCGATTTTATTACTTGCCGCCGCGACAGCCACCGAGCGGGTGCTGATGTACCGCCCCAGCATGGCGCTGAACACCACCAGCGCACAGCACATCGCCCCCACGCCCAGCTTCTTGACGCTTGCCTTACTCAGTGTGACCACAAACATACCCTTGCCTCCCACCCATTCAGATTTGTCCGTACAGCATATGCGGGAGGCTGCGGTATCATGCAAAAACGGGGCCGCTTCTCTTTGCTGTCGCCGTTGACAAACAGGGCCGGAGAGGGTAAACTTAGGCAGAGATATTTGCAATTCATTTGCCTATGATAGATTATAGCAGTTTGCGTTTTTAATGCACAAGCAACATCCGCAAACTGCATATCGCAAATATGCTATTTTGATAGGCACTATTTTTGAAAATTGCGATAAAAGGAGAAATCATTATGCCGAACAATAATATCCGCACCCGTTTTGCTCCCTCGCCTACGGGTTATATGCACGTTGGCAACCTGCGCACGGCCCTGTACACCTACCTGATGGCCAAGCACGATGACGGCACCTTCATCCTCCGCATCGAGGACACCGACCAGGGCCGCTACGTGGAGGGCGCTGTGGATGTCATCTACAACACCCTGCGGGAGACCGGCCTGCTGTGGGACGAAGGCCCGGACATCGGCGGCCCCGTCGGCCCCTACGTCCAGAGCGAGCGCATGGGGATGTTCAAGCAGTATGCCGAGCAGCTGGTGGCTGAGGGCAAGGCATATTACTGCTTCTGCACCGAGGAGCGTCTGGAAGCCCTCCACGCCGAGCAGCGCGCCCACGGTGAGATGACCCACTACGATGGCTGCTGCCGCGACCTGCCCAAGGAAGAGGTGGAAAAGCGCCTCGCCGCCGGTGAGCCTTACGTCATCCGCCAGAAGATCCCCCGCGAGGGCGTGACCGGCTTCGACGATATGGTCTACGGCCACATCGAGGTCAACAACAGCGAGATGGACGACCAGATCCTCATCAAGACCGACGGTATGCCCACCTACAACTTCGCAAATGTCGTGGACGACCACCTCATGGGCATCACCCACGTCATCCGCGGCAGCGAGTATCTGTCCTCCACCCCGAAGTATAACCTGCTGTACCAGGCTTTCGGCTGGAACATCCCAAACTATATCCACTGCCCGCCGGTCATGAAGGACGCTCAGAACAAGCTGTCCAAGCGCAACGGCGACGCCAGCTATCAGGATCTCGTTGCAAAGGGCTACCTGACCGAGGCTATCCTGAACTACATCTGCCTGCTGGGCTGGAGCCCCAAGGGCGAGTACGCCGAGCAGGAGATCTTCTCTCTGGCTGATCTGGTCAAGATCTGGACGCCGGACGGCATCTCCAAGTCTCCCGCCATCTTCGACCCCCTCAAGCTGCGGGCCATCAACGCCGAGTATATCCGCCGCCTGTCCCCCGAGGAGTTCCTCGCCAAGGCTGAGCCCTGGATCGACAGCGCCGTCCATACCCCCATCAACAAGAAGCTGCTCTGTGCAAACCTGCAGCCCCGCTGCGAGCTCCTGGGCGAGATCCCCGAGCAGCTGGACTTCTTCGACGCCATGCCCGAGTATGACGTGAGCCTCTACGCCAACAAGAAGCAGAAGACCACCCCTGAGTCCGCAAAGGAGGCACTGGAAGCCCTGCTGCCCGTGCTGAGCGACGAGGCACTGGACTTCAATGACCGTGACACCGTCTTCGACGCCTGCAAGGCCAAGGCCGAGGAGCTGGGCAAGAAGAATGGCTGGCTGCTCTACCCGCTGGGCATCGCCCTCTCCGGCAAGCAGCGCACCCCCGGCGGCGGCACCGACCTCGCCTGCATGATGGGCCGCGAAAAGACCCTCGGGCGGGTGAAGGCCGCTATCGAGAAGCTGAATGGCTGAGCCGCTTTTTGGCGAAGCGCACTACTTCTGCTGAGATTTTATCCCATTCCATCACCCCGCCAAAAACTGCGCGCGCCCTGCGCTACAGTATACGCAGAAGGCGCGGGAAACAGAACAGCACAGCGTGATATTGCAAAAAATCCCCGCCGGAAAGCGGGGATTTTTTCATGCAGGTGTCTTTTCGGACGATACAGCTCACGGACGGGAAAAAGCGGGTGAACGGTGCGCTCCGGGCGCGGGCGGCGGTGCGGCCCGCCCTGCGGCAGGGGAGCGCATTCCTGCTGGGGCTGGCCGGAGGCTGGGCCGTACTGTACGGTGCGCTGATGCCTTTCGGGCTGGGGCTGA
>ERZ791899.1748-NODE-1748-length-15990-cov-2.669846_pt1 | contig 15990 bp, 19 predicted proteins | sample MGYA00510151_ERZ791899 | MGnify/ENA primary metagenome ERZ791899 (study PRJEB30046, sample SAMN00792118) | human gut metagenome | study: EMG produced TPA metagenomics assembly of the A metagenome-wide association study of gut microbiota in type 2...
CCGCTTTATCCTGTCACTGTTTACTTGTCTTGTTCGTCCTATGCTCGCTGTCTGTCCTGCATAAAAATCATTCCCCTACAAGAAGCCGGAAGAGCTTCGATAAGAGGGAAAACAAAAACAATGTTCAACAATTAAATTATTACGATTATGCCGAATTGGTGCAGTACTGCGTATGTGATAGATGGCGACGCAAAAGAAGTGAAGCAACTGTATGAGTTGATGAAAGGACTGGAAGAACGTAAGACACCTTCAGTAGAAAACGGATTTGGGACTACTTGGCTGGGATGTCTCGTGGATGCTTTGGGTAAGGATTGGAACGATGTACGTTGCCGTGGCTCTTGGAACGGACTTGAAATGGACGGTGATGTATTGAAGTTTTCAACAGAAACAGCGTGGGCCCCATGCAGTGAGACATTTGACCTTGTGAGGGAAGCGTTCCCCAATCTTCGTTATTACTTTCAGGCGGAAGAGCCAGGCATGGAAGTATATGAAACAAACGATGAATTTGGTACATATTTCAGTGACAGGTTCTTCTTGGACGCATGTTCCCCAGAGGAAGAGTATCTCAGTGAATATTTCGAGACCCAAGAAGATGCGTTCGCTTGGCTTGAAGAAAAATGCGGAGAGCCGATTAAGTCAGCAGAGGATGTCAAGGCACTTGACGAACGCTGGCAAAGCAAGAGCGAAGATGCCTTCTGCTACCTGCATGAATTTCAAATAGTAAACTAATTCAATCCGACATCAGCAAATGATTCCCGAGCATTATTTGTTCGGGAGTCTTTTCTATGCTTTTATAGACAGCCTGTTTTACAAAACTGCGCTGGAGGTGCATACCCTTTATATTCGGCCAGGTTATTCCTCTTGTAAGAAATATATGATTTCCTACCTGCCGGCACTTTCTTGTCGGAGAGATTTTATATGCGAAGGTACAGCGACGGACGGTCGCCAAGTACCGCTATGCTAACGGTTCCCGGATATTCACGGCAGCCTTCCGCAAATCATAGATTTGGGTATTCCGCTTTATCCTGTCCACTGTTTACTTGTCTTGTTCGTCCTATGCTCGCTGTCTGTCCTGCATAAAAATCATTCCCTGACAAGAAGGCCGAAAGGCTTCAAGAAAAGGGAAATAAAAACAACAACTTAAAATTCAGAATTATGCACAGCAGAGTTTTTCAAATTTCAACAACACAGATAGACAAGGAAAACTATCTGAACGAAGACACCCTCAATCAGGGCGACAACAGTTTTTACGATTATTGTGCCGACATCAGCGATGAAGAGCGCAAGGAAGAGATAACCAATTTAGTCAATTCCATCCTGCCGAAAGGAATGTTCGAACTTGTATCGGAAGACACGATACGTTATACAGGTGATGGCATGGAACAATGGAAAGAGAAGTATGTCGCAGAAATCCGGAAGAAAGCGGACGCAATTACTGTCGAAAATATGTTTGAGTGGAGTTCTACATATTACCTCAAGCAGGCAATAGATAATCCGCTGGATACCGGCTATCATTTTTATCTGAATGGAGACGGATGCCAGTCATTTGCCGAGCCATCCTTTGAGTTCATGCTGTTTGTCAGCTCTCTTGAACCCGGCACTTTGCTCTATGTCGGAGGCGTCATTGATTATCACTTCTGACGGTATATGTCGTATAGCCACCCGCTACCATGCGGGTGGTTTCACCCAACTCATTTAATGAAGTACAGCAATCGAAAGTATTACAATGAAGACAAAAACACTCCATAGTCAGGATGCAAAAAAAGTTGGCATCAGCAGTTTTCCCAATTTTCACAAGTCAGGAAGCATCAGTGGAATGAAAAAAGCCTATTATGGACGGGACGCCCTGCTTGTGCGTTGTGGCAGTTATATTTACAATGTGTCAAGTGCCCCTGAAATATACTACAAAGTAGCACATTAGTATTTTAGTAAAGTAGTAAAATAGTAGAATAGTAAATAAGTAAAATAGTAACATGAAGACTTGCAGAAAAGATTTTCAAGGCAGGAAAAGCACAGCGGTTCTTAAATTGCTTTGCCGTAATATAGCTGCCGGACGTTTTAACTGGCGGAGATACTGTACGCCTCAGACTTATTTCGGTCAGGAGATTTGCGTTACACCATTGCACTGTTCCTATGGCCAAATCGGCTACACCGTGCATTTCCCTTACTCCAACATGCCGGAAGTGGAATATGATTGGGAAATGGGAAAATTGACAGTAGATGAAGAAAACTGGAAAGAATATTTCCGACATAGCGAACAATGACAAGGGGCTGGCATTCACACCAGCCCCAAATCCTTTTCATTCATCGTCGCATTCCACCGCTATATTCGGTCTCCTGCTGTTCCTCCCTGTATTCTTCCAGGTCGTTCAGTTGCTCATTCACGCCCTGGAGATTGGCATCCAGTGTCATGTTGTGGTCATAAGGGTAATGATGCTTCACGGTCATGCCCGCGTTGGTCATCGTCCCCACATCCAGCGAGTCCCTGTCCCTGTTGTAATTGACATGCAGCACGTCACCGTTCGGCATTTCGAAGACCGGCATCTTGTGCCGCGTCATTTCCGCAAACTGTTCCGCAGCCATCTCCCTCGCCAATGCCTTCACATCCTCGCTGGCCCTGTCAACTCCATATCTTCGGATATGGTCTCGTACTTCCTGTTCGGTGTATTTCAGCATCACGTCATAAGTTCCTCCTACACTACCGTTATACACGACAGCGAAATGCTGGTCTTCAATCAGCAGATCATCGCCACGGTTCTGCAAAGGAGAGGCATAGGTGTACTGTTCATCCATTCCGTTCCCGTCGTAATACTCTTTCGCAAGAGTGAGCAGCCCGTTGTAGTCCCCTTTGTCTTTCAGTGCGTCAAGTCGGTTGGTATCGTCCGCCATTTGCAGATAGGCTACAGAAGCATAATATACCTTTTCCTTCGGGGTTTCCGTCCGTTCTTGATTTTCGGTCTTTTCCCTTTCTATATCCCTGGCTATCTGGTCTATTTTCTGCGTGATCATGGATGATGCCTTCTTCACGTCCATAAGTACGGTCTTAATGTACTGGGGTGACTCCTTCAGGTTATCCAGCCACGATTTCAGATACGGACAACTGTCCTCTTTTATATGTTTGGCCATTCCGTAGCGTTGGGAGATCAATGCACCGCACAATTCGGCCACAAGTTCTTCATCGCTATACTCCTTTGAACCGAAAGAGGTCGGTTGGAAACGGTTTAGCACACCTTCCGCTCCAGTCGAATGTCCCATCTCATGGAACAGTGTTCCGTAGAATGCTTCCCCGTCCTTGAACTGCACCTTCTCCGGTACGGTGATTTCATTCTTGCTAATCGAATAAAAGGCATCATCCTGATGTTTTACGTTGATGGGACATATCCATAGATTGTCGCGTATCATCCTCTCCACCGGTTCGAAGCTGAACATTTCACCTTCATGGACGAATGGACGGCCGTTTTCCTTTTCCAGCTTCTCCCACAGTTCAGGACGAGCCTCTTTCAGATTCGTCTGGGCGACGTTGAACACGCGGAATACCTGCATCTTGGGATACACGTTATACTCTTTCTTTTCGTCCTCGGACAAGTTTTTGTAATCGTCATACTTGATCTTCTCCTTGGTCTCCTTGTGGATGCAGGTAAATGTGGTCAGCATGACGGGAAACGATTTCTCGCCTTTCAGTACCGATACCCTCGGCAGTTCCTCGCCGTTCTTGCCCGGTTTGTTCAGTCTCTGCACGCAATCAAATGTGCAGAATCTCGGAATAGTGTATCCTTCCTTTTCGCAGTGCAGCATGAGCATAAGCGCATTCATACCATTGTATTCGCGTCCGGACAGATTGCGTGGCCACTGAAGGCTGCCCTCGGTGAACCAGGGCTTCTTCCAGTCCTTGCTGATATTCTCCAGCTTTTCAATCATCATTTCCGCAAAGAGGTCGAGAGTCTTGTCTTCGCTGTTCGGCCCATCTGTATTTTGTCTCCTGTAGCCTGCCATAACCGTTACTGATTGGAGTTAGACGAATCTGCGACACATTGTGTAAGTTCCTCTACACGGCAGGATACATTAGGCTTACCGTTATGGACAGTCAGGCCCATCTCGCCCTTGGCATCGATCTTCACACCAGGCTGGAGCCATTCTTCACGCTGCCTGTTGAAGCAGAAGAAACGTACCCATTGGTACTCAAAGCCGTCAGCGACTTTCTCCGTGCTGAATGCCGAGAACATCGTGTAGGACTGGTCTTTCTTGTCCTTCTTTTCCTCGATGTTCTTTCCGACCTTTCCACAGAAAACCATCTCTCCTTTGAGAGTATTGGCCGCATCGGCAGCCACATCGCGGATCTCGTTTGCGAAAAGGTTGAAATAGGTCCTGTCGCCCCTGTGCTTCAGGTACATCGTACCGTCAATCTCGACACGTGAGCCTTTCCTGTAGCAGGAGGCTTCCTCCTGACCGCCATCTTTGCTCACATCGATCTCGACAGGCTTTTCCTGACCGTCAGTTGCAGGAACCATTATCTGAAGAGGGAACGTAAAAAACGGTTTTCCATCCTTGTTTGTGCGTGTAGTAGCATCGCGGTTGATAATACCGCATACAGTAACATTACATTTAATCATAACTCGTTTTGTTTTTAGAATGGTACATATCATCCGGCAAATGCTGGTTATATTGATGTTGAAGGTCTGAGAGCATATTCTAATCGGGCGCACGGATCATTGCCCAGACAAGCCATCCGGCAACGAGCAGCTGCACTCCCACGATAAGGAATGTTGCCGTCAAGCCAAACAGCTTGTAGCAGGACAGGACATACAAAGCCAGGTAGGATAATCCTGCCAGATACTTGCATAGCTGTATCATCACGCATTTTATCATATCGCCATGCTTCATCTTTTCAGATTTTCCGTTTGTCCTCGCTGCTCGGACATGCCCTGTTCGAAATTCTGTGAAGCCATTTCCGAAAGGATGGCAGTATTCAGCAATCCCGTCACGCGCATCCGCTTGGCTTCATCCGTAAGGCTACTGTTGTTCAGCACGGCCGACAGCCGGCTCAATTCTGCGGAACTCAACTCGCGCGATATATGCTGTTCGCCGTTATCCGCCTGAAGGACGGCTTTCCCGTTCTCTTTCATGGTCAGACTACAGCTTTTCATGTCAGGCAGCAGTGGTTTCAAGTCGATCTTTCCGCTATCCATGGCCCCCGAAACGGCGGCTTTCTGCTCTTCCTCGTTCTTGCTGTCAATCTGAACGGCCAGCACCATCAGTGAGGTAAAGGCCGTCATGGCCATCTCCATGACAGGGTCATTGCATCCGGACATGCCGACGCCACTGTCCTCCGAGGACAGCAGCTTTTTCATCCAGTCTTCGGTAGAAAGAGGTTTCTCGATTTTCGGTTCTTCCGTACTGCGGTATTTCGCGAGCAGGTCATTGCCGTTGTACAGCACCTGCTGCTTGATATTGCCTTTCTGCGCAATCTCGGCCAGATATGCAGCCGGGTCGATGTCACGGCGCGTCCCGTCCGAATGGATGTTCACCACCCCGAAATGCAGGTGCTCTCCCGTGGTCCGTGTTCCCGTGTTGCCCGAGGTTCCAAGGCGTTGTCCTGCCTTGACACTGTCTCCCGCCTTGACTGCGATATCGCCAAGGTGCATATAGGTACACTGCACCTTGCTTCCATCCGGGCGGCTGTATTCGACGGTTACACTCTTGCCTCCGGCAGAGTTGGCATTGCCGTTTACCGAAACGACCTTTCCGCCGTTTTCCGTGGCCAGCACCGCATCGCCTTTGCATCGTATGTCAAGCCCCTTGTGCATCTGCTGCTTTTCTTTGTCCATCGGGTCCTGACGCATTCCGAAAGCGGAAGTGACAAAGAGGAACTCCTTGCGTTCCACCGGAAATGAATAGGCTTCTGCCTTTTCTTTCTCCTGGAGAGGATTGCTTTCCAGACCGAACTGCTTGCCCTGCGCGGCCATTTCCTGCATGACCTGACGGTCGTATTTGTCCAGGCCGTTCTGCTCGATGATCTTCTGCAGAGTCCCGGCATAGTTGCCCCCGGTCGCGTAACCGGCTTTGGCTATACCTTCCGTCCATCCTTTGTAGTCATCGGGACGGAGATTGAAACATTCCGCGTAGCGGCTGTTCTCCTTAAGGAACCTCGAATGGTGTTCATAGGAGTCCTAAGTTATCATAGCTGCAGAATTTCTCGTTCGGCTTGTCATCCGAATACAGGTTGTACCGGCCGCCTTCCGCAATCCATGACTGTGTGGCCTTGATGCCGAAATGATTGTTTTCCTTGCGGGCCAGTTCACTCTGTCCGTTGGAACTCTCAAGGATTCCTTGTGCAAGTGTTACCGAAGCGGGGATGCCATACCGGCGCATCTGCTCCATGGCGTACTCCGCATACTTGTCTGCATATTCTTTATTTTTTCCTGCCATATCATTACCTCCTCATGCTTGAACGCTGTTCATTTTCTTCCGGCTCAATCCTGCGTTCGGACTGTTTCTCCTGTGCCGTATCAAAGAGAGTCCGTGTCTGGCCGTTTCCGGCTGTCCTTTCTGTTATGCCCGTTGTTCTGTTCCGGGCATCCGCGAGTCCTTCTGCATCCCGTATCACCACTCTTGCACCGCTTCTCGCAAGTTTCTGAAGGAAAGTATCGAGCTGGCTGACTGGGAATGTCACGGAAGCCGTAAAGCCTTTTTTCATGTCAGCCTCGTGCTTCTCCATTTTCAAGGCAAGCGTTTCCGTTACCTTGACGGCATCCTCGTTATAAGCCGTATAGTTGTCACCGGTTCTTACAAATTGGATAGCGTCCGGGTGTTTGGCCTTTATCTTGTCCCAAGCCTCTCTCTGCGGACTGACGGATTCAACGGTACGCTCTTCTCCATTCTGTCGGCTGACAGCTTCTCCCTGCCGTATCTCGGTTTCCTTCTCCTGCTTTTCCCCGGCGTGTTCCTCCTGCGACTGTCCCTTTTGCAGTATATCGGCAAACAGCGAGGCAGCCAGGTGCCGTTTGTAGCTGTCACGGTCTTCCGCCACCCACATGCGCTGCCATTGTTGCGGTGATACACTGCGCGGCTGCAGTTTCTGCCCGTCAATCGTTACGGCACACAGTACACCGTCCTGCTTGGTTTTGAACACGGATACACGCTGTATCCGGTTCAGGTCCACGTCCTGTGTTCCGCTGTTGAACAGATCGACTTTCAGGTCGGGCTTGATTTCAGCAAGCGCGTAATATTTATGAGCCAGTTCCATGCGGACCTTGTCTATATTATCCATGGACTGCTTGAGTGTGGAAAAGAAGCGGTTTATGTCTTCCTTGTCGGGGTATATGCTATAACCTCTCTGATGCTCCGGCTTTATATAGAGAGCCCATCTGTTCTTGTCGTCCTGAATCATCTGGATCTTGTCAAATCCTACTTCGTTGGCCCGTTTTACTGCAGGGCTCACGTTCAGGGTCGAAAGCACTTCCAGGGCCCAGTTGTTCAACCGTGCCAGAGAGACCTGCTTCTCGGCAAAATACTTGTCATCAGGTCTGTAACCCAAGGCTCCGTCCGGATTGAAGAAACGCACAGTCTCGATGCCTTCCCGACGTAAAGCACGTCCGATACGGGCTTTGTTCATGCCGGGAATCTCGTTGTCCACCTCCGGTGATGCCCCGGCGGGAAGGATCACATCAGCCGACTTTGATACGGGATCTATGACAAGGACAATGGTTTTCTTGTCCTTGTCCGGACGTTTCCGTAACTCATCGGCCACGAAATAATGCTTGGGCAGCTGGTCCTGCATGTCAGATGTCTGTTTCCTGTTCCGCAAGGTGGCATATTCGATTTTCTCTCCACGTTCCGCTTTACGGATAACTTCGAGAGCATTGTTCACGTCACTCTCGAGGGCATCTATCATATTCGGGTTCTCTTTGAGTTCCCGGTCCCAATATTCCACCAAACTGAGACTTTCGTCGGACAAGCGGGCTGGCAGTCCCAGCTCCAGCATCTTGATTCCCGATGCTATTTCCACGACCAGCCGTTCCTGTTTGACGGCATCGTCGGAAGGCGGCATACCGTTTTTCATCACCATTCCCTCGCGGGCAAGGCGCTGCTGATGTCCGGTGGCACTCACTATCTGGCGCAGGGTTTCCTGCACATAATCGTTGTAATGGTCAAAGTTCTTTTGGCGGGGCATATAGACGGCATCTTTGTCCGTTTCATAATGGGGCATTCCGCTGCCATCGTAACGGACCGGCACAAGGTTGTCACGCATTTTCAGCAAGAAATCATTGAAGCGGATATGCATACGCCGTGTGTCTGCCTCCGAATATCCTCGTTCCATGGCCTTCCCATCCTGTTGCAGAACGGCCCTGTAAGCCTCTTCGTCCACATGGGGAAATGTCGTCTGGTCTATATTGAACAGAGTGCGTATCTCTCTGTTATGTACTCCCTTATATTGTTTCTTCTGCTCATCGTCCAATGTGAGGTAGGTTCCCCGGTTGATGAACTCTTCAGGATTGTTCCTGTGGACATATTTGTTCCAGTTATAGTACAGGAACGGCACACCCTGTTCATGCTCACGTACCGACGTGCCGCGGGCCTTGGCATCACTGAACAAGGTGAACAGGTTCGTATTGCATCCGTTCCGATCGGAATGCAATGCCATGAACAGTGCATTGAACGGGCTGGCCGACACGCCGTGCGGGTATAGCCTCGGATACCTCTTTCCAGAAGCGTTGAGCCAGTAACCATTGGCCTTCGAAGCCTCTCCCAAAGCAGTGGAAAGCAGACTGATTTGCCTTTCCTCTGCATTTTTCTCTATTTTGGATTTTTCTTTCATACAGTATATGTTTTGGGGTTATATGCTACTGGATACCTCGTGTACGCACGATAGTCTCCTGTTGTCCGTTGTCGTAATTGTCCGAGGCCCTTTGACGGAGCTGTTCGCTTCTGGCGAGTACGGCGTTTGCCAGCGTGTTGAGCGGTAAGGCTCCGGCCCGGTAAGCGTCAGTCACGGTCTGCGATAATTGGATAGTACAGGGTACACGGTCAATTGTCGCGACAAGCATGTTGCCTTGAAGTACGGGATTCGTGATGCGGGGATTGAGCGGTTCGTCAGGATAATGGCGGTATTGGGCTGCGCCTCTATTGGCCGTGTTCATTTCGCCTTCTGACCGTTCACGCAGCACTTCATGCCCGGCCTTGTTCAGCAGGTTCGCCCCGCCGAGACCGATAAGGAGCATCTTCAGCAGCGGATTCCGCACAAACATACCGGCCACTATGCTGGCTATAGGCAGCAGGTTGTCCTTGATGTTCAGGGACTGTGTCTTGCCTGTAAATACTCCCAGCAGAATATCCGGCAGCATCGCCATTACATAGCCGAGATTGCCGGCAATGTCTCCCATGCCGCTCAGTCCAAGGGTGCCGAGCAGATCTTCCCATCCGCCCGTGTTGCCGTTGGATGCCGGCGTTTCAGACAGGTCATTCACGGGATGTACCCCTGTTTCCTGCATGACCTCCGGCTCTTTTTCCGGTTGTACCGATTCCTGATGTACCTGTTCCGGCTCTTCCGCATCCGTTTGGTTCTTTTCCTCCAGACTTTTCAGGTAGGCTTCTTCCTGCCCCGGTGCGACGACCAGCGGCACATCCTTGTAGCGTTCCGGCCGTTCCTGTTTCAGCTTGTCCTGCAAGCCTTTCAGGAACGGGAACGGCTGCTGCTTCTTCATCCAGTCCGTAAAGTTGAAATTGCAGACCGGTATCTGTTTCTTCAGCTGCTCATTGGCGGTCGCCGTGAAACTGTCCTTGTCTGCGGTCATGGTGGCTGCTTCACGCCGGAAATCTTCAAACACATTGTGTTCGCTGCCGAATACACCCTGGCTGATACATTGTTCGACTGAAATCGACTTGGGGTCTTCCGGCTCCAAATGCGCCATGGTGGCGGAGACGGCAGCATCCACACCGATGAATCTGGCGAATGCCGCCCACGAACCGGCACCGCCCAGCATGACGGTATCCGCCGAGGCACCCAACAGCCATCCCGCACCCTGCTCGACCTTGCTCGGCCGGTAAGCGGCCTCGCCACGCTTCTCGATCTCCTCGGCAAGCGGGGAACGGCTCAACATCTGCGGCAGGCCGAACAGGCTTGATTCCGCGGCCTTGCGGATGATATAATCAGCCGAAGACTTGGGCATACGGTCTTTCACCAGTTTGTCTATCATCTGCTGTTCCAGACGATAGTCCATGTAGGCATAGGCGAGATCGCCGCCAAGCTGTTCCGACAGTTCGTCGTACCGTTCGCGGCCGATTTCCTTCACGACTGCATCACGCCATTGCCCGGCCATATACGCAAGGTCGTGCTGTATGTCTTCCGATGCGGCGATTTTCTCCTTGCACATCTCTACATAATCTTCCGTTGTCTTGGAGTTCCATTCGCCGGTAACTTTGAGCAGCTGGTACGGGTCGTTCAAAGGTAGGGCTGAAGAAGCCATCATGCTGAGAACCCCGCCAAGGGAGGTGGAATATTCCTTCATTTCCTCACCTTGTTTCCGGGCAAGATAATCTCTTGTCTCATCCATGACGGAAGCAAGGTGGTAACGGAAATAGTCATCCGAAAGACGTTCCAGTTCCGCGAATCGTCTGCTTTGTTTTATAGTTCCGTCCATAAGTATCCTATATCATATTTATCTGTTTCAACAGTTGTTCTTTTGTCTGTTCAATCGCATTGTGGTACACTTCCATCTGTTTGGGGAAGAACTCCTCCAGCCATGCGTCTTTCTCGATGTTGTCATGGATGAAGCGTATCGCCTGTTCACGCTCTATCTCCACGGAGGCTTCACCTTCCTCCCGGTTGTTGAACCATGCCTTTGTCCACCAGCGGACACCGGCCCGGTCCGGATATACGGACACGATACGCGGTATGTCGAAGCTCTGGATGTCGATGTCGAGTTCAGCCAGCGGATCAATGATGCCGCTGTAGCTTACGGCTTCGTCATGGAGTTTTTTTTTATGTCTCCGCTCATGGTGGAGAGGTACACGTTGTGACGCAGGGCCAGGTAATGCAGGAAATCAGCGATGAGCAGGTTCTGTACCTTGCTGACCAGCGGGATGGATTTATGTCCCAGTCCGAGAGGATTGGCCATGCTCGGCATGTTCTCGTAGAAATATTCTCTCATCGCCCCCATGGTGAAGATGTGGCGCAGGGACTGCTCCGTGTGCTCGGGCAACACGTAGGCTCCGCGTTGCAGATCCTCCATGTAGTACGGCAGGAAACGCAGCATCAGTTCCTCGATTTCCCGTTTGTCCTTGTCGTAATCGGTCTTCACGGTCATTTCCAGATCCGGGAATGCCGCCGTTTCATGTCCTCCCGCCTGACGAAGCGCACGGATGTTGCCGTAAAGCATGGTCAGGAACTCCAGCGGGTTCAGTTCCTCTCCCTTGAACCGGGCTTCGACGTGCAGCCTGTCACCGCTCAAGGCCACAGTCTGACCGGCTTTCACGCGTTGCCCGAACTGCGCAAAGACATTTGACAGGTGTCCGTATGTCACCTCATATTCCCCGTACCGGATAGTCTGGCATATCCCGTGTACCGGATCATTGCCGACCCCTGACACGATTCCGCTTGCGACGGCAGACAGCCTGTAATATCGGGCGTTGAAGTCAATGCCATGGTGGAAAAACGGCTTGCCCGTTCCCGGGTCGGTCTGTTCGCCGTAACCGAGAGTCATTTCCACCTCCTTGCCCTGGGGCTCCTCGAAAGGCATACAGTAGCCGCTCTCGGAGTGAAGTATCATTTCTTCTGTATATTTCATTTCGTTCTGTATTGGTTCATAATGTTATCTTCTCATTCCTCCGTTATAGGTCTGTTCCTCGCTTTGGCCGGGGGAAGTCTGTATCCTTGCCACGCTCTCCGTGTTCGTGTCACGGAAGACGCCGGCATTGTTGCCGATGAGCATCATGCCGAGGAAAGCCCCGGCGATCTTGCCCAACCACCCGAAACGTCCGAAAATGAGAAAAGCGGCGGCTATAAGGCCCGCGATGCTCAATCCAGATACGTTGCCATGGCCGAGGTTACGGACAAAATTGCCGAGCATGTTCATGCCTCCGCCACTCGAAGCCTGCCGCAGGAAATTGGATACCCCGTCAAGTTTGGAATCTATTCCCGCCACAGCTCCGCTTAACGTGCCGACGGCTTCTCCGGCCTTGTCCGTCAGTCCCCGTACATCCTCGGCGGTATCTGCCAAGGCATCCGTGGCCGGTTCTCCGATGACCGCATCGCTCACGATACGCACCACGCTCTTGTCTGTCGTCAGCTTTTCCCAGCCGACATAACCGATCGCACCTCCGACGGCGGCAGTCTTGACGGCTTGTCCGGCGCCCCGTAACGTCTGCGACGGATGAAGTGCCGCTTCACCCACGTTTTTCCCGGTTGCCAAAACAGCCTTGCCGGTACCTTTGGCCGCCTTGCCGCCATACTTCAATATTGTACTCCATACTCCCATATCTCGTTCTTTTTAAGGTCTTACATTTTTTCCGATCTGCTTCCATCTTCGTTTGGCGGCTTCCACAATGTCGCGTTTGTCCGCAACAGGGCGTGCGCCTTCGTCGATTTCATACCAGATGTCACTCATAGTCGTATATTTCACGGCCTTGGTCAGCCGTTGCAGCTTGGTGTTCATCAGCTTGAGCTTCGGCCTGATCCCGAAGACTATCTCCATGCGTTCCCTTTCCGTCATCTTGTTTTCCGCAAGACAGGCCATTCGTATGTCATTTACTATTTCCACACTGCCAAGCATCAGCTCCCGGTAAATCCTGTTGCGCTCCGTGGAAAGGGCTACTGCCAATGCGTTGGTCGTGCTCCGGCTAACCTGCCTGGTAAAATCTTCCATATTGTCCGTCAGCCTTGAGATTTCGTGATAAAAGCCATAAATCTGTGCGGCATAGCAGACGATGGACCGGAAAGAATCCAGATACTTGTTGAACTCCCTTTGCAGGTCGGCCGTAGCCTGTACTTCCTCTTTCGTCCATATATGTCCGGTAGTCTGCAGCATCATCACCTTCTCCTGGTTTTTCAGCTCTTTCTGCGCCTTGTCCGTGTAGAGCAGTATCATTCCGGCCAGAACCGGATCGTTCTGTGCCTGTATCTTGCCGATACAGATGCCCGTCAGCAGCATAACTATCAAAATCGTCCGTTTCATCGCGTCATTCTTTATCGTGTCAGGGAGGCTGCCCGGCGCCAGCGTGACATGGCCATGCGGGCCACTTCACCGTTGTTGCGGTCAAGCATACCTGCCGTCACATTTCTCCATACATCATTGAAAGTATAGTACCGGATGCTCAGGTAGAGCAGATGCAGCTTCCGGCTGAAAGCCGACAGCCTGTCATTCAGCGCCCATAGCGTAGTGCTGCGCTCCGCACCGGTCAGCATATTCTCTTCACCGCCTTTGGCAACGGCATCGTTCAGCAGTGTATATACGGAGACCAGTTCCGTGGCCGTCTCGATATAAAGGTTGTTCATGCCCATACTGGCAACGATACCCTGCGGGTTGTCCTTTATCGCTTTGCCCAGTTTACCCAGAGTCAGGAAGATCCGGACCCCGTCGTTATAGAGATGCGTACAGGCTTTCAGTGACGAAGCGTATCCGTTCACCGTCTTCAGGTAGCCGTTGTACTGTTTCTGCCATTCATGGATGCGGTTGAATTCGGCGGCGATGCTGTTCTGCAGGAGTGCCGTCTGCGTCTGTCCCTTGATCTGTTTTTCAATCTGGCCGTTTATCAGCTCGTTGCCCTCCGCCAGAGCAATCCACTCCAGCGGATTGGAAGCCGCTATCTGGGCTTTGGACACCTGCGGCAGAAGCAGGACGGCAACGAGGGCCAGACTCCAGTTAATGATTCGTGATCTCATATATTCCCTTTTTTCTTTTGTTGTATTCCACCCGTTCGCGGACAAGTGTTACTATGTCATCCCTGCGCCGGATACCGGTCAGATCAAGCCTGGGGGTATTCCGGTCCATCGAGAAAATGCTCACCGTCTTCAGCCCGCAAAGCTGCTGCAGCAGGCTTTGATTTTCCGTGAAGTCCACGATACGGTATAATTCCATATAATCTGTCTTACGCCAGATGATGCCATGCTCGCACACGAGCTGTTCGGACCCGATGCGATAGCGTATGCGTCGTAGATAGATGAACCTGTACACCAGGAACAGGGAAAGCAGAAGGGCGACCCACATGGACAGAGTCGTGAACGGCAAGCCGTCAATTCCGCCAAAGACCCATCCTGCACAGCATAACACAAGAATGGGCAGCTCGTTGATGACGAACTGTCCGGTGTGGGGCACAAACACATGAGTGCGGAATAAACGGTCTGTCTGCATGATGTTTTCGTTTTATCTGTGATAACTGGTCTGCCGTTCTTCCTCGTCCTGTCCTGAATGCCGTACTTCAATCGGATTGACCAGCCCCTCGGTCTCTTTGAGGTACTCGGGATTGGTCTTGCCAAGCAACGCATCGTTCCAGTCCTTGTAGCAAGGCAGAATGGGAAATTCTCTGATATTTTCCGGGGAAATGTTCATCTGTCCGGCTATTGCCTTGAACTTTTCCACGAACAGCCGTCCGGCGGCATCATTGTCGAAACAGAGGTAATGGTGTGCCTCCGGTGTGGCGGCAAGCATACCCTTGATCTGACCCTCTGTAGGGGTACCGCCGGTAGATACATACACGCTCTTCCTGGATAGGTCCGGGTTGCTCTTGATCTGTTCCCGGTTGAGCTGATAGAAGGCCATCGCGTCATAGGCACTTTCAAACCATGCCACTCCGCCGACGGAATCCAGGTCACCCTTAAGGTTGGCTATCCACAGCCCCTCGCTTGAATTGCTGCCCTCAGCCTTGCCCTTGTAACTGCCGCTGCCGTCCGGACGCGGGCGGCCTCGTTCCTCAAGGCCGACAACCGTCCCCGGGTCTTTGGGCAAAGACATCGGAAAGGCAAGGTTCGTGTATCGGGTCCCGTCTTCACGGACTTTTGTCGCCAGGTAGAAATCACGGTGGAAGGCATACTGCGTGTAGAGGTCGATTCCACGGTGTTTGAAGAAAGGATAGAACTTCTTCTGCGTATCCCTGTCCTGAGGGTTGAACCTGTGAATCTCGTAATCCGTTATGTCGAACGGTTTCACGTCCCGTTTCGGCTGGATAATCCGTGTACTGCGTTCCTCGATGGGATGGTTCAGCAACCGGTTGCACACGAGATTGACAAGCCGGTCCGGAGATACTCCTGCCCGGTATTCCGCGAAAAACTGCGGGTATTCCTTGATGAAGGATATGATGTTATAGACTTTCTGTTCCTGTGCCTTGAAACAGCACTTGCCGTTCGGCATCACGATGAACTTGTCGCCACGGATACGACGGCCTTCGCTGTCCATACGCACATACGACGGATAACGCAGACCGTCACGCTTGTTCAGATGATAGCCCGCGTCAATGAGTATGTCCTGAATGTTCAGTCTCTGTAGAAAATCATCGTATGTAAGGTCTCCGTTCCTCATAAGTTTACCTCCCCATTCTCATATCACCGATTTCCCGGTTCATCTGTGCCTCGAAATTCCGGATGGCAACATCCCTCGGAGTGTCAACACCGGGTTTGAAATAAGGACGCGGCCCATGGTAATGTTCCTCATAACACTCCGGCCCGTGATGGCATCTGAGATTATGCACGACCTCGGAAACCACCACGGCACCTGCTGAAAGGGCCGCAAGAATCTTTATGCCCAGTCCTTTGCTTGTTTCCGGACGGGGGCGCAGGTCTGCCTCGCTGAAGATCTTCGCGAAAAGTTTCGTCCGATGGTAATCGTCCGTGGCGAGAAACTTGTCGTATTCCTTCTGGGTAATCTCGTGGCTGTAGGTCTGCCCGTCGATGACGGCGGTCATCCTGTACTTTCCTTCTTCCGGTCCGGGTTCCACGGCAATCCGGCTTATCTCGGTTCCATGCCCGCCGATCTCATCCGACAGCTGCAGGCTGTTGCCATA
>ERZ791899.1762-NODE-1762-length-15845-cov-4.073021_pt1 | contig 15845 bp, 10 predicted proteins | sample MGYA00510151_ERZ791899 | MGnify/ENA primary metagenome ERZ791899 (study PRJEB30046, sample SAMN00792118) | human gut metagenome | study: EMG produced TPA metagenomics assembly of the A metagenome-wide association study of gut microbiota in type 2...
AATTCGGTATCAGAGGGGGCAAAATACCTTTTGACCCCAACATCATGATATATATTTAATAACAGGAGGTTTTCTGCCTATGTGTGTATACAATGATACCGGTAAAAATACAACCTCTGCCCCTGAAATTCTTTTGAATAAAAGGATCGCTGTAGTAGGCATCGGCGGCGTAGGCGGCTATTTAGGTGCCATGCTGGCTCATGCCTATCCCCATGTTACACTGGCAGCCAGAGGAAAACGGCTGGAACATATAAAAGAACATGGACTTACTCTTCACAGTGTTTACAGCGGAGAGATCACAGCCTTTCCTGAACATGTAACAACAGCCGATGCCATTGGTCCCCAGGATTATATTTTTGTATGCGTAAAAAACTATTCCTTAGAGGATGTCTGCCGCCAGATCGCGCCTTTTGTGGATGATCACACCGTTCTCATACCGGTAATGAATGGCGTAGATACAGGAGAGCGGATGAGAAATCTTCTGAAAAAAGGCACTGTTATCGACTCCCTTATTTATATCGTTGCCTACGCATCCCCGGACTTTTCTATTACCCAGATCGGCAACCTGGCTTCCCTGCGGATCGGCATAAAAAATGCCTCAAAGGAGCAGTCAGAGAACGTCCTTGAGGCATCCGCCCTTTTAAGCGGGGCACATATCCATCATAAAATTGCCGATAACATTATCGCAGCCATCTGGCGCAAATACATTTTAAACTGCGCCTATAATATCACTACCGCCCGGTATAACCGGACCATTGGACAGCTTCGGGAAGATCCTGAGACAGCCGCCCAGTATGAGACCTTAGTCCGTGAGTCCTGGCTTGTATCTGAGGCAGCCGGTGCAGGCGTGCCGGAACCTTCCATTAACGAGATCATCGATCAGTTCTACCATAAACTGGATCCGGCATCCACCAGTTCCCTTCAAAGAGATATCTGGGCCGGACGCCCCAGTGAACTGGAGACCTTCAGCGGCTATCTGGTACGAAAAGCAAAAGAACTTTCCGTACCGGTGCCATTGTCAGAAACTATGTATTCTGACCTGCAGAAAATCGTTTCAAAACAAAGCTGACATATGCCTGACAACGGCATTATCACAGATATTTAAGCCAGTTCATCTTTCTTGTCTACAGAGCGGTACTTGCGGCCATAAGCCATCAGTGCCGCTATTGTTTTGCCGTCAGTGATCTTTCCTGTGTAGATCATCTCTTCCAGATCTTTTAATTCCCATGCTTCCACTTCGATCACTTCATCTTCATCCAGATGCTGATGGGACGGGATCAGGTTGTGGGCTACGAAAATATCAATGGCTTCATCACAAAATGCAACTGTAGTATTTATACTCATGAGATATTCCAGTTTTTCGGTGCGGAAACCAGTTTCCTCCTCCAGTTCTCTGTAAGCACACTCGATCTTTGGCTCATCCGGTGCGTCCAGCTTTCCTGCCGGGATCTCCAGTGTATAGCGGTTTAAAGCATTGCGGTACTGGCGCACCATTAAGATCTTTCCTTCTGAAGTTACAGGCAGAACAGCCGCTGCACCATCGTGGTGGATGTAATCCCAGTGTGCCTCATGGCCATTTGCAAGAACTGTATCCTCATATATTTTCAGGATATTTCCCTGATATTTTAACTGACGGTCTAAACGTACTACCGGCATTCCTTCATTTTCTACTTTTCCCATGTTTCTTCTCCTTTTATATGTTATGTACTCCCGAACTCTTCTTGCAAAATCAGACATAAAAAATTCCAGGAGCATTGATCTTTCACACCTCCGCCTGCAGTGCAGGCGATGTGCCACATACATTTACATTTTCCTGCCCTTTTCATAGCTGGCATCTTCTGCCTTGATCACAGCATTTCTGAAGCCCCACTCTTCCAGTGCAGATACACCGGCAATGGTGGTTCCGCCAGGTGAGCAAACCTCATCCTTTAACTGTCCCGGATGCTTTCCTGTTTCCAGTACCATTTTAGCACTTCCAAGAACGGTCTGGGCTGCCATCTGGTATGCCTTGGCCCTTGGAAGGCCGTATTTTACAGCTCCGTCTGCCAGCGCTTCAATAAACATGTATACATAAGCCGGTGAACAGCCGCTGACACAGCCAACTGCATCCATCATACGTTCATCTACTACTTCCAGACGTCCACAGGCCTCAAAAATACCACGAAGCACTGCCTTTTCCTCTTCACTGTAGTTGGACTCCTCATATGCCATACCGGTCATGCCTTCACCCAGTAACGCCGGTGTATTTGGCATGGTACGGACTACGCGCACCTTTCCGCCCAGACGTTCTGTAAGGCTTGCAATGGTCTGGCCAGGTGCCAGTGAGATCACGATCTGATCTTCCTTTAATACCGGACGGATCTCCTCAAACACTGTCTCAAAATACTGTGGCTTTACTGCCAGGATCACATACTCAGACTGCTTTGCACACTCTGCATTGGATGCTGCATGAACCACTCCTGTCTTTGCTGTTACAGCTTCCATCTTTTCTTTGTGGGCTGCTGTAAATAATAAGTCCTCCGGCTTATAGACCCGTAAAAGTCCGTTTAAAATAGCGGAACCCATATTTCCCATTCCAATAAAACCGATCTTTGCCATATTTTTCGCCTCCTGTTATAATTTTTAAAACATTCACGAATATTCGTCCATTTTAACGCACACACCCGCCCGCATACGCGGACGGGCAAACGTTCTTTCTATATGTGATTTTTATTTATCATACCCATCCATGATACCACAAAAATCAAAGGTTGCAAAGTAATCCTTTGGAGTTTCTGCGCGGCGGATCATCTGGACAGAGCCGTCTTCCTTTAATAAAAGTTCTGCGGATTTTAACTTACCGTTGTAGTTATAACCCATTGCAAAGCCATGGGCACCTGCATCATGGATCACTAAAAAGTCACCCATTTTGATCTCAGGAAGCATACGGTCAATCGCAAATTTATCATTGTTCTCGCAAAGGGAACCGGTAATATCGTACTTGTGGTCACAAGGCGCATCTTCTTTTCCAAGAACGGTAATGTGATGATAAGCACCATACATAGCCGGACGCATCAGGTTTACTGCGCAGGCATCTACACCGATGTACTCTTTATGAGTATGTTTTTCATGGATCGCTTTGGTAACTAGGCATCCATAAGGCCCTAACATAAAACGGCCAAGCTCTGTGCAAAGAGCCACGTCATCCATTCCTGCAGGAACCAGAACTTCCTCATAAACTTTGCGCACGCCTTCGCCAATAGCCATAATGTCATTTGGTTCCTGATCTGGACGATAAGGGATACCAATACCACCGGACAGGTTGATGAAACTGATATGTGCACCTGTCTCTTCTTTTAACTTAACAGCCAGCTCAAAGAGGATCTTTGCAAGCATCGGATAATATTCATTGGTAACTGTATTGCTTGCCAGGAAAGCATGGATACCGAAATTCTTTGCCCCTTTTGATTTTAAGATCTTAAATGCCTCAAAGATCTGCTCAGTAGTCATACCATACTTTGCATCTCCCGGGTTGTCCATAATGTCATTGCTGATCTTAAACACACCGCCTGGATTGAAACGGCAGCTGATGGTCTCCGGAATGAAGCCTAATGTATCTTCCAGGCACTGGATATGGGTAATATCATCCAGGTTGATGATGGCACCCATTTCATTTGCGTAAGCAAATTCCTCAGGCGGAGTATCATTGGAAGAAAACATTACATTGGAACCGGAAAAACCGCAGGCCTTTGACATCATTAACTCTGTTAAAGAAGAGCAGTCTGTACCACAGCCATATTCCTGTAAGATCTTTAAGATAAATGGATTTGGGGTTGCTTTTACTGCAAAATATTCTTTATATCCTTTATTCCAGGAAAATGCCTGTTTCAGATGTTTTACATTTTCGCGGATACCTTTTTCATCATACAGATAAAATGGGGTTGAATAGGTCTTGGCGATCTCTTCTGCCTGCGCCAGTGTAACAAATGGTTTCTTTTCCATAATCTTATCTCCTTTCCCTGTGGGGGATCTTTGCTTTACGCAATGGTATTTTTATGCATTATCTATGCATATATATCAGTTCCTTTTAATTTTACAGGATAACCTCCGTAAAAGAAAAGAAGCCTGTAAGGGAGTACCATTTCCTTTGCGGATAATTGTACTCCCAGACAGACTTCTTTGTCTAGTATTATTTTTAATGAATGTTTTGAAGATTGCAAAGCAATCTGGTAGCATTCAGCTAGTCCACACTTACCACACGCATGATATTGGTAGCTGTTGCTGCCTCATGGCGTCTTGCATAGGTAACGATACCTGCGGTAATAACGGCCAGATCACCAGAATTGATCACATTGCCGCTCTTTAACTCTTCTAAAGAGTTTTCGATCAGCTCATCCGTACTCTCTGCACGACGGGACCATACAGGTGTTACACCCCACTGAAGCATCATCTGACGGACAGTAGTAGTGCTTGGGGACATACCGATGATACGTGCTGCCGGTCTCCACTTGGAAAGCATCATGGATGTAAATCCTGTAATACTTGGAGCAATGATGTAATCAGCACCGATGTCATGTGCGGTAGAAACAGAAGCGGAGCAAACTGCATTGGAGATATTCTTCATATTCTCCTCAGTTACTTTACGACGGCGGTATGCGCTGTAGTCTAAGTAAGCTTCCGTCTCTTCAACGATAGATACCATCATCTTTAATGCGTCAATCGGATATTTACCCATAGCAGTCTCACCGGAAAGCATTACTGCGTCAGTACCGTCATAAACAGCGTTGGCAACGTCAGTAACCTCAGCTCTGGTAGGTCTTGGGTTGCGGATCATGGAGTCTAACATCTGGGTTGCAGTGATAACAGTCTTACAAGCCTCATTACACTTACGGATGATCTCTTTCTGGATATGAGGAACTTCCTGAGCCGGAATCTCAACACCCATGTCACCTCTTGCTACCATGATACCGTCTGCTACTGCAATGATCTCATCCAGGTTTTCAATACCTTCTGCATTCTCGATCTTAGCGATTACCTTGATTGCAGAACCTTCTGCATCCAGCATTTCCTTGATCTCACGGATACAGTCAGCTGTACGTACAAAAGAAGCTGCGATAAAATCAAAGCCCTGTCTGATACCAAAACGGATATCTTCTTTATCTTTTTCAGTCAGTGCCGGAAGTTTGATCTTTACGTTAGGAACATTTACACCCTTCTTCTCGCCTAACTCACCGCCGTTGATAACGGTACAAACGATCTCAGTGCCGTCTACCTTTACTACTTCCAGCTCGATCAGGCCGTCATCGATGAGGATCTTATTTCCAGCTGCAACATCTTCATTCAGGCCAGAGTAGTTGATATGGGTAATAGTCTCATCACCAACGATCTCTCTGGTAGTTAAAGTAAAGGTCTGTCCTTCCTTTAAGGAAACTTTCTTTCCGTCTTTTAATACGCCGGTACGGATCTCCGGTCCCTTTGTATCAAGAAGAGCTGCTACCGGACGGTCCAGTTCTTTTCTAACCTCTTTTAAAATCTCCAGGCGGCTCTGATGCTCTGCATAATCACCGTGGGAGAAGTTAAAACGAGCTACGTCCATTCCATTTTTAGCCAGTTCCAGCATAATGTTCTTGTCATTTGTGTTGGGGCCCATAGTGCAGACGATCTTAGTTTTCTTCATGTTTTCAAATTCCTCCATAAATAAAATGAATTGGGGTTAGTAGTATATTCGCTCTTTTACTGCCTTTTTATGCCCTTGGCACAGGAATAAATGTGTCAGGCCAAGTGGGGATATGCAGTGCAAAAGCGCAGAGCATGCCGGTCGCATTAATCATTACTGTTACTGTTATCAGCATCCTCTTTTTTGACATGCTTATGTGTGTACAAATGATCCATGCAATATTCATAATTGCCTTCACATTTGGAACAATAACGGAATTCCATACCAGGACTGTCTTTATCTGTGCGTCCGCAGACTGCACACTTGTGTCCTCTCTTTACCACTTTCATTTTCTGGGTGGTCTTCTGGAATTCCTGGGAGCGTTTCTTCTGCTTAAAACCGGAAGGACCTGCAAAGGTCATCCAGCCAAAGAATACGCCAATAAGGATCAGACTTAAAACGATCTCGATCTTCTCGATCAGTCCGCCTGTAATAAAGGAATAAATATAAATTCCTGCCTCTGCCACTGCGATCCAGCTTGCCTTTAATGGCAGTACCATCATAAACAGTACCTGCATATCCGGAAACATCAGGGCAAATACAAAGAAGAAGGAATAAACCAAATAAGTTGGGAACAGTGGCAGTGAAAGCCCTGTTACCAGGTAAATGCCAATGGCAACAACCGAATGAAGGAGCACACCTCCGATAATGTAGCAGTTAAAGCGAAATCTTCCCCATACCTGCTCCACAATGGTACCAAAAGCACGGATACAGTAAATGCCAAGGGCGTTCATCAGCACAAACATAATGGCATCAGAACCTGTAATGGCCGGTGGATACACTAAAAATGTAACAATACGCCAGATCTGACCGTGAAGGATAGCCGCCGGGTTTAAGATCAGATAATTCATCACAAACTGCGGTGCTACCAGGAAAAGGACCACTCCAAGGATCTCCAGGGCGCATACAATATCAATGATACTTCTGAACCCCAGGAAATTTCCGTTCCGGCGTTTCCAGTTATTGGAAAATTTTCCCATTCAAAAACTCCTTTTTTAAACTGATTTAACTGATTTTAAAACAGATCTTTCTTATTAAATATATAAGCAACGATCAGTGTCAATACCAGTGTAAAGAAAAGCACGATGCCAAATCCATAAGGATGCTCTGCAAAAGGCATTCCGCTGGCTCTTACGTTCATACCGTAAAAACTTGCCACCATAGTTGGAATGGACATAACAATGGTAACGGTTGCCAGGAATTTCATAACAATGTTTAAGTTGTTTGAAATAACAGATGCAAAGGTATCCATGGTACCACTTAAAATGCCATTGTAAATGCTGGTCATCTCCATAGCCTGCTTATTCTCTACGATTACATCTTCCAGAAGATCAGTATCTTCCGGGTACTTCTTGATCTTGTCAATCCTTAATAACTTCTCCAGCACCACTTCGTTGGAACGAAGGGAGGTGGTAAAGTACACCAGTGATTTCTGAAGTTCTAACAGTTCGATCAGTTCCTCATTTTTCTGGGACTGGTGAAGTTTGTTTTCAATGACTTCACTCTTTTTATCGATAATGCGCAGGTACTGCAGATACTGGGTTGCATTTTTATAAAGGATCTGTAAGATAAACCTTGTTTTCATAAATGTGTGGAAATCTCTGACTCTTCCGTCCATAAAGGCAGTAAGGATCGGGGTCTCCTCCAGGCAGACGGTTATCAGCACATCCTTGGTGGTAATGATCGCCATAGGAATGGTCACAAACCAGTCTTTCCCGTTTCTTTCTTCTATAGAAGGAATATCCACCAATATCAGCGTATATTCATCTTCTGCTTCAATACGTGAGCGCTCTTCCTCATCCAGAGGTGCTTTCAGGTGGTCCGGATCGATCTGGCAGGCATCAGCAATCTCTAAGATCTCTGATGCAGTTGGATTGGTCAGGGCGATCCAGCAGCCTGGCTGCATCTCCTCTTTTTCGTGCATTGCACCGTCTTCTGTCTTGAAAATCCGTATCATGCGAAATCTCCCCCATTTTGAATTTTCACCCTACTCATTATAGTGACTGGCCCGGTTTTTGTCAAATCGTTTCATATTTTTTCAATTCTTCACAAATTCTTAACCCCCTTTAACAATTGCCAAGTAAAAGGTATTGTGTTAGACTGTAATGTGCTTTTTTGGGCTTTTCGCCCGGAATTGCAGTAAGAGACATGATGTTCTAACAAACAATTACGTTTCATAAGCTATAGGATGTACTCTCAGAGTCTTGAAAGTACATCAAATCACGAAGGAGGTAAGGGGCTATCCCCATATACTATGGATCAGACTACAACTTATTACACCCTGGGGATCGATATCGGTTCAACAACTGTCAAAGTTGCATTACTGGATCAGGATCTTCATATTATATTCTCCGATTATGAGCGTCATTATGCCAATATTCAGGAAACTCTGGCAGGCCTTTTAAAGAAAGCCTTAAACCAGACCGGCCCCATTGATATTATCCCGGTGATCACCGGCTCTGGCGGCCTTACACTTTCATCTCATTTACACGTTCCTTTTGTCCAGGAAGTTGTAGCAGTTGCATCTGCTCTCCAGGACTATGCGCCACAGACCGACGTAGCCATTGAGTTAGGCGGCGAAGATGCCAAGATCATTTACTTTACAGGGGGCATCGACCAGCGTATGAACGGTATCTGCGCAGGAGGAACCGGGTCTTTCATTGACCAGATGGCATCCCTTTTGCAGACCGATGCTGCTGGACTGAATACATATGCAAAAGATTACAAGGCTATCTACCCAATTGCAGCCCGCTGCGGTGTTTTCGCGAAATCGGATATCCAGCCGCTGATCAACGACGGCGCTACCAGAGAGGATCTGGCTGCCTCTATTTTCCAGGCAGTAGTAAACCAGACCATCAGCGGTCTTGCCTGTGGTAAGCCCATCCGTGGAAATGTTGCCTTTTTAGGAGGACCTTTGCATTTCCTTCCTGAACTGAGAAAAGCCTTTGTTCGCACGCTGCATCTGACTCCGGAGCAGACCATTGCACCGGATCACTCCCACCTGTTTGCAGCTGTAGGCGCTGCCATGAACCCAAAGGAAGGCCAGGAGCCGGTAGCTATTACCGACATGATCGACCGGCTTTCCAATGGCATTAAAATGGATTTTGAAGTAAAGCGTATGGATCCTCTGTTTAAGGATCAGGCAGAATATGACGCCTTTATCGAAGACCACGGCCACAACCACGTGCGTTCCGGCAATCTTTCTACTTACGAAGGCAACTGCTATCTGGGTATTGACGCCGGTTCCACTACCACCAAAGTGGCTCTTGTTGGAGAAGACGGCACATTATTATATCGTTTTTATGATAATAATAATGGAAGTCCTCTGGCTACTGCCATCCGCGCAGTGACAGAGATCAAAGAACAGCTTCCAGAAACTGCCCATATTGCTTTCTCCTGCTCTACCGGATACGGCGAAGCCCTTTTAAAGGCTGCTCTTATGTTAGAGGAGGGAGAAGTAGAGACTATTTCCCACTACTACGCTGCTGCTTTCTTTGAGCCGGATGTAGACTGCATCCTGGACATCGGCGGTCAGGATATGAAATGCATTAAGATCAAAGACGGAACCGTAGACAGCGTACAGTTAAACGAGGCATGTTCTTCCGGCTGCGGCTCTTTCATTGAAACTTTCGCAAAAAGCTTAAATTACAGTGTAAAAGATTTCGCAAAAGAAGCATTATTTGCCAAAAATCCTACAGACCTTGGTACCCGCTGTACTGTATTTATGAACTCCAATGTAAAGCAGGCCCAGAAGGAAGGCGCTACAGTCGCTGATATCTCTGCAGGTCTGGCTTATTCTGTTATTAAAAACGCTTTATTTAAGGTAATTAAGATCACAAACGCTTCTGACCTTGGAAAACATGTAGTTGTCCAGGGCGGTACCTTCTATAATGATGCTGTCCTTCGCAGCTTTGAGAAGATTTCAGGCTGTCGTGCTGTCCGTCCGGACATTGCCGGTATTATGGGCGCTTTCGGTGCAGCACTGATCGCAAAAGAGCGTTTCCATATGGATGGTGAAAAAGAGACCACCATGCTGCCTCTTGATAAGATCATCGCACTGCAGTACACCACTTCTATGACCCGGTGCAAAGGCTGCAACAACCACTGTGTTTTAACCATCAACCAGTTTGGAAGCGGACGCCATTATATTTCCGGAAACCGCTGTGAGCGTGGTCTTGGACTTGCAAAAGCGAAAAAAGAGATACCAAACCTGTTTGATTACAAATATCACCGGATGTTTGACTATGAACCGCTGCCTTTAGACCAGGCAGACCGCGGCGTAGTGGGTATCCCAAGAGTTTTAAATATGTATGAAAACTTCCCATTCTGGGCTGTTTTCTTTAAAAAGCTGCGCTACCACGTAACACTTTCCCCACAGTCCACCAGACAGATCTACGAACTGGGCATTGAGTCCATTCCAAGTGAGTCTGAGTGTTATCCGGCAAAGCTGGTACATGGCCATATTTCATGGCTCATCCATCAGGGTGTGAAGTTTATCTTCTATCCATGTATCCCTTATGAGCGCAATGAAAGCCCTGAGGCAGGAAACCATTATAACTGTCCAATGGTCACTTCCTATGCGGAAAATATTAAAAATAACGTAGAAGAATTAGAGACAGAGCATGTAGATTTCATGAACCCATTCATGGCATTTACAAACGAAAAGATCTTAACAGACGGCCTGGTACGGGAATTTGTAAAAAAATTCCAGATACCTGAAGCAGAGATCCGTATGGCAGCCCACGCTGGCTGGGAAGAACTGCTGGCATCCCGTTCTGATATGGAGAAAAAAGGCGAGGAAACACTTGCCTGGATGAAAGAACATGGTAAACGGGGCATTGTGCTGGCCGGAAGACCTTACCATGTAGACCCGGAGATCCACCACGGTATCCCGGAACTGATCGCTTCCTACGGCTTTGCCGTACTTACAGAGGACTCTGTTTCCCATATGGGCAAAGTGGAACGACCTTTAGTTGTCACCGACCAGTGGATGTATCATTCCCGTCTTTATGAGGCCGCAAGCTTTGTAAAAACAAGAGATGACCTGGATCTGATCCAGTTAAACTCCTTTGGCTGCGGTCTGGACGCTGTTACCACAGACCAGGTTGCTGAGATCTTAACAAAGTCCGGAAAGATCTATACTGTATTAAAGATCGACGAGGTAAATAACCTGGGAGCAGCCCGTATCCGTATCCGTTCCCTGATCGCGGCTCTTCGTGTCCGTGACCAGAAGCATTATGAGCGGAAAGTGGTTTCCAGCGCTTACAACCGTGTGCTGTTTACCAAGGAAATGAAGAAGGATTACACTCTGTTATGCCCGCAGATGTCACCGATCCACTTTGACCTGATCGAGCCGGCAATCCGCGCTTTCGGCTATAACATGGAGATCCTGCAGAACCACAACCGCAATGCCGTAGATGTAGGTCTTCAGTACGTAAATAATGATGCCTGCTATCCATCCCTGATCGTTATCGGTCAGATCATGGACGCACTGTTATCCGGCAAATACGACTTAAACCGCACGGCTGTCTTTATGAGCCAGACCGGCGGCGGCTGCCGTGCCTCCAACTATATCGGATTTATCCGCCGGGCACTGGAGAAAGCCGGTATGCCTCAGGTTCCGGTTATTTCTGTCAATGCAAATGGCATGGAAACTAACCCAGGTTTCTCCATTACACTGCCAATGATGACCAAGGCCATGCAGGCAGTTGTATACGGTGACATTTTCATGCGTGTCCTTTATGCAACCAGACCATATGAGGCAGTTCCTGGAAGTGCCAATGCACTTCATGAGAAATGGAAAAAGATCTGTATTAAGGCTCTTTCTAAGAGACAGCCTGCTATGATGGAATTTGCTAAGAATGTCCGCGGCATTATCCGTGATTTTGATAATCTGGAGCGTCTTGATATTAAGAAGCCGAAGGTTGGTATCGTAGGTGAGATCCTTGTTAAATTCTCTCCTCTGGCTAACAACCATGTAGTAGAGCTTCTGGAGTCAGAAGGTGCAGAAACTGTAATGCCTGACCTGTTGGATTTCCTTCTTTACTGCTTCTACAACAGCAATTTCAAGGCAGAACACCTGGGAATGAAGAAATCCACTGCAAGGCTTTGTAATGCAGGTATCGCCCTGTTAGAGTTCTTCAGAAAGACTGCAAGAAAAGAGCTGGCCGCCAGCAAACATTTTACACCGCCTTCTGAGATCCGTGATCTGGCAGAAATGGCAAAAGGCTTTGTATCCTTAGGCAACCAGACGGGTGAAGGCTGGTTTTTGACCGGCGAGATGTTAGAGCTGATCCACAGTGGTGTTAAAAACATTATCTGCACCCAGCCATTTGGCTGCCTGCCAAACCACATTGTAGGAAAAGGTGTGATCAAGGAACTGCGAAAGAACTATCCTGAGTCCAACATCATTGCCGTAGATTACGACCCAGGCGCCAGTGAAGTAAACCAGTTGAACCGTATTAAACTGATGCTGGCTACGGCGCAGAAAAATCTGAAGGCTGAGAATGCTTAATAAACGCATTTGAAATATTTCAACAAAAAACACCGGGAAATGTATGTTGTAAAACCAACATTTTCCGGCGTTTTTCATCTTAAATCGTTATTTCTATGTATTTCTTTACTCGTACAGCGGATACTTATCGCAAAGCTTAGTAACCTCTGCCTTAATATACTCTTTCTTATTCTCAAAGTCAGTAGCTGCCAGCCAGATGCACTCTGCAATCTTTGGCATATCCTCTTCCTTTAAGCCTCTGGTGGTAACAGCAGGTGTACCAATGCGGACACCGGAAGTTACAAATGGGCTTCTTGGATCGTTTGGTACTGTGTTCTTGTTTAAGGTAATAAATACCTCGTCACAGCGGTTCTGCAGCTCTTTACCGGAAATATCCATACCACGCAGGTCTAACAGCATCAGATGGTTGTCAGTGCCGCCTGTAAGGATCTTAAAGCCCTGCTTCTGCAGTGCGTCTGCCAGTGCTTTTGCATTTAATACTACCTGATGTGCATATTCCTTAAATTCAGGTTTTAATGCTTCGCCCAGGCATACTGCCTTTGCTGCGATCACATGCTCTAATGGGCCGCCCTGGGTTCCTGGGAAAATAGCCTTATTAAAGTTGAACTTTTCTGCAGCTTCCTTATTCGCTAAGATCAGACCGCCTCTAGGTCCTCTTAAAGTCTTATGGGTGGTAGTTGTAACAACATCTGCGTATGGGATTGGGCTTGGATGCTCTCCAGCTGCTACAAGACCTGCAATGTGGGCCATATCTACCATCAGATAAGCACCTACCTCGTCAGCAATCTCACGGAAACGCTTAAAATCAATGGTTCTTGCATAAGCGCTGGCACCTGCCACGATCAGCTTTGGCTTTGCCTCTTTTGCTTTTCTCTCCAGCTCATCATAATCGATAAAGCCTTCGTCATCTACTCCATAAGGAACAATGTTAAAATACAGTCCTGAGAAGTTTACAGGACTCCCGTGTGTCAGATGACCGCCATGATCCAGGTTCATACCCATAACCGTATCTCCTGGTTTTAACATAGCGATAAATACTGCCATATTTGCCTGTGCACCGGAGTGTGGCTGTACGTTTGCGTAATCGCAGCCAAACAGCTTCTTGGCACGTTCAATGGCGATGGTTTCCAGTACGTCTACATACTGGCAGCCGCCGTAATAACGCTTACCCGGGTAACCTTCTGCGTACTTATTGGTCAGTACAGTTCCCATAGCCATCATTACAGGTTCTGAAACAATGTTCTCAGAGGCGATCAGCTCCAGATTTCTTCTCTGGCGGCCGCACTCTGCCTGAATTGCTTCTCCTACTTCCTTATCATAGGAAGTGATAAAGTCCATAACTGTATTTACCATTGTTCTACCTTCCTTTCAGTATTTGCCCATACCCATCGTATTTTGTCAGTTTATTTATCCAGATATGGTGTTTTCTGCGATTATACCCCATAGTCATGTAAATTTCAAGTATTCATTTGCATACATTTTACGATTTTGGCAAAAAATATACAGACTCATATTTCTTCCTGCAAAAACACCCCTGGCACACACGTACCAGAGGTATCTCCTCAGTGGAACTTCCAGTCCTTCACTACCAGCTGCAGACTGCGGTTTCCATTATATTCATTTATTGTAGGGTAATAGATAATATCCATGCTCTGGCTGTTTCCCATTTCTTCCATAAATAAGTCACCTTCTGTAAATACCACGCCGTCCATGGAAAAGCCCCGTTCATTCATCAGGGATAATTTCACTACATTCCGGTTACGGCCAAACACTCTGGCACTTCGTATTTTCAGGGATTTCAAGGCAAACTGAGGCTTTTCATTTCCCTGTCCAAAAGGCTCTAAAAGCTCTAATTCCCGGATCAGGCTCTCTGTTATATATTCAAACGGCATGGGAACATCGATCCATACTCTTGGGATAAAATCGTCCTCTGTAAGCCGTTTTGCAGCATTTTCATTTAACCGCCTGCGAAATTCTTCGATATTTGCCTCTTCCAGTGAAAATCCTGCTGCCATAGGATGGCCGCCAAACTTTAACAGAAGGTCTTTTACCTCTACCAGAGCGTGAAACATGTGGTATGCCTCTATAGAACGTCCTGAGCCTTTTGCACAGCCTTCTGCCCTTGTAAGGACAAATACAGGCTTATTATAATACTCGCGGATCCTGCCCGCCACAATGCCTGCCAGGGACTCATGACAGTCCGGAAGAAAGACTACCAGCACCTTATCATCCTTAAGCTCTGTCTCCACCTGTTCTATGGCAGCATCTGTCCCATCCTTGGTCATGTCCTTGCGCTCGTCATTTAATGCCTTTAACGCATCTGCCAGTTCATCTGCCTGGGCCTTATTTTCTGCCAGAAGCAGTTCCATAGCCATCTGGGCCGTTTTTAAGCGGCCGCTGGCATTCAGACAGGGGCCCAGCACAAAGCCAACGTGATAGGCGCTTATATGCTCCGGATCCAGTGTATTTTTCTCCATCAGGCTTACAAGACCCTGGATCTTTGTATTAGCCAGCTTTTTAAGTCCCTCTTTTACTACAATGCGGTTCTCATCCTTAAGCTTCATTACATCGCCTACTGTAGCAATCGCCGCCAGCTCCAGCATATCCAGCCATTCCTGGCGGTCAATCCCATATTCCTCAAAAAGTACCTGGATCAGCTTATAAGCCACCATAGCGCCGCAGATCTCGCTGAACGGATATTTACTGTCTTTTCTCTTGGGATTGACAATGGCGTCTGCAGAAGGCATGATCTCCGTTTCCGAAACCTCATCTACCTGAATATCATGGTGATCCGTTATCACTACCGTCATTCCCAGTTCTTTTGCTTCTGCGATCTGGTCAATAGCAGCAATTCCATTATCACAGGTAAGTATCATGTGGATGCCGTCTGCAGCCGCCTTTTCAATAATATGTTCATTAATACCATAACCATCTTTAATGCGCTCCGGTATTACATAATCAACGCTTGCACCTACACGGCTGAGGCCTTTGTAAAGAATGCAGGTGGAACACACACCATCAATATCATAATCTCCCACGATCCGGATCCTGACACCGGCAGCAATCTTTTCTTTTAATATAGAAATGGCCTTTTCCATATCCGGCAACAGCCTTGGCTCATACAGATCCTTTAAACTTCCGTTTAAATATTTATTAAATTCATCTATATCTGTAATATCCCTGTTTCTGATAATACGGGCAGTAATGGGACTGATATGAAATCTTGCCGCCAGACCATTAAAATCTGCTTTTTTTGCATGAAGCATCCAGACTGCTTTTGTCATTCTTTTCTCCATCCTCTGTTGATCGATCGTTTTTTCAGTGTATTTGCGATTATATGACAACAAAAAAAGCAGACTCACGAAGAATCTGCTTTTCACATGCGCCAGAGAAGATTCGAACTCCCGACACTACGGTCCGTAGCCGTATGCTCTATCCAGCTGAGCTACTGACGCATGCTGCTGTCTGATTTGTATCTCTAACAGCGCAAGAGCTATTATAGCTTGTCTGGATGGAAATGTCAATGGTTTTAAAAAAAATAATTAAAATTAATTGGAAGGAGAGGGAAGGCTATTGAAAGAAAACAGTTGGAATGGCTGACCGCGCAGTGCTGACCGCATAGCTGCAACAAATATG
>ERZ791899.1782-NODE-1782-length-15633-cov-2.963089_pt1 | contig 15633 bp, 12 predicted proteins | sample MGYA00510151_ERZ791899 | MGnify/ENA primary metagenome ERZ791899 (study PRJEB30046, sample SAMN00792118) | human gut metagenome | study: EMG produced TPA metagenomics assembly of the A metagenome-wide association study of gut microbiota in type 2...
CCAGGAAGTATACATAGTTCAAAGTAGATTTGATACTGTCGCCAACAGGGAATTTACTTCCGAGTACTACCTTGAAAACTACGAACATAAGAACAAGAATACAAACAAGCATGATTCTGTTCAGGCCGAGCTTTTTCACAATTGGATTTTGTTTTAACTTTTCCAACTTTTCACCCTCCTTGATTTTTTGTTATTGTCCAGGTTTACCTCACTCTTCCTGAGCAATAACTTTTTGCACTCTCTGCGTTTTCTATATAATACCTTGAATTCTGCACAATTGTAATAGAATATTTTCCAGAAAAAGGTTAAATATTTACGGTATGGTCATAAATTTTTAACCTTTTATGTGAAATATGCACTAACACTTTACCGTGTAAAATCAAAAAACCTCAAATTCAATCCTTTTCATACATAAGAAACGCAAAAGGATCGAACCTGAGGTTCCACTTTATCTGGCAGAGTATATTAAAAAAATCTGGTACAGCATAAATCAGGTAACTCTTCCGCAAAACGTGCAGCTGTGAAGATACAGAACAGTTACAAAGTCTGTTTTATGGTATTAAATGGAAAGATCAGCTTTTCAATTTCGCTGGAATACATATTCTCCGGAGTTACAAGCTGGCAGCCGGAATTTACATTCTCATCGTAAGGTTTTCCCTGCAGCATACGCACAGTCTCCGTTACACCCAGATAGCCCATCTTAAACGCTTTCTGCACAACAATTCCCTTGAAGACACCCTTTTCCATAAGCTGAACCGCTTCCTGGGAGCTGTCTACCCCCACTACCTGTATTCGGTCTTCCATGTCATGTTTCTGTACCGCCCGTGCTGCGCCTACAGAAGAATATTCATTCATTCCTGCAATCATTTCAAGATTCGGATATTTCTCCATCAGTTCTTCTGTAAGCTGGGAAGCCTTATCAAACTGGGAATTACAATATACTACGTCTACAACATTCTTATTATAATCCCCCAGACCTTCCCGAAAGCCCTGTTCTCTTTCGATTGCAGTGGAAACACCTTTTACATGGCTTACAATTGCAATCTGGGAATCCTTATTTAAAAAAGTTCTGGCATATTCCCCAAGCTGCTTTCCTGCTTCCAGATTATCTGTGGCAACTGTCATATCCTGAATATTGCTCTCTGTATAGGAATCTATAAATGTGATCTTGATTCCCTTATCTTTTGCCTCCTGCAATAATTCATCGGAAGCATCAAAGCTGGAAGGGGAAAACAATATTGCATCCGGATTTTTCTCAATTGCCTCTTCCAGAAGCTTATTCTGTACCTCCACATCCTGTTCTCTCTCCGGTGCCAGCACTTCCAGTTCTGCACCGCATTCCTGCGCCGCCATTCTTGTCCCGGAAATCAGGGATGTCCAGAAGTCATTGGTTCCATCCTCTGTTTTCGGTATGTAAATTAATGACCACTTTTTGTTATTATTTTTTTGACGAATATAAAGCATTCCTCCGGAAACCAGACACACCGCCAGCGCTATGCATACAAGCATAAGCCATTGTTTACGCTTTTTCATGATGTTCCTCCTGCTCGATCGGAATTACCACTGTTACAGTCGTACCTTTTCCTTTTTCACTTTTATAGCTCAGACCATATTCCTTTCCATAGTACATACAGAGACGTCTTTGAACGTTGTATACCCCAACACCATTAGAACGATAATTGACTTTATGCTTCTCAAAAATTCGGTTCAGGGTCTCCTCATCCATTCCCACACCGTCATCTGCTATTTCGATAACTGCATTTCCATCTTTCTGGTATCCGTTAACAGTAAGCATCCCCTTCGATTCCTTATATTTAAGGCCATGATAAATTGCATTTTCCACAATCGGCTGAAGTACAAGCTTCACTATATGCACACTGTTAATAGATGGATCCACATTGATCGCAAATTCCAGTTTATCCTTATAGCGCATTTTCTGAATGGTGAGATAACTCTTCACATACTGGATTTCCTGGCCGATGAGGACCGTCTCATCTTCGTTGCTGATACTTTGCCGCAAAAGCCGTGCCAGAGAAGCGGTCATCAGTACTACATCTTCATATTTCTTCCCTTCCGCCATCCAGATAATGGAATCCAGCGTATTATAAAGAAAGTGTGGATTAATCTGGGACTGAAGGGCTTTCAGTTCACTCTTTCGCTTCAATTCCTGTTCATGGACATTCTGTGCCATCAGATCTTCAATCTTGTGGGTCATCACATTGAATGATGTGGTAAGACTTCCAATTTCATTCTGGGAAGGTATGACCAGATCATCTGCAGCCTTGAAATCACCTTCCTGAACCCTTTCCATAGAATCACGAAGCTTCTGAATCGGAAGAGTTATGCTTCTGGCAATAAAGCTGGAAATAAGCATGGCGATCACAACCAGTACAATGGCCGTCATTACATATATGTTATTGGCTTCTTTGCTGCTCTTTAAAAGCTCTGCCATATTCATGCAGCCAACAATCGTCCATCCAGTTATCTCAGAGCGGGCAAGTGTATAGATTTTTTCGTCATCTCCCTCTCCTGTTACTACCGTATCTGTGTCGGCATTCATAACAATATCAATATTCTCCGTCTGAAGCTCATTATACAGCTGCTGCTGACTTGGATGATAAACGATGTTCCCATTCTGATCCAGAATAAATACATATCCCTTATCCCCAATGCTGTTCTGATCACAGAGCTCACTGATGGCGCTGTAATTCAAGTCAATAAATACAACGCCGTCACTGTTTCCCGTGCCATAGAAATTGTGGACTTCGCGGCTTAAAGTAATCACCCACGGACGCTGGCCCTTGATCACATGCTGGACATGGGAAGAGCTGAGACAATACTGATTGTAATTATCTACCGCATTGGTGTACCACTCCTGCGTGGAAAGATCCAGATCCGGATTGATGGCCTGATATCCGCTGTTTATGAGCATAACCCCATCTTTTTGCACGATTCCGATGTTGCAGATATCATCACGTCCTTTCAGTATCGTACTGAATTGTTCCAGAAGACGTTTCCTGTGTCCTTCTTTTACAGCCTCATCCTCACCGATGCGCTGGTACAAAAGCTGATACGCATCCTGGCTTTTTGCAATAACTGAGGCAATATTATCCATATATGTAATATACGAATCAACATTCTGATTCAGCTGATGTATAATGGTCTGGGTATAAATGGCAGAGTTCTCATAAACTGTAGAATTCGTATATCTTACTGATACTGCAGTCGCTGCAAGCACCGCACAGAGAACCAGAACAGAAACAGCCACAAATATAGTGCTTTGAATACTTTTAAAGCCTTTAAGAAATTTTCGTTCTCTTTTGTTTTCATTCATAGGCTGCTCTCCCTTGCATTTTCTCATTCATTTAACTTTTTATTTTTCATACCTTTCATCACTGATTTCTGCAGAAATAATCCACCTGCTGGCAGCAAATCTCTTTATAGCTGCAATTATTCACTTCCGGATTCAATCATTTCCAGATCCCACTCTGTCTGAAAATTTTCCTTAAGATTCTCTGAAATATGAATCTTCCCATCATCTGTCACCAGGATCACATTGAATTCTTCCCTGTGCTGCCGCCAGAATTGACAAGCTTTCTCATAGCCCATAATATAAAGGGCCGTGGACATTCCATCTGCAAGTGTACCATCCTTTGATACGATTGTCACAGACAACAGATCTCCATCTGCCGGATATCCTGTCCTGGGATTGATGATATGAATATAGGTCTCCCCATCTTCTTCAAAATACCGCTCATAACCGCCAGAAGTAACTACGGCCTGATTTTCCACAGATAAAACGCCAATATAATCCTGCTGTCCGCCTTTTGGATCACGTATTCCCACTTTCCAGCTGCTGCCGTCTGGCTTCGTCCCTATCGCCTGAATGTTCCCTCCAAGAGAAACCAATGCGGAAGAAACGCCATATTCCTGAAAAAGCTCTGCCAGCTTCTGCCCTGTATATCCTTTTGCAATTCCTCCAAAATCAATCTGCTGATCTGCTCCAAGCGTTACAAAATTTGCTTTTTCTTTGCTGTCCCTGCCCTTTTCATCAGAGTCCCGGGTCTGTATTTCTACTTTATTTCCATCCACCAGTGCCAGTTTTTTTTGTACTTCAGCAGCTGCAGGCACATGATAATTGCCTGTGGGGAATCCCCATAGCTTCATCACCGGATAAATCGTATCGTCAAAAAGTCCGTCTGTCTCCTGATAAATTTCTTTTCCCCGGAGGATCAGTTCTGCCAGATCATCTGTTGCCTGCAGATTTCCCTGTTCGTTTAAGGCATATACTTCACTTTTACTGTTTTCTGCTGATAACATCGCATCCAGTTTCTGTACTTCTTCTATAGCTGCATCTACAGCTTTTTCGCTGTTTTTACCATATGCGGTAAACTCCATATAGGTGTCCATCGCAAACAGCTGCTTCTGGCATTTCTGATTCTGAACAAAATACCTGCTGCCTTCTGTAAAAATCAAAATTCCAATACAAATGCCGGCTGCCGTCAGTACTTTTCTTTTCATAAGGATCTTTTTTCCCTTGCATACTCGGTAGGAGTCTTACCTGTCATTTTCTTAAAAGAAATTCCAAAATAATGGGGATCTGAAAAGCCCACCTTCTCCGCAATCTCATAGTTCTTAAGTGCAGTCTGTTCCAGGAGTTCCTTTGCCTTTTCCATACGGGTCTTACTGAGGAATTCCAGGAAAGTGCCTCCTGTGGCTTCCTTAAAAATAGTACTGAAATAGCTTGTACCAATATTCAGATAGGAACAGATATCATTCAATCCTAATTCCGGCTCATTGTAATGCTGGCGAATATATTCCATAGCAAGTACCGCCTGCTTCTGACCGCTGGAGCTGTTCAGGGAAGAGCACCTTTCGAATACCTCGTGAACATAGTCCTCTGCCATTTTAAAAGCTTCCTTAAAAGTTTTCTGTTCGGTTACCCGTCCCATGAGAATTTCTCTTTTGTGGAACAGATCTTCATTCTCAGAAGAAAGAGCTTCCCAGCAGCTTCCTGCATGGCGCAGAATCATCTGAAGGCAGACACAGGCCTGACTTTTATCCACTCTGGCCTTTTTGATCTCAGATTTCATAACAGAAAGAGCCTGATTCATCTCAGCTTCATTGCCTTTCTTGATTCCATCTACCATATCGCTTAATGGCTGCTGCAAAGAAATACTTCTCTCCGGATTCAGTGTTTCTGTATCAATGAGCAGATTTCCGCCCAGTAAATAGCGCAGTTCAATAGCCTTCTCAGCCTGGTTATGAGACTGGATCGTATCTCCGGGATTCCTTACCCAGCCCCCAATTCCTGCTGAAGCTTCAATGCCGATCACTTCTTTTACTTTTTTCTGGATTTCCTGACAGATTTCCTGTATTTCTCTGGAAAACTCCCTGCTGCGGTTTCCCATAAAGAGGATACACACCCGGTTATTTCCTTCCTGATAGGCAATTCCTGCATTACGATCTGTCACGATCTCATCTGCAACATTAAATAAAACAAAAGCCATTAATGCGCTCTCCTGGCGTTTTTCCATATCAATCTGATGAATATCGGAAAACAGATCCATGTCAAATAACGCAACCCGATAAGATGCTGCCTCCAGATTAATTCCCATTCCAGACAATTCCTCCAGGCTCTCCTGCACATCCCGAGTACAGCTTACCAGAGATTCAATCGCTTTCGAACGAATCACCAGAGCATTTTTGTGATAATCCTGAGATGTCTTTGTGAGGGATTCTATTTTCTTCTTTTCTTTTCTCTGCAGATCTACTTTTTCTTTCATTTTGCCAATAACTTCTCTGAGCTCCATAGCAGTTACCGGCTTCAGCATGTATTCGCTTACATTATACTGAATTGCTTTCTTTGCATATTCAAATTCCCCGAAGCCACTGAAGATCACAATTACGATCTCCGGGTAATTATCATGCAGAAAATGGCTCAGTTCCATTCCATCCATATACGGCATCAAAATATCTGTGAGAACAATATCTACCGGATGGCTCTTCACAAAATCTGCTGCCTGCTTTCCGTTTTCGCAGTCTCCTACAAGCTGGCAATCCATGGACTTCCAGTCAATATTCTCCTTTATGGCGTCACGTACCAGGATCTCATCATCTACAAGTAAAATTCGATACATAGTTTTCGCTTTCCCTTTCTATACACAGCATGTACCTCATCGGCTCCCCTGCGCCTGTTTGCACATGGTATTCTATTAATTTCAGCTAAATATTATATTATCACATACCATAAAATCATGCAAACTAAACAAACAATTCCAGAGTTTGTTTGGTGTGTGTTACTATTACTGTTTACTGGTAACAAAAAAGCTGCAAAGTTATAAGAATTATAAACCCTGCAGCTTTTCTGCTGTGTAAGATATTTAAAGAAGCTTTGAAATTATAACCATTATTTTACAATCACTCCATCCTCATCCCAGAGATCGTGCCAGTCCTTTGCACCTTCCCACAGGAATACATGGCCTTTGATCAGACGGTTATTCTTATCAAGGGAACGGATGGTTTCCATCTCTTCTTCTGTCAGAGGATCTTCCGTGACACATTTCAGGTTCATGGTGTAATTCTTCTCTTTCAAAGAGAATGGAATTGGGGAAGCACCTCTCTGTACAGCCCATTTAATGCAGATAACTGCTGGATGTACACCATGTGCCGCTGCAATTGCTTTCAGCTCTGGCAGTTCAATATCCGCAATATCTTCTGGCATTTTATCACGTTCCGGACGTTCAGGAGAACCAATTGGGCAGAATCCTACCACTTCAATACCATGCGCTCTGCAATAATCAAACAGCTCCGGCTGCTGGAAGCATGGATGAAGCTCCATCTCGATCGCAGCTGGTTTAATTCTGCAAAGTGGAAGTACTGCCTCCAGTTTCGGGATTGTCATATTAGACATACCGATATGTTTCGTCAGACCCATATCTACCAGGCGCTCCATCTGGCGCCAGGTTTTCATAAAGCGCTCTACTGTAAACGGTTTGGAATCAGGATTTCTGGAATCCACATCACAATGTGGTGCATGATAGTTCGGGAATGGCCAGTGAACATAATACATATCCAGATAGTCAAGCTTCAGATCCTTTAAGGTCTTCGCACAGGCAATCAGTACATCTCCGTCACCATGCATATCGTTCCATACTTTGGAGGCAATAAAAAGTTCTTCTCTTTTTACAATACCTTCTGCAAATGCATCTGCGAAAATCTTTCCGATCATATCTTCATTTCCGTAACATGCAGCACAATCAAAAGAACGGTAACCTACGCGAAGTGCACCTGCAACAGAAGCAGAAACTGCGTCTGCATCTGCATGGTCACTTCCAAAAGTACCCATTCCAACAGCTGGCATCTTAGCGCCAGTATAAAGTGTTCTCTGCGGAACAATTGCCGGATCAATCATTGTCATTTTCTTATCCTCCTTAACATTTCTTTTGCACTATGGCTTTCAATTACAACGCAATTTACTTTCGCTTAATATCTTTTACTACATTTTCTTATAATTTAGTAACCTCAATCTGTGGAAGCAGTTTTTCCATATCTTCCATCACAAAAAATCCAGTCTCCTCGCGCATGGCTGCTGCCGCTGAAATAGCACTTGCCAGTTTCATTGTCTCAGGAAGTGAAAGTCTCCTGGATAAACCCAGTGCGAATCCTGCGATCATAGAATCTCCACACCCAACTGTGTTCACTGCATTTATTCTCGGAACCAGTGCACGGAAAATTCCTTCATTACCTACTGCAAGAGAACCGTCAGCTCCCAGGGAAACAGCTACGATTTCCACACCTTTTGCATGAATCTCTTTCGCCGCATCTATAATATCCTGAATATTATCACATTTCTTGCCTGTGAGCATACGGATTTCATCAATATTGGGCTTGATCATAGTAGGTGCTGCTTCAATTCCCATTTCAAGAAGTTTGCCACTGGTATCCAGAATAACCGGAATTCCTGCCTCTTTTACAATCTTTATAAGTCGCTGATAAGCAGTTCCATCAAGTCCTTTCGGAACACTTCCTGACATTGCAACTACTTTCGCTTCTTTTACAAGATTACAGAATTTTTCCTCAAATCCGGCAAAATCCTCTTCTGTAAGGGTAAACCCAGGTTCCAGAAATTCTGTCTGAACTTTATTAACTTCATCCCAGATATTAATACAGGATCTGCTTTCTGCAGCTACATGATAAAAAGCACTTTTAATACCAAACGGTTTCAATGCATTCTCAATATAAGCTCCTGCATAACCACCTACAAAACCTGTGGCAGTCACCTCTGCTCCGTAAATTGAAGCCGGCTTGGATACATTCAGACCTTTTCCACCAGGAACATAAGTACATTCCTTTACACGATTCACTTCTCCAGTCTTAAAGTTATTTACCACATACCGCTTATCAATGGCTGCATTTAATGTTACTGTCAGTATCATATGCTCAATCCTCATTCATCAGAAGAATCTTCCCCTTTACAAGACCAGGTGTCTTATAGAGCTGGAATGCTTCCTGAGCCTGACTCATTGGCATTTTGCGATAAATAAATCCCGGATCAAATTTCAGCTGACCGGTTGCAAAATAATGAGCTGTAAGATCCCACTCTTTGCCTGGGAACGGGGAACTATAGGACATCCAGGAGCCTGTAAGTTTAAATTCTTTACGATTCATATTCTCCCACTGCTTTGGTGTAAATGTAAGATCTGCATGAGGTGTTCCAATGAAGCATACGTGTGCCTTATTCGCAGCAAGTTCAAATGCCATATGCATAGTGGGAACCTGTCCGGCTGTTTCAAACACATATTCATAGCCCTTACCACCGGTAATTGCCATAGCCTCTTCCATATAATTCTCTTTGGTTGTATTGATAACTGCATCTGCGCCCATTCTCATGGCAAGATCCAGGCGTTCCTCACTAATATCAAATACGACAACCTTCTTGGAACCAAAGATCTTTGCCCACTGCATTGTGAATATGCCAATTGTTCCACATCCTAAAATTGCTACGCAGCGACCGCCCTGATAATCATTCTGAAGGAGTCCATGAAGAGCAACTGTGGATGGCTCGAACATTGCACCCTGTTCATAGGAAATAGACGGATCAAAAGGAATCGCATTCTGCTCTGGAATTACTACATAATCCGCATTACTTCCCTGCTGCCTGGAACCGATAAAACTGTAATGCTTACATAAGGAGAAGTTTCCATTCTGACAATCATCACACTTCATGCACGGAAGAAGCGGAGCCCCGGAAACGCGGTCGCCAACTTTCACCTTAGTGACCCCTTCGCCAACTTCTACTACATCACCAGAAAACTCATGTCCAAGAACGATAGGATAAAAATGAACACCATGATTCAATACTCGCGGAACATCAGAGCCACAAATGCCGGAAGCTTTTACTTTAATCTTTACCCAGCCTGGTTTTGCCTGCGGTTCTTCGATTTCCTGGTACTGTACATCCTCGTTTGCAACTACAACTGCTGCTTTCATCTTGAAATACCTCCTTACTTCCGTACCATCATAGCTTTCAGAGATTCATATAAATCCCTATATGTACGGTATGTCTTATTATAAACTTCTTTATTCTCAGGATTGGGCTCATGGCGTCTTGTCTCTTTCACTGTCATGGAAACCGCTTCCTCGTAATCTTTATAAAATCCAACTCCTACGCCAGCCAGGATTGCAGCACCTAATGTGGTTGCTGTATCGGAAGCAGGGACCACCACTGCCTTGCCTGTCACATCAGCCTTAATCTGAGTCCAGAGAAGGGAATTGGCTGAACCTCCCATAGCACGAAGAACTTCTGCTTTAGCACCTGCTGCTTCAGCCACCTCCAGATTATGGCGCAGGGAAAATGCTACGCCCTCCATACAGGCTCTTACTATGTGTCCCTTGGTCTTAGCAAAATCAAGTCCATAGAAAACGCCTTTGGCGTATGGATTCCAGACAGGGGATCTCTCCCCGGACATATATGGAAGGAACACAACGCCTTCACTTCCGGCTGGTACTGCCTCGGCAATTTCATTCAGTTGTTCCAGAGAGGATTTCCCGGTATCCGCCTTGCGGCTCCTCTCATAAGCTGCAAATTCTCTCTCAAACCAGCGCATGACACCGCCGCCTCCGGTAGTTCCTCCCTGAAGAAGCCACTTGCCTGGCACTACGTGATATCCTAAGATCAGACTTGGATCTGCTTTGTATGTATCTGTGCAGATGCTCATGCCACCAGCCTGTCCACCCTGCTCCTGGGTCTCCCCCGGATGGATCACACCTGCACCAAGTGTCCCACAGGCTACATCCAGACCGCCGGCCACTACAGGAGTTCCGACAGTCAGTCCACTCTGGGCTGCCGCCTCTTCCGTCACAGTTCCCACTACCTTATCGCACGCAACAATCTCCGGAAGAAAATCCACAGGAATTCCCAGTTTCTCACACATCACTTCATCCCAGGTACCAGTACGCATATCAAAGCAATGCAGGCCATATCCCTGTGAAAGATCCTGTGTGATGGCACCAGTCAGTCTGTAAGCAATAAAGCTGTTTGATTGAAGGATCTTGTAAATCTTATTATATACTTCAGGCATATTCTCCTTATACCAGAGAATCTTCGCTGTGGTATAAGAAGGCTGAAGAGAATTACCTGCAACATTGAAAATATTCTCACTGCCGATTTCATTATTGAGTCTGTCGCAGATTTCCTGGGCTCTTGTATCCATCCAGATAGGTGTATCTGTCAGAACATTTCCCTCATGGTCAATGGCAATAGCCGACCAGCTCTGCCCATCAATTCCCACTCCGGCAATCTGCTCTCCTGAAATATTACCTGTCTCCAGGCATTCGCAAATAGCGCCGCAAACCGCATGCCACCATTCATCCGGCTTCTGCTGCGCCCATCCCTCATGAGGATAATAAACAGGGTAATCCCCATTGGCGGAAGCCATCACCTTTCCGTTCTTGTTAAATATGGCAACCTTGCACGCGCTGGTTCCAATATCAATTCCTAATAAATAGTCTTTGCTCATCCTTGTCTCCTTATGGATTTCCCCATAAAAATATCAGTCTGAAGTTTCCGTACAATATGGTCAGGAAGCTCATCTCTTCCTTCAAGCCGTTCCAGCATGATCTGTGCTGTTTCCCTTGCAATTTTCTCTGTGGGCTGTGAAACAATGGTAAGTGCAGGTCTGCATGCACGGGCAAAAGGCAGATTGTCAAATCCCACCAGGGAAATCTCCTCTGGCATGGATACCCCCATCTCGTTAAGCCCGATCACTGCCCCCATAGTCATCTCATAGTTCGTCACAAAAACAGCTGTCATATCCGGATTCTCTTTCACCAGCTCTTCTACTGCCTGAACCCCTCCCTGGATCGTGTAATCACCATGACAGATCAGCTTTTCATCAACCGCAATTCCATGAGCCTTAAGTGCTTTCATATATCCTAACATACGCTGTCTGGCAGTGAATACCTCATCCGGTCCACCGATCAGACCAATCTTCTGATGCTGTTCTTCTACCAGCATGCCAACAGCCTTCTCAGCTGCATTTACATTATCCACCAGCACACAGTCGCAGGATATTCCCTGGATCATACGGTCGATAAGCACAATGGGTTTACCTGTTTTCTGAAATTCATTCAGATGGGCTCCAGTCATATCTACCGGCATATTGATAATTCCATCCACACGTTTCCGGGTAAGGAAATCCACTGCTTCTTTTTCAAGCTTCTTATCTGTTCTGCAGTCACAGACAATCGCTGCATATCCATGGCTTCGGAGGATATCCTCCATTCCACTGATGATTTCTGCGCAGAAAACATTGTTCAGCTCTGGAATCACAACCCCCACTGTCTTGGTCGCATTGGTCTTCAGACCGCGGGCAACTTCATTTACTTCGTAATGTAATTCTTCGATGGCTTCTTCGATCTTGATACGGTTCTTCTCTCTTACATTCCCCCCATTGAAATAAGAGGAAATCGTTGCCAGACCAAGTCCTGTCCGTCTGGCAATATCTTTCATCGTCGCTGCCATAAATCAGCCTCTTACTCAGCCTTTCCGTCACAGCCGCAAACTTTCATACGGGCCATTACAAGCTCTTTCACAGCTGCAATTCCAGCCTTGCCATATGCCTTAGGATCAAATACCTTCTCATCCTCAAGTGTCTCTCTGACAGCCTTGGAGTATGCTGCACGAAGCTCGGTGGCAAAATTAACCTTACAGATTCCTCTCTTTACGCAATCCATAACATCCTCATCGCTAAGGCCGGAAGCGCCATGAAGAACCAGAGGAATATCTACAACTTCACGAATTTCACTTAAACGCTCCTTATCAAGAACAGGAGTTCCCACATAGAAGCCATGTGCTGTGCCGATTGCTACCGCAAGAGAAGTAACGCCGGTGCGCTCTACAAATTCTCTGGCTTCCTGTGGATCGGTATTGGTATCTGCAACTGCAACCAGGTCGTCTTCCTTACCACCTACCTTACCAAGTTCTGCCTCGCATGGGATTCCCATAGAAGCTGCTACGTCAGCCACCTTCTTGCTCACCTCAATGTTTCCTTCATAATCCAGCTTAGAACCGTCAATCATCACGGAAGTATATCCAGCCTTCAGAGCCTTCATGGCGAGATCAAAGCTACTGCCGTGGTCAAGGTGCAGGCAAACCGGAACGGAAGCCTTTGCAGCTTCTGCTGCAACGATTGCCTGATAGGTCTCAAGAGTGCCATATTTAATAGTAGATGGAGTAGTCTGGATCATAACAGGTGCTTTCAACTCCTCAGCTGCCTGAATGATCGCTTTCACCATCTCCATATTCTCTGCATTAAATGCACCCACTGCGTAACCGCCCTGCTGAGCTTTCAACAACATTTCCTTAGATGTAACAAGTGGCATATTCTCCTCCTTCTGCCTGCTGATACAGGCCGTGAATCTTCTGTTTTCAAGAAACCGAAACGTTTCTGTTTTAGTTCATATTAACTCTTTTCCAAATTTCTGTCAACAGTAAATATTTCATCTTTTTGCGTAAAATTTTACCTTGAAAAATCCAGCAAAGAAAGGTAACTTATAGAGTAGAATACTTTCGGAACCGGTATCAGTTTTTATAGATTACTGTGCCAGATTTCTGAGAAAGAACGAAGGGAGAATATATTATGTTAAAAGGAATTCCAGAAATACTTTCACCACAGCTTTTAAAAGTTTTATGCGAGATGGGACACAGCGACCGCATCGTTATCGCGGACGGCAACTTCCCAGTAGAATCAATGGGTAAAGATGCAATTGTTGTTCGCTGCGACGGACATGGAGTTCCAGAACTTCTGGACGCTATCCTTACTGTTATCCCTCTTGATTCTTATGTAGAGAAACCAGTTACCCTGATGGAAGTTATGCCTGGCGATCCGGTAAAAACTCCAATCTGGGATACATACAAAGAGATTGTTTCCAAACATGATGAACGTGGCGCCGAGGCAGTTGGAAATATCGAGCGTTTCGCATTTTATGAAGAGGCAAAGAAAGCATATTGTATTATCGCTACAGGTGAGAAAGCTGTTTACGCAAACGTTATGCTTCAGAAAGGTGTTGTTATCAACAAATAATTTTTTATTTCAGCTAAAAAGCTCCGTCGGATTCCCGGCGGAGCTTTTATTATTCATGTTTATTATGATTCACTATTTTTTCCTTTTTTCTTAAGGAGCCAGATTACCACTGCGATGCCAATGATAATAACTACAACCAGAATCCAGATAACAGAATTCATTCCTTTATCTGTGCTCTCCACATTTTCGCTGGACGCTTCCTGTTCTGCACTTTCTGAAGGAGCAGTTGTTACTGCTGCCTCTTCTGTAGGCGCAATAGTCTCACTTGGCTCCGGGATAGGCGTACTTGTCTCAGTCGGCTCCGGGGCAGGCGTGCTTGTCTCAGTCGGCTCCGGGGCAGGCGTACTTGTCTCAGTTGGCTCCGGGGCAGGCGTACTTGTCTCAGTCGGTTCTGAAGCTGCAGTTGCTTTCTTAGTAGGTTCTGGTACAGGAGTACTCGTCTCGGTTGGCTTCGGAGTAGGAGTACTTGTCTTCTCAGGCTTCGGGGTAGGAGTGCCTGTTAGCTCTGCCTCCGCATCACCGATATCTTTGCCTTCGGTACCTGCTTTTCCAACTTCAGAAGTATTCTCTCCAGCCTGAACAGATTGGGAACCGTCTTCCGCTTCTTTCTCAGTTTCAGGAACAAGTTCTACTGTACTCTCTTCCGTATTGGTGGCTTCTGCAATATTTACCCAGCCAGAAACATCACCAGCCTCTGTGTGTCCCCAGATACCATCTTTACCAGTATCTACTTCTGTATCAATATATAACTTCTCACCATTCGCTATATTACAGCCTCCGGAAACTGTGCCGTACTTTTTTCCAGGTCCTTTATACAGGCAAACGGAACCGTCTTCCTTAGCATTGACTGTAATACTGTAATTCGCATCCTTGCTTCCGTATAAAACAAGCTCTGATGCCACTGCCTCGGCAAGAGTAGCCGGCTTCAGATAATTCTCTTCCAGGAAACCAAACATGCCATGAAGCTGAGCATATACCCATACCTTTCCAGCTTCATCTGTGGTCTCTCCTTCTACATGGATCGCAGTTCCATTAGGAATCAGCTCATCATTCAGCTTCGGGCTGGAAGCATCTGCCTCTGAATACATGTCAACACCGCCATCAGGCGATTCTACAATCATATAGTAATCTGTTTTATAATCAACCTGCTGTGTCTTTCCTGCATCTGCAAAAACTCCCACAGTCATGCAAAAAGTAAGAAGCACAGCCAGCAACATTCCCAGCTTTTTCTTCATATATATCCTCTTTTCCCTCTTGTATACATTTTTCGTTACTGTTTACTGATAACATTCCGCGAGGTATTTTGTGAACGGAATGAGCAGTAACCATTTTTCTGCTTTTCATTGTAACACACCAGGAAAAACTTGCAACCATTTTTCTCATATTTTCCCATTATTTTACAGCAACAGTTACTATTCACCGGTAATGTTCCGCGAGGTGTTTTTATAAACAATTTCACAGAAAAATCGGGAATCCGGGCGTGAAATCATGCGAATGTATGTCCGATAAAGAGCCCCAGACAATAAAAGAGCGAGACAAAAGTCCCGCTCTCTCAGCTTTCCTTCATTGTCCTGGGGGAGTGAAAGAAAGCAGTTAAATTATAAAAAGCTAATTATTTATAAAGAGGTCCATAGTTCTTGCAAGCTCTGAAATCTGCACCTTCTTTATCCATTCCAAATGCATTCCATGCTGCCGGACGATAGATATCTTTCTCCGGAACGTTATGCATGGATACCGGGATACGAAGCATAGAGCACATTGTGATCAGGTCAGCTCCGATATGTCCGTAGGAGATAGCACCGTGGTTAGCTCCCCAGTTGTTCATTACATCATAAGCTGTCTTGAACGGTCCCTCTTTGCCATCGCATCTTGGAGCAAACCATGTACATGGCCATGTGTAGTCTGTACGTTTCCAAAGTTTGTCAGATACTTCTGCTGGAAGAGCAACTGTCCATCCTTCAGCAATCTGCAGAACCGGTCCAAGTCCTTTAACAAGGTTCAAACGGATCATTGTTGCAGGCATCTGAGCTTTTGTTTCATAACGGCT
>ERZ791899.1809-NODE-1809-length-15357-cov-7.674748_pt1 | contig 15357 bp, 10 predicted proteins | sample MGYA00510151_ERZ791899 | MGnify/ENA primary metagenome ERZ791899 (study PRJEB30046, sample SAMN00792118) | human gut metagenome | study: EMG produced TPA metagenomics assembly of the A metagenome-wide association study of gut microbiota in type 2...
TTCATTTGAGCGACCGTGCTCTTTATGAGATTTATCTTCCGGCTTTCAAAGCGGCTGTTCAGGAAGGTGGTGCTTGGGCGATAATGGGAGCTTACAACCTTTATTCGTTTAGTGAAGATACCGACTCCGGTAAGCTCTATAAGACTCAGCATGCGTGCCATAATAAGCGATTGCTGCAAGATATTTTGCGTAAGGAATGGGGCTTTGATGGTGTCGTCGTTTCAGATTGGGGCGGAGTACATGATACTTTCCAGGCCATTTCGAATGGTCTGGACATGGAGTTCGGTTCATGGACAAACGGACTTTCTGCCGGAACAAGGAATGCTTATGACAATTACTATTTGGCACATCCTTACCTGAAACTGATCCAGGACGGCACAGTCGGAACCAAAGAACTGGACGAAAAAGTGAGTAATATCCTCCGTCTGATCTTCCGCACTTCGATGAACCCGCATAAACCTTTCGGTTCTCTGGCTTCGCCCGAGCATGGACAAGCCGGACGAAAAATCGGTGAAGAAGGAATTGTACTGTTACAGAATAAGGATAATGTATTGCCTATTGACTTGAAGAAAGCCAGGAAGATTGCTGTTATCGGTGAAAACGCCATTAAGATGATGACTGTAGGCGGTGGTAGTTCTTCTCTGAAAGTGAAATATGAGATATCTCCTTTGGACGGCTTGAAGAACCGCGTAGGTTCACAGGCGGAAGTTTTGTATGCCCGTGGATACGTTGGTGACCCGACAGGGGAATATAATGGAGTACAGACCGGACAAGATTTGAAAGACGACCGTTCGGAGGATGAACTTCTTGCTGAGGCTGTAGAAGTGTCTAAAGATGCGGATTACGTAATTTTCTTCGGTGGACTGAACAAGAGCAATCATCAGGATTGCGAAGATTCGGACCGTGCATCCCTTGGGTTGCCGTATGCGCAGGACAGAGTGATTGGCGAGTTGGCAAAAGTAAATAAGAACTTGATTGTCGTAAATATCTCCGGTAATGCGGTTGCCATGCCTTGGGTAAATGAAGTGCCCGCTATTGTTCAGGGTTGGTTCTTAGGTTCGGAAGCCGGAACAGCTCTTGCTTCGGTACTGCTAGGAGATGCTAATCCGTCGGGGAAACTTCCTTTTACTTTTCCTGCAAGACTGGAAGACGTAGGCGCACATAAACTGGGTGAATATCCGGGGAATAAAGAAGAGTTGGCATACTCCAAGAACAATGGTGATACCATAAACGAAATCTATCGTGAAGATATTTTTGTAGGCTATCGCTGGGCAGACAAAGAAAAGATCAAACCGCTTTTCCCGTTCGGACACGGATTGAGCTATACTACTTTCGCTTACGGGAAACCTTCGGCTGACAAAAAGGTGATGACTGCCGATGATACCATCTCTTTCACGATCAACGTAAAGAATACAGGTACTCGTGAAGGTCAGGAAGTTATCCAGCTTTATGTCAGCGATAAGAAATCCTCTCTGCCTCGTCCTGTCAAGGAATTGAAGGGTTTCAAGAAAGTAAAACTGGCTCCGGGTGAGGAGAAGGCTGTAACGCTGACGATTGATAAAAAAGCCCTGAGCTTCTTCGATGATGTCAAACACGAGTGGATGGCAGAACCGGGTAAGTTTGAAGCAGTCATCGGAACATCATCCAGAGACATTAAAGGAATTGTACCATTTGAGTTGAGATAGGTATCCGGTTGGTAAAACTGGGGGCCTCCCCCGGTAAAACAGATTGCTGGGAGAATGTTGTTATCTTATAAAAGAGAGAGTCACAACATTCTCCTTTTTCTTTGAAACGAGTTTGGCTTGTGATTAGAAATAAGGCTTATACCTTGCATTTTACTGTGGTATATGCAATTTAGAATGAATTTCTTTTTCCTATTCTGATTTATATCCTATCTTTGTAGTGCTCTTTATCAAAACCTACAACAGGGGAACCTGCTGTATCAATGTGGCAGGCTTTTTTATGCTTGTCCCATTCTTCTATATGGCGGTTTCGTACCCCCATGTAGAGTGTTAATGCACCTACTGCTGTTGTAGGATGGTGAAGAGCAATGGGACAGGCGGAACCGCTTCTTTTATTATCTAAAACCACCTTTCTGTTTAGCCCCGTTGAACTTAATTTATTTACCATTTAATTTAAATTCTTATGAGGGAGGTTTTAAACAACCAGCAGATTGTTTGTCCGGGGGACGCAACACAATTCATGCATGCCATTTTTTCTTCAGATCATGAAATGATGACCTTTTATCTTACGCTCAATCGTTTTATAAATCCAGCCAGTTATTTGGTGGAACGCTCGGATCGGCAAAGACTGGAAGATTTAGAGAATGTTCTTTTTGGTAATGTAGCAGCCTTCGAGGCAGTTCATCATTTTAAGAAAATTAGTGTAAAAGATGTGATTAAAGGATTTGGTATGCATATGATGAATATGCAGGTTTCAAATGCCAATCGTATGCAAAGTGCCAATATAATGGGCTCTTTTATAGATTGTATTATCGATACTACTAAAAATAGTTGGCAATATAAACAGATGTACCGGGTCAATCATTTACATCTTGAGAATGTCAGATATTTGCTGAATCGACTGAATGAAGAGTAATCTGTTGAAGGAAATAATAGTGACCTGATGATTATAATTTGTCTCTTTCTACAGAGTTAAAAACGTTATTCTTATTGTCACTTGTCACTTTTCAGACTTAATGTGCTGCAATTTAGCGTGATAAGGGTGATAATAGGTGGTGATAATAGGGTGATAATAGAGAAAAATCGCTTTTCTATTGTCACCTTCATAAGAGATTCTGCCTTCCTGATTCAGGTAAGACGGTTCATTTAATGGTCTGTGCTACGTTTGTTAAGCTGTTTTCTACGTTAGATTAATGTATTACGGTCGTTACATTTCTTCGTTTCACGCCTGTAATCCCATGAGTTCATGTACGTGAACCGATGGGATCACGTACGTAGTCCCAACGGTTTACGTACGTGGAACGAAAACAGGAAGCAGACAAAAGATATTAATCAAGGCTTGTCCGCTTGTTAACTTAACCGGGATGTATGATAAGATAAGTAGTGTCAGGACGTTTGATGTCTTTGTCTGGCTATTATAATGTTATTTACTTGTTAATACCAACAAACTCTCCGGTCCCATATTGAAAAGCAGGTCAATAATACTCAGATTAGGGAGAAAACCGAGTTTGGAATCAAAGACTTGGTAATAGGGATGCGGAATAAATTCCGGGTCGGCTATCCGGAAATCTTTCTTAGGATGAATAATCTCGCGGAAATCTGTTTCTTCTGCTGCAAATTCCGTTTTATATTCTGAAGTTCGTTCAATGCAAGGTTGAATGTCTATCAACTTACAGACCAGCTGGCAGATTTCTTCGTTGAAATCGGCTAAAAACTCGTATTTCTTCTCATAGAAAGGTCGGAAGTCGTCTTTATAATATTCAAAGTAAGGAGTGCTGTTGTAGGCTGATTCGATAGCATTCCAATGCAGATGGCGCCAGTTACCGTGATCGGAAATACGTATATCCTTCATCGGACATTTCAGCGTATCCGGTTTGACGGTTGGAATGGAGAGTGCCAGTTCGCCGTCAGGTCCGGCAATCGTACAACGGTTGCGATAGGTTTGCTTTATATAATGATCGTGTTGTTCGACATATATTTTATCATATTCCAATAGTTTGGTATAATATTCTACTGGAGCAAGGTAGGCAGATGATAAATAAGCTATTCTCATTATTTTATGTACAGATGTTATGTTGAAAACTATGCATGTGAATTATTTTACAGACTGAAAGAAGCGATTCCATCGGTATCCGTCAAAGATTCCCGTTCCTTTTTCTTTAGAGAACCAGATTAGTGATGCTTTCCCGATAATATGGTCTTGCGGAACGAATCCGAACAGACGTGAATCGGACAGATTGACACTATTGTTGGAAGCCATCCAGTAGTAATCTTTGGTAAAAAAACAATGCTGTGTGGGTTTTCCGTCGATATAAAGCGTATCATTCTTTATTTCCGCCTGTTTGCCTTCGTGCATCACGAGGGTATTTCGCAGCAATGTGATATTCCACGGATATACTCGTAGTGCTTTCCCTTTGCCGGGAACGATGAGCGGTTTAAGCTCTTTTTCGCTCTTTTCCGTCAAAGGCTGAATCCAGTTCTGATCGCTGATCGCTTGTTCCAGTAAGTAATATTCATAGCGGCTGAAACTGCGGACATGAGTGCTGTCATTGCTTCCCATCAGTCCGTCATTGGTGATGGAAAGGGTTTGCATAAGCGAAGTGATCAACTGCTCTTTAGTAGCGGGATAGGAGTAGAGTCTCTTCTTATCCGGATTGAATTGCGCTTCGGGAGAGGATACGGAGAAAAGGGAATCGACAAGCAGGGTATCACTGGGAGTACCGATACAACGGCTGATATAGATTTCTCTTCGGTCAATAGTCGGTTGCCCGATGGCGGCGGGATTATTAAAGACTACAACATCTTGTTGCCGGACAGATCGCTCGCACCAACGGTGATATGAGAACAGTGACATCAGCGGAACCCGCAGGCCGTAGCTCCATTTGTTGACCAGAATACGTTCACCCTGAAAAAGTGAATTCTCCATACCGGTGGAAGGGATAAGGCAGGATGTAAAAGCGAATCCCCGGAGCAGAAGCACGACGGCTATTGCTCCGGCGAATGCGAATATCCATTTGAATTTACGAATGTTCATCAATTTCTATCACCTTATCACTCTATCACGTCTGTATCCTTATCAGTCTACCCACTTGAAGAGGCGGTTCCAACGGATTTTTCCGTCAAACCATCCGCGATCTTTGTCAAGTGACAGCCATACAACGATAGGTTTACCTACTACATGGTCTTCAGGAACAAATCCCCAATAGCGGGAGTCCGCAGAATTGTGGCGGTTGTCGCCCATCATCCAGTAATAGTCCATCTTAAAGGTATATTGATCGGTTTTCTCGCCGTTGATATAAATACCGTCCGGCTTGATTTCCAGCTTATTTCCTTCGTAAGCGACAATACAACGTTCGTAGATAGGCAGGTTATCTTCAGTCAGAGTGATAGTAGCACCTTTGGCGGGAATCCAGATCGGACCGTAGTTGTTACGGTTCCATTTGGTATGTAAGTTGAGCGGGTACATCTGTCCGGCATACTCTTCCGGTTCCATGACGATCTTGCTGATGAGCTTTTTGTTGCCGGACAATGTTTCGTACATTTTCTTCGTCAGCGGAAGATGATAAATAGGAGCCATCTTTCCTTGTGCATTCCGATTGTCCAGTCCGATCTGTCTGAAGGTTTCTTCCCATGAAGAATCATCATACAATGTCTGGTCTGCCTTGCTGATGCCTAATTCACGGAACATATCTTCCGTGATATACGGGCCTGTGGTCTGTACGAAGTAGTTGAACTGCAGATTTTCGGGATTCTCGATAGCCTTGCCGTCAATCATGACCTGACCGTCTACGATCTGCAGCGTATCTCCGGGCAGACCGACACAGCGTTTTACATAGTTTTCACGGCGGTCTACCGGACGATAAACGATCTCTCCGTAAACACGCGGATTCGATAGAATCTGCTGGCGACCGGCATTATAATACAAATCGTAAACAGCACGTTGCTGCTGGCGTGTCAGACTGTCCATCTCTATCTGCTTGGGATACAGGCGCTGACCTTCACCGTAAGCTATAGAGTAGAAATCTGTTTGCTGATTGTTGAGCGCTACCGTATCACCGGCAGGAAAGTTGAAGACAACAATGTCATTGAGTTTCACTATTCCGAACCCGGGAACTCTTTTATATTTCCACTGAGGCCATTCGATATATGATTTGGTATTTAAAATAGGCAGCGTATGTTGCGCCAACGGCATGGAAAGCGGCGTATTCGGCACACGTGGCCCGTAGCTCATCTTGCTGACGTACAGGAAGTCGCCTACCAGCAATGACTTTTCCAAAGACGAGGAAGGAATCTGATAGTTTTGGAAAATGTAGATATTGACAAAGTAGACAGCAACCAATGCAAAGACAATGGCATCTACCCAACTCATAACATTACGAACGGTAGGATTCTTCGATTTCTTCCAGAATGACCAGGGTATTTTCTTGGTGATATAAATATCGAAGATGAAAGGAACGACAATCAGCCCCCACCAACTGCGTACCCAGATGAGGAAGGCGAGATAAAGGAGAATAGCAATGGTGCATTTGATCCATTGTGTGCGTGTGGCTTGTCTCATAATCTATATTCGTTTGATAGTGGCTTTGAAGCCTTATTCGTTTAAGAATGGGAATAAATCACTCATGCCCAGATATCCCTCATGTTGGGCCGTGTATTCGGCAGCAAGGATGGCTCCCAATACAAAGCCGCCGCGATTCTTGGCATCGTGCGTGATGGAAATGCTGTCTACTTCTGACTCGTAGCGGATGGTATGGATGCCGAAAACCTCTCCTTCACGGATCGAGTCGATAGGAAACTCGTTGGAAGCGCAGGCGTCGGTGCCGCTGACGGTACCGTCCGGTGCAAGGAGCGTTCCTTTTACCCATTTGTCTTTGCGGTCCATGTTTTCCAGTATACCTTCAGCCAGTGTGATGGCAGTGCCGCTGGGTGCATCCAGTTTATGGATATGATGAGTCTCGCTCATGGTGACGTCATAACCGGGGAATTGATTCATTATTTTTGCCAGATACTTGTTGACAGATGAGAAGATGGCTACTCCAAGACTGAAGTTGGACGACCAGAAAAGGGTTTTTCCTCCTTCGGTACATAGCTTTTTGATTTCTTCGCCATGTTCCGCCATCCATCCTGTACTGCCTGATACTAATTTGACTCCGGCTTTGAAAGCTTTCATATAATTGCTGTAGGCTACCATCGGATTGGTGAACTCAATGGCTACGTCGGCGGACTTGAATGCTTCCGACTCAAAGTCTTCCTGATTATCAACATCAATAATGCAGACAATTTCGTGTCCGCGACTAAGGGCTGCCTTTTCAAGTTCCTTGCCCATTTTTCCATAACCGATCAACGCTATTTTCATTGTTTTCTGACTTATATTCAAAATAATAGTCGCAAAGATAAGATTTTTATTACATTTGCAGTGCACATTAACTTTCTGTTAACATGGAACACCTTCTCCACTATGTGTGGAAACATAAATTATTCCCTCTCAAAATACTGCAAACCACCAAAGGCTTACTGGTAGAAATTATCGATTCCGGACTGCAGAACCCTGATGCCGGTCCCGACTTCTTTAATGCGAAGCTGAAGATAGACGGTACATTGTGGGTGGGAAATATAGAGATACATACTCATTCTTCAGACTGGTACCGTCACGGTCACGACCATGATAAAGCATACAATTCTGTGATTCTGCATGTGGTGGCCGAGGCAGACGCCGAAGTAACCCGTTCCAACGGTGAGCAAATTCCCCAACTGCTATTGACCTGTCCCGAGAATGTACAAACCCATTATCATGAACTCTGCATTGCCGACCAATATCCTGCCTGCTACTCCATCATAGGGTCCTTATCCAAATTAACGATTCACTCCTGGCTGACGGCTCTTCAGACCGAACGACTGGAGCAAAAAGCAAGGCAAATTGCCGACCGGCTGGAACGATGTGACCGTCATTGGGAAGATGCCTTCTTTATCACTCTTGCCCGTAATTTCGGTTTCGGCTTGAATGGCGATGCTTTTGAGACGTGGGCAGGACTGCTTCCGTTCCGGGCGATAGACAAGCATCGGAATGATCTGTTCCAGATAGAGGCTTTTTTCTTCGGGCAGGCCGGTTTGCTGGAGGAGGCGTTTTTAAAGAGGGAGCAGGAAGATGAGTATAGTCTCCGGCTTCGTAAAGAATTTCGCTATCTGCAACGGAAGTTTGAAATAACTCAGGTGATGGATGCCGGTTTATGGCGTTTTTTGAGGCTTCGTCCGGAAAACTTCCCCCATATCCGGTTAGCACAGTTGGCCTACTTGTATCAGAAAGTTGATAAGCTTTTTTCGCAGATGATGGAGGCAGAAACCTTGCCGGAAGTGCGTCAACTACTGTCTACTCATGCTTCTGCTTATTGGGATAATCATTATATATTCGGCCGGCCTTCTTCGCAAAAAGAGAAATCGATGGGAGAGAGGTCACAGGACTTGATTGTGATTAATACCGTTGTTCCTTTCTTATATGCTTATGGTCTGCATAGAACCGATGAGCGGATGTGTGATCGTGCCGGACGTTTTCTGGAAGAGTTGAAAGCGGAGAATAATCATATTATCCGGTCGTGGGGAGATGCCGGGCTACCGGTCGGTTCGGCGGCAGATAGCCAGGCATTGATACAGCTCCGCAAAGAGTATTGTGATAAACGGAAATGTCTCTTTTGCCGTTTCGGATACGAGTATTTGCGGAAGAAATGAGTCGTTTATTTCTCTAATAACTTATAGACTGCATTAAGAAGGTCATTTTCCCTGTTGGGTCTGGGGGCGTCACGGTCTACGATGTTTCCTTCCTTGTCTATCAATATATAGGTGGGGAAGGAGCGGACCTGCAGAAACTTCTCAATAGCACTTTGCTGCTCATCGGGCAGGTTATAGTGGACGGCAATTTTGCCGGTCAGTCCATATTCCTTGATAATGTTTTTCCACGATTTGTCCGAGGAATGGTTGCAGAGATACAAGAATATCACGTCTTTTCCCTCAAACAGCTTCTTGGCACTTCCTGCATATTGCATCATGTCCTTGCACGGACCGCACCAGGTGCCCCATACATCCAGATAAACCACTTTCCCTTTATAAGGCTCGATGATTTTGCGGAATAATTGTTCTCCGTCTGTGATCTCTGCCAGAGGTTCGTTAGGCATCAGGCTTTCGGGATATTCGATGGCCTTATGGGATATTTCTTCGTATATCCCTTGTTGGTTTAATACATAAGCCTGTAGGGAAGGATTAGAAACTTCTGCTTTGAATTTACTGATGAGGCTGTCCGGCAATTCTTTGTGAGTCTGCTGCAACATCTCATAATAGCAATTTGCCTTTAGTATCTCCTTTAATTTTTCGTCCATTTGCAGGGAGTCAATGATAGCAAGGGTACGATTGATGGAATTAGCGAGCAAGTTTCCCATCATATAGTCATTGAAAATTTCGTCTCTGCCTACGAGGCTCTGTATTGTTTTGATGCTCGGTTCCATCTTTTTGTTGTAGGCAGCCATTGTCAGCGAGTCAGCAGTATTCGCAGCTTTCATTTTTTCAATTTCTTTTTCGAAGTTACTGAAGGCGTGTAATGCGTCTTTTTCTTCTTGTGATAGCTGAATCTTTCCGTCCCTTTCAAATTTAAGATAGAGCATTTCCATCTTTTGAGGAGTTACGGTCAATCTGTTTGAAGAAGCGGGAGCAATGTCCGTTATGTATCCGACGTAATCCCGCAGGAAAGAACCATAATCTCTGAGAAGCGTATAAGGCTCTACCGGACGGGGATATAGTGCCGAGTCTACATAACTCATAAATTCCGGTTGCAGATGCTCCTGCTTGTTACGGTCTACCGAAAAGCGGCGTTGCATCAGGTCGCGTGCAGCGTTGTAGCGGATTTCCTGTTCTGTGTAATAGCGGAATTTGTGCGAGAGAAGCGGATGATCATTGAGCATCTTTGCGCGATATTCTGATTTATGACGGATGATATCCTGCGTCTTTTGCAAATATTCCATATTACCCATCTTTTTCCCTTCGTCGTAGCCGATATATTCACTGAGCCCTTCGTGGCTCAGCAGTTCGTTGAGGATACGTGCCTTTTCTCCCATCACTAATTTCTTTTTGTCAGCGAAGTCCACATAGAGGAAATAGCTCTCTCCCGGCTCTACGGATGTCCAGATAGTGGTACGTCCCCAATCGATGAACACGTTGTGGCTGTTCAATACAGGGAAACGAAGGGTAAATCTTCCCAGTGAGTCGATGGCGGTGGTATATTTTTCTTCTCTATCGGTGATCATATCCGGCACGGAAACTTCGAAAGGACGTGTCGAAGGCAGGTTACGCAGGTATCCGATGAGAGTCACGCTATCCGTTTGATAACCATTGTCGACGAAAGGAGTGGTGTCAGCTACCGGATAATCGGGTAGATACTTGTCGTTACAAAGAACATATGTCTGTGCCTTTTCTTTTCCGACAGACAGGGTGCAGGATGTTTCATCTTTACGAGTTAAACGCACTTTCAGTTGTTCCGTTCCATTTTTCAGGATGATGGTGGTTCGATTCTTTTGGATGCTTATCGACTCATAATCCCAAAATTGACATTGGTAGACAGCAAAGTCTTCGAAGAATCCGATGCGCCAGTCTCCGGTCGCTTGATTTATCCAACATCCGGCGAAAGCATATATTTCAGGGCGTGAGGCGATGGGAGAGACTTTTTCATTTTGCAGTTCAGCGGCTACGTTCATTGTTTTCGGCAGGGGGAAGCTGAGGTAAAGCAGTTTGTATGATTCTCCGCTTTTGACGAGCAGCCGATATTCTTTATTGAGAAAATATCCGGCCGATAAGATATCCCATGTTTTTCCGTCATAGAGCAGTTTTCCGTCACGGGTGAATTCGTAGATTACTTTTCCGGATAATCCTTTCACCCATTTCTGATAAACACGGTCGGGCAATGTAAGGGGAGTGAGCGGTTCCGTGTGGTCGGGGACTTGCTTGCGGATACAGTTCTTCGGCTCTTTCCAGCCTTTGTACCAGATGGTGGCGGCGTCATTGCCGGTAGGTGTGATACGGAATTCCGTCGTATCTCCTTTCTGATTGCGTAAATGGAAGAAGTAGCTGCCGTCAGCTTCCTGTTTTATCTGTTCGGCATAAAAAACGACATAATAGTTCTCTACGAAATTCTCTCCGATGAGCGGACCGTTCCAGTCAGACACATTGTCTGCTTTAAATTGCCAGTAGCCTCGCAAAGATTCGGGAATTGTCTGATAAGTGCCGGATTGGGCGAAAGCGATAGTCTGTGTACTGCATAAAAGCAAAAGACCTATCAGGAGAAAACAGTAGGGGGGTCTCATGGTGTGTTTTTATTTAAGTTAGTATTTCGATTTATGACAAAGGTATTTTAATACCGGAATAATGAGGTGTGGTAAGTTTATTATTTGTAGTAGTTTAACTATTTTCTTCCCGATTCGTATCAAGATATTGAACTTGTCATTATCTTTGCAGCGTTATTTTAAACTCTTAATTTATATCGTGTTATGAGAGCTAAGAAGTTTGCATGCTGTTTGATGGTCATGTCATTGCTGGCAGGTATTTCATTTATTTCCTGTGGCAATAGCTCCAGGGCGAAAGTAGAAAGTGAAGCAGCACAGACAGGAGAAGATTTCAAGTCGTTTCTGGATAAGTTTACTTCCAGTGCGGCGTTTCAGTATACTCGTGTCAAGTTTCCGTTGAAAACGCCGGTTACTTTATTGGCAGATGACGGGGAAACTGAGAAAACGTTCCCTTTTACGAAGGAAAAGTGGCCGTTGCTGGACAGTGAAACGCTGAAAGAAGAACGTATCACTCAGGAAGAGGGCGGTGTTTATGTATCTAAGTTTACGCTGAACGAACCGGCGCATAAGGTATTTGAGGCGGGATACGAAGAATCGGAGATCGACTTACGTGTGGAGTTCGAATTGCTGCCCGATGGAAAATGGTATGTAGTAGATTGTTATACCGGCTGGTATGGATATGATTTGCCGATTGCAGAGCTGAAACAAACCATTCAGCACGTGCAGGAAGAGAATGCGGCTTTTAAAGAACTTCACCCTTAAAAGCAGGACCGGCAGAGAGCATATCGGTCATTATCTATAAGATATAGCACATAATTTGAACTATTTTGTACGATTTGAACCCCTCTTTCCAACAAAAGAGGGGTTTCTTTGCATTCGGGAGATGAACAGGTGATCTTCTCTGTAAATACCGGCTAATGATAAACCGATTTACCATCGGACCTAAAACGATATATTCTATGATAAAGCAATCTTTTACTCTGTCAGTGACAATGCTGATATTGTCTTTTCTCTGTCCGGCATTCCTCAATGCGCAGATAGTTACGGATGAGCGGATGTTCTCTTTTGAAGAGCCGCAGTTACCTGCCTGTATAACCGGTGTTCAGTCTCAGTTAGGCATATCCGGTGCACATTATAAAGACGGGAAACATTCATTGGAATGGACCTTCGAACCGAACGGGAGACTGGAACTCCGGAAAGACCTGAAGTTTGAAAAGAAGGACCCGACAGGGAAAGACCTGTATCTTTCCGCTTTCATCGTATGGATATACAATGAGCAGCCTCAGGACGCTGCTATCGAGTTTGAATTTCTGAAAGACGGCCGTAAGTGCGCTTCTTTTCCTTTCGGCATCAATTTCAAAGGTTGGCGTGCGGCATGGGTCTGCTATGAACGCGATATGCAAGGCACGCCGGAAGAGGGAATGAACGAGCTCCGCATCGTGGCTCCCAATGCAAAAGGACGCCTTTTCATCGATCATCTGATCACTGCGACAAAGGTGGATGCCCGTCAGCAGACAGCCGATCTGCAAGTCCCCTTTGTCAATGCCGGTACTACCAATCACTGGCTGGTACTCTACAAACACTCCCTCTTGAAACCGGACATCGAACTGACTCCCGTAAGCGACAGGCAGCGGCAGGAAATGAAACTGCTGGAAAAGCGTTTCCGTGACATGATCTATACCAAAGGGAAGGTGACGGAGAAAGAAGCCGAAACCATCCGTAAGAAATACGACCTCTATCAGATAACCTATAAGGACGGGCAAGTGTCCGGAGTGCCCGTTTTCATGGTGCGTGCTTCCGAAGCCTACGAACGGATGATTCCGGACTGGGACAAGGATATGCTGACCAAGATGGGAATAGAGATGCGTGCCTATTTTGACTTAATGAAACGGATTGCCGTGGCTTACAATAACAGTGAGGCAGGATCACCGATCCGCAAGGAGATGAGGCGGAAATTTCTTGCGATGTACGACCATATCACCGATCAGGGAGTGGCTTACGGTAGTTGCTGGGGCAATATTCATCATTACGGATATAGCGTGCGCGGACTTTATCCGGCTTATTTCCTGATGAAAGATGTATTGCGGGAAGAAGGAAAACTGCTCCAAGCGGAGCGTACGTTGCGTTGGTATGCTATCACCAACGAGGTATATCCCAAACCGGAAGGCAACGGAATCGATATGGATTCTTTCAATACACAAACCACCGGGCGTATCGCAAGCATTCTGATGATGGAAGACACACCGGAGAAGCTGCAATACTTGAAATCCTTCTCCCGATGGATTGACTACGGTTGCCGTCCTGCACCGGGACTGGCCGGTTCTTTCAAAGTGGACGGAGGAGCTTTCCATCACCGTAATAACTATCCTGCCTATGCCGTTGGAGGACTGGACGGGGCAACGAATATGATATATCTTTTCAGTCGGACAAGCCTTGCCGTTTCCGAATTGGCACACCGGACGGTCAAAGATGTCCTGCTTGCCATGCGTTTCTACTGCAATAAACTGAACTTTCCCTTGTCTATGTCCGGGCGCCATCCCGATGGACAGGGGAAATTAGTTCCCATGCACTATGCGATGATGGCAATTGCCGGAACTCCCGATGGAAAGGGCGATTTTGATAAAGAGATGGCATCCGCCTACCTGCGTCTCGTATCTTCCGATTCCTCTTCTGCGGAACAGGCACCGGAATATATGCCGAAAGTTTCGAACGCTCAGGAGCGTAAGATTGCCAAACGACTGGTAGAGAACGGTTTTCGTGCCGAACCCGATCCGCAGGGTAATCTCTCGCTAGGCTATGGCTGTGTATCTGTGCAACGGCGTGAAAACTGGTCGGCTGTGGCACGCGGACATTCACGCTACCTTTGGGCAGCCGAACATTATCTGGGACACAACCTCTATGGACGTTATCTGGCACATGGAAGTCTCCAGATACTGACAGCACCTCCGGGACAGACAGTGACTCCCGCCACCAGCGGATGGCAGCAGGAAGGTTTCGACTGGAACCGTATTCCGGGAGTGACTTCCATCCATTTCCCGCTGGACCTGCTCAAAGCCAACGTGCTGAATGTAGATACATTCTCCGGAATGGAAGAGATGCTTTATTCGGATGAAGCCTTTGCCGGCGGCCTGTCACAAGGAAAGATGAATGGTAACTTCGGAATGAAACTGCACGAACACGATAAGTATAACGGAACGCATCGTGCGCGAAAATCCTTCCATTTCATCGATGGAATGATCGTTTGTCTAGGCTCGGATATCGAGAATACAAACACGGATTATCCAACGGAGACGACCATCTTCCAACTGGCGGTGACAGATAAAGAGGCACATGACTATTGGAAGAATAATGCGGGTGAAGGAAAAGTATGGATGGATCATCTGGGTACCGGATATTATGTGCCGGTTGCTGCAAGATTCGAGAAAAACTTTCCGCAATACTCCCGTATGCAGGATACAGGCAAAGAAACGAAAGGAGACTGGGTATCATTGATTATCGACCATGGGAAAGCACCGAAAGCGGGAAGCTACGAATATGCCATTCTGCCGGGAACCGACCGGAAGACGATGACTGCCTTTGCAAAGAAGCCTGCCTACAGCGTATTACAGCAAGACCGGAATGCACATATCCTTGAATCGACTTCGGATAAGATAACTTCTTATGTGCTTTTTGAAACTCCCCAGTCACTGCTTCCCGGTGGATTATTGCAGCGTACGGATACGTCCTGCTTAGTGATGGTCCGTAAGGAATCTGCTGATAAAGTATTATTGACTGTAGCTCAACCGGATTTGGCATTGTATCGTGGTCCGAGTGATGAGGCTTTCGATAAAGACGGAAAACGTATGGAGCGCAGCATCTATTCCCGCCCGTGGATTGACAATGAAAGCGGTGAGATTCCTGTGACGGTGACTCTGAAAGGCAGGTGGAAGGTAGTGGAGACCCCTTACTGCAAGGTGGTATCCGAGGATAAAAAACAAACGGTGCTTCGCTTCCTCTGTAAGGATGGAGCCAGCTATGAGGTAGAACTGGAGAAATAATCTTTTGTTCTGTGGCATGCTATCTGAATAATCAGATCCCCCAAGAGCATTTACGGCCAAAGGAATCGGCTGTAATAGCAGCAATGAAAGCTGAGGAGCCTACATATCGCTGCAGTGATTTGATAGCCGTTTTGCTCTCATGCTCTAACAAATGGTCTGTATCCTTTTATTCATCGTGGTTTTTGGTGTGGTAGCAACTGTGGTGGCAGGTATGAGAGCAAACGGTTGCTCTCACTCTGTCTCATCCTGATCTGTCTCATTTATACAATGTTATCTTTTGACTTACAGGATGTTAATAGCTGATTTCTCAACTGTTAA
>ERZ791899.1840-NODE-1840-length-15132-cov-2.411289_pt1 | contig 15132 bp, 14 predicted proteins | sample MGYA00510151_ERZ791899 | MGnify/ENA primary metagenome ERZ791899 (study PRJEB30046, sample SAMN00792118) | human gut metagenome | study: EMG produced TPA metagenomics assembly of the A metagenome-wide association study of gut microbiota in type 2...
GTAATCGGCGAATATTCCTTCGATTCCCAAATCCGGATCGGTGACAGACTGTATTTTGAAGATATGGCGATTTATTCGATGGTAAAAACCAATACCTTTAACGGAATCCCACTCCCTTCCATCGCGGTGATGGACAAAGCTGGAAACTGCCGAATGATAAAGGAGTTTGGATATGAAGATTTCAAAAACCGATTGTCTTAGAACCCCAAAAGCCGATGGCTTTTACATGCCGGGCGAATTTGAGCCCCACGAAGGCACGCTGATGATCTGGCCGTGGCGCCCCGGCTCCTGGAATTACGGAGCAAAAGCGGCAAGAGCGGCATTTGCAGAAATTGCAGAAGCAATTGCCGCTTATGAGCAGGTTTATCTTTTCGTCCGGCCACAGGATAAAGCATCGGCACAGGAACTGCTTTCCTCCGACCGGATTCATCTGATCGAAGCCCCGACAGAGGATGCCTGGGCAAGAGATACCGGCGCTACGTTTGTGGTCAACGATCAGGGCGGGCGAAGAGGCATTCAATGGGAATTCAACGCCTGGGGCGGCCAGTATGACGGTCTGTACTCCCACTTTGAACATGACCGTGAGGTTCCGGAACGAATCTGCAATTTTCTCGGAGATTCCTTCTATAATGCCCGCCCCTTTGTTCTGGAAGGCGGCTCCATCCATGTTGACGGGGAAGGAACCCTGCTTACGACCGAAGAATGTCTGCTGAGTCCGGGGCGCAATCCTTTTCTTACAAGAGCGGAAATTGAAGAAAAGCTGCGTCAGTATCTTTCGGTTGAAAAAATCATCTGGCTGCCTTTTGGTATTTACAACGATGAAACCAACGGCCATATTGATAATATGTGCTGCTTTGTAAAGCCAGGAGAAGTGCTTCTTGCCTGGACAGATGACGAAAACGATCCTCAGTATGCCAGAAGCAGGGCCGCTTTTGATCTTCTCTCCCATACCGTTGACGCGAAGGGACGAAGCTTTGTGATTCACAAGCTGCCCATTCCAAAGCATCCCATCTGTATTACAGAAGAAGATCTTCTCGGCTATAATTTTGAAGCTGGCGAAGACCAGCGGGAAGCCGGCGAACGTCTTGCCGCCAGTTATATCAATTTTTACCTTGCCAATCACTGTGTCCTTCTTCCCCGGTTCGGCGATGAAAACGACACCGTGGCTGCAGAAATTCTCGGAAAATGCTTCCCGGATCGACGAATCCTTCCGATCGATGCACGCGTCATTCTGACCGGCGGAGGCAACATTCACTGTATTACCCAGCAGATTCCGGCAAAGAAAAGAGGAAACAGATTATGCGAAATATAAAAATTGCCGCACTGCAGTTTTCGTGCTGCAGTCAGGTACAGGAAAATATAGACAAAGCAGAGACTCTGGTCCGTGAAGCCGCTTCCAACGGAGCCAATCTCATCCTTCTTCCTGAATTGTTTGAAAGACCGTATTTTTGTCAGGAAAAGCGATACGATTATTATGATTATGCCATGCCCTTGACAGAAAATCCCGCCGTCCGGCGCTTTCAGTCCGTTGCCGTAGAACTTGGAGTCGTGATTCCGGTCAGCTTTTATGAAAGGGATGTTCAGCGCCTGTTCAACTCGGTTGCCATGATTGATGCAGACGGATCCATTCTTGGCGTTTACCGCAAGACTCATATCCCGGACGACCATTTTTATCAGGAAAAATTCTATTTCACTCCCGGGGATACGGGATTCAAGGTCTTTGAAACACGTTTCGGAGCCGTCGGCGTCGGCATCTGCTGGGATCAGTGGTTTCCGGACAGCACGATGCATGGCCGTTCAGGGTGCTGAAATCCTGCTCTATCCTACCGCTATCGGAAGTGAGCCGATCCTGAATGTAGACAGCAGCGGGCACTGGCGACGCGTCATGCAGGGACATGCGGCTGCAAATCTTGTTCCGGTTGCTGCTGCAAATCGGATTGGTACTGAAACCGTAATGCCCTGTGAAGAAAATGGCGGCCAGTCCTCTTCTCTTACTTTCTACGGTTCTTCCTTTATTGCCGATGCAACCGGTGAACTCGTGGCATCTGCCGGAAGAGATACCGAGGAAATCCTGTATGCTTCCTTTGATCTGGATAACCTGCGCGAAGAACGTTTTTCCTGGGGCCTTTTCCGTGACCGGCGGCCGGAAACCTACCGTATCATGACGAAACAGTAAAGCCCCGTCGCTTCCTACAGCGGTACGCTGCATCACATATTCTAACTACAAAGGAGAACCGCTATGCAATATGGAGTTTTATGTCTGCTGCCGCCTGCAGCGATGCTGATTTTTGCATTAAAAACAAAAAAATCTTTCGAAGCTCTGATTTTCGGAACCCTGGTTGCCTATCTCATCATGTATAAAGCGGCTTTTATCGAACCCTGGTGTGATCTTCTGCTTTCAGAAATCAGCAACGCAGATAACCAGTATATTCTTCTTCTCTGCGGACTGTTCGGAGGCTTCATTTTCCTGCTCCGCGAGGCAAAAGGAACACTTGGTTTTTCCAACCTGTTAAGCCGTTTCTGTAAAAATGAACGGATCACCATGATGATGTCGGTATTTCTCGGAATCATTATTTTTGTCGATGACTATCTCAACATCATGACCGTTGGAACCTGTATGAAGGATGTCTGTGACAAACGAAAAGTCCCAAGACAGGCGCTTGCCTATATCATTGACTCAACCGGTGCACCTGTCTGTGCACTGATTCCCTTTTCCACCTGGGTGGTCTTTTATTCCGGTGTTTTTATTCAGGAACCGGATATTCTCAACATGGGCTTTTCCACCGGTATGAGTGTTTACTTAAAAGTGCTTCCTTATATGTTTTATCCCATGGCTGCCCTTCTGGTTGTGATTCTGTTTGCCTGCAAACTAATGCCAAAGCTCGGAAAAATGAAAGCTGCCTATGCAGATCTGGAAAAGGAAGAGCAGACACCGGAGCATCCCAAAATGCACAATGCCCCTTCCGTCGACCTTGCCATGGCCGGAATGAGCGTTGATTACCCGCCCGAAAATACCAATACCGGAAATATACTGGATTTTCTGATCCCTATTGGCATTCTGATCGGTGTGACAGTAGCCACACAGGATATGATGCAGGCGATCATTCTTGCTCTTGCTTCCTGTATGATTCTTTATCTTCCACGGAAGAAAATGACCTTTACGCGGTACGTGGAACTGTTTTTTGCCGGCTTTGCAGATATTCTTCCGGTTCTCGCCATTCTTCTTGCATCCTTTATGATCAAGACTGCCTGCGGCGAAATGGGACTGTCGGAATATGTTATCAACCTGTGTGTTCCGTACATGAATGCCAAAACACTGGCAGCTATTATTTTTGTTGTCATTGCAGTTCTGACCTTTGTCACCAGCTCTTTCTGGGGAATTGAGGCCGTAGCCGTTTCCATCGTTGTTCCGCTTGCCATCGCCCTTGATGCTAATGTACTTCTGGCGCTTGGCGCTGTCGTATCCGGCGGTGTTTTCGGAAGCCATGCATGCTTCTATTCCGACGCAACGGTTCTTTCCTCCGCGACCTGCGAGATTGACAATATGTCACATGCCGTGTCGCAGTTTCCTTACGTCCTGATCAGTGCTGCTCTCGCCGTAGCAGGATTCTTAATCTGCGGAATTTTTGCTCTTTAAAAAGCACCCTTAAAATAAAAAAAGTCTTCGACGATCGGATTTTTCCAGATTCATCGAAGGCTTTTTTTGTTTTTTTATTCTTTTACACTCAACCGCACCAGCGCACGCTGCAGCTTGGCTTCGGCAATACGGTATTCTTTGTCTGTCAGACCGCCGTTTGCCAGCGCCTGCTCGGCCCTGTGTTTGGCAGCCTCGGCGCGCTCTGCATCAATATCCTCTTCCCACTCCCAGGTTGTTGCCAGGACACGGCAGACCCCGTTCATCATGGAAAGCATTCCGCCGATGCAGGCGGCATTTCTTCTCGTTCCGTCCTCCAGCACAATATGCGCCTCGCCCATACCGAGTGCAGTGCAGTAATTGCAGTGCCCAGGCAGAATTGCCAGGTCGCCGCTGATGGTTCTGCAGACAACTCGCGCTACGTCACCCTCATAGAGAAGTCCGTCCGGCGTGCCGACACGTAAAGGAAATGTACTCATACGTCATTCCTCCTTTACTGATTCAGTGCTTTTGCTTTTTCAAATACCTCGTCGATGGTACCTGCAAACAGGAAGCAGCTCTCCGGAAGATCGTCGCACTCGCCGTCAAGGATCATGCGGAATCCGCGCAGAGTTTCTTTTAACGGCACATATTTTCCTTCCATACCGGTAAACTGCTCCGCTACCGAGAAGCTCTGGGACAGGAAACGCTGTACCTTACGGGCACGGCTGACCGTCAGCTTATCCTCCTCGGACAGTTCATCCATACCCATGATGGCGATGATATCCTGCAGCTCTTTGTATCTCTGCAGCACCTGCTGTACGGCACGTGCTACCTCATAGTGCTCATGGCCTACGATTTCCGGTGTCAGGATACGGCTGGTAGAATCGAGCGGATCAACAGCCGGATAAATACCCTGGCTGGAGATTTCACGGGAAAGTACCGTCGTGGCATCCAGATGGGTAAACGTTGTTGCCGGAGCCGGGTCGGTCAGGTCATCGGCCGGCACGTAAACAGCCTGTACCGATGTGATGGATCCCTTTCTTGTGGAAGTAATACGCTCCTGCAGTGCGCCCATCTCGGTTGCCAGCGTCGGCTGGTATCCTACTGCGGACGGCATACGGCCAAGCAGAGCCGAAACCTCGGAACCTGCCTGCGTAAATCGGAAAATATTATCGATGAACAGCAGCACATCCTGATTTTTCACATCACGGAAATATTCTGCCATGGTAAGGCCGGAAAGTCCGACACGCATACGCGCTCCCGGCGGCTCGTTCATCTGTCCATAGACCAGTGCTGTCTTGTCGATAACACCGCTCTCTTTCATCTCGTTGTAAAGGTCATTTCCTTCACGGGTACGCTCTCCGACACCGGTGAAAACGGAAAGTCCGCCGTGTGCCGTTGCCACGTTGTGGATCAGCTCCATGATAAGGACTGTTTTTCCAACGCCGGCACCACCGAACAGACCGATTTTTCCGCCCTTGGCATACGGGCAGATCAGGTCAACGACCTTGATTCCGGTTTCGAGGATCTCCGTTGCCGGAACCTGTTCCTCATAGGACGGCGGATCGCGGTGGATCGGCCATTTTTCTGCTGTTTCCGGTGCCGGCTTATTGTCTACGGTCTCACCGAGCAGGTTGAACACGCGGCCTAAGCACTCCTCTCCGACCGGAACGGCGATCGGGCCGCCCGTGTCAACTGCTTTTGTTCCGCGGACAAGTCCGTCTGTGGACTTCATGGCAATGCAGCGGACCATGTTGTCGCCCGTCTGCTGCGCCACTTCCACAACCAGCTTCTCGCCGTGGTTGTCTATCTCGATGGCATTCAGAAGTGCCGGCAGCTCTCCTTCCGGAAAACGGATGTCCAGAACAGGACCCGTTACCTGCACAACCTCGCCAATGTGTTTTTCACTCATTTAACGACTTCTCCTCACTTTTCTTGTTTCCACTCTTACACGCCTTCCGCACCGCCGACAATCTCCGTGATCTCCTGCGTAATGCTTGCCTGACGGGCACGGTTGTAATACAGATTGAGCTGTTCAATCATCTCCTCTGCATTTCCCGTTGCCGCCTCCATTGCGGTACGGCGTGCCGCAAGCTCACTTGCCACACTCTCACAGATACCGCCGTAGATCAGGCCGCCTAAGTATTCCGGCACAATCGCTTCAAATACCTCGACACCGTTTGGCTCATACAGGATCAGATTCCGGATTTTTTTCGCTTCCGGATCCTCTCCGTCCTCTTTTGCAATGTCAATCAGAGGCAGGATCGGCACGGAAACCGGCATCTGCGACAGCATCGACACGAATTTTGTGTAACAAAGCTCCACATGTCCGAAGGTCCCTTTCCGGAACTCACGGCACAGTGCGCGCGCGATCTCAAAGCTGTCTGCCACAGAAAGATTTGCGATCTCGGCAAAGCTGTCCGTCAGGATTTCCAGCTTCCGGGATTTTGCATACTCCACTGCCTTTTTGCCGACCGGAACCACACAGATCTCTTTTCCTTTGGCATCTGCCTCAAAGCATCGGAACAGATTCGCGTTGTATCCGCCCGCAAGGCCGCGGTCTCCGGCAACCAGCACGTAGCAGCATTTTGCCTCTTTTGCATAAATGGAATAAAATTCCGTGTTTCCTTTTGCAATATCCTGCAAAGTGCGGTACAGCTCCTGAAAATACGGACGGCAGGTATCAGCCCGCTCCTTCGCTTTTCGCAGCTTGGAGGACGCTACAAGTTCCATCGCCTTGGTAATCTGCATCGTGCTTTCGACACTTTTGATCCGCAGCTTTACGGCTTTCATGTTTGCAGCCATAGGCTCCTCCTTCTTTCCTTATTTTGCAGGTCTTGTATTGATAAAGTTTTCGGTGTACGATTCGAGCGCACTTTTCAGCTTCTCTTCGGTATCTGCCTCGAGTTTTCCGGTTGCGGAAATCTCCTGCATCACGGCAGCACCCTCGGCATCGGTATCAAGCCAGGTATACAGTCCGTCCTCATAGGCGCGGACATCCTCAGCTGCAACCTTTGACAGAATTCCTTTCGTTACCGCATAAAGAATGGCCACCTGTTTTTCTACCGGAACCGGTGCATTCTGGTTCTGTTTTAATACTTCCACGATACGCACACCCTGCTCCAGACGCGCCTTTGTATCGGCATCCAGATCGGATCCGAACTGTGCAAAACTTGCCAGCTCGCGGTACTGGGAATAGATCAGTTTCAAAGTTCCGGCTACCTTCTTCATCGCCTTAATCTGCGCATTTCCACCGACACGGGATACGGATACGCCAGGGTTTACCGCCGGCATAACGCCCGAGTGGAACAGCTCTGTCTCAAGGAAAATCTGTCCGTCTGTGATGGAGATGACGTTCGTCGGAATATAGGCGGAAATATCGCCTGCCTGGGTCTCAATGATCGGCAGGGCCGTCATGGATCCGCCGCCGTGTTCATCGTCCAGCTTTGCGGCACGCTCCAGAAGTCTGGAATGGAGATAGAAAACATCTCCCGGATAAGCCTCACGTCCCGGTGGACGGCGGATCAGCAATGAGAGTGCACGGTATGCAACCGCATGCTTACTTAAGTCATCATAAATGATCAGCACATCTTTTCCCTGATACATAAAGTACTCGCCCATGGCACAGCCGGAATACGGTACGATATACTGCAGCGGGCTCGCTTCGGATGCCGTCGCTGCCACGACGATGGTGTACGCCATTGCGCCGTTCTTCTCAAGATTTTCTACTAAGGACGCTACTGTCGAACGTTTCTGTCCGATGGCAACGTAGATACAGATCACATCCTTGCCTTTCTGGTTCAGAATGGTATCGGTTGCGATCGTTGTCTTTCCGGTCTGACGGTCTCCGATGATCAGCTCTCGCTGACCTCTTCCAATCGGAACCATGGAATCGATCGCTTTAATACCGGTCTGCAGCGGCTGATTAACACCTTTTCTCTCACAGATGCCCGGTGCCGGGCTTTCAATCGGACGGTACTCTGCTGCCGTAATCGGGCCTGCGCCGTCGATTGGCTGGCCGAGCGCGTTGACAACGCGTCCGATCATACCTTCTCCGACCGGAACCGAAACGACCTTTCCCGTTCTTTTTACAAGCTGTCCCTCGCTGATGTTCTCGCCGGAACCGAATAAAACGACAGATACGCTGTTTTCCTCGAGGTTCTGTGCCATTCCATAGCTTCCATCCTCAAACTCCAGCAGCTCGCCTGCCATACAGTTCGAAAGACCGCTGGCTCTTGCGATTCCGTCTCCGACCATCAGAACGGTGCCTGTCTCATCCTGCCGGATCGCATTTTCATAATATTTGATCTGGCTGCGGATGACCTTGGATATTTCTTCTGGTTTCAGTTGCATGTTTTCCTCCTACACCACTGTATCGCTGATTCTTCTGGAAAGCTCGGCCAAACGTCCCTTTACGGTTCCGTCAAACAGCTTTCCGTCGAGCTCCACGCGGACACCCGCCAGAACGGACGGATCGGTTTTCAGTTCCATCACGACCGTTTTTCCGCTCATTGTTTCCAGTTTTTTCTTCAGAAGCTCTTCCTGTTCCTTCGACAGGGATGCTGCGCTCGTCACAACTGCCTCGGCAATGTTGTGGGCTGCGTAGTATCTGCGCTGAAATGCTTCCTGGCATCCGCCGAATTCACGGAGAAGATTTTTTTCACACAGCAGTTTGATAAAATTGACCAAATACGGTTCCGCCTGGCTGCCAAATGCCGCGTCGATCAGCCCGATCCGCTCTTTTCGCGGAATCGAAGGCTCCGATAAAAGGCGCGGATACTCCGGGTTTTCCCGGAACAGAGCTCGGATCTCCTTCATCTCAGAAAGGATTTCCTCTTCGAGATGCTCCTCTGCGGCCAGCTCATACAGGCTCCCACCGTATACTCTGGCAGTTTCTGTCATGATGCTTCACCTACATTCGATATAAATTCATCTATCAGCTTCTCATGGTCTTTTTCATTAATCTCACGTTCAATGACCTTTCCGGCAATATCCATGGCAATGCCGCCGATCTCGCCTTTGACTTCATTGACCGCTTTCTTTTTCTCCTGGGCAATCTCTTTTTCTGCCTTGTTTTTCAGGGCAGCTGCCTGTTCGGAAGCCTCTTTTACGATTTTCTCGCTCTGCAGCGTCGCTGTCTTTCTGGCGCTTTCGAGAATCTCGTTGGCCTTTGCCTTGGCCTCCTGCATATTCTGCTCATATTCCTCTTTGATGGCGTTGGCTTCTTTTTTTGCCGCCTCTGCGTCTGTAATCTCCGCATCGGCTGCCGCACGCCGTTTTTCCAGCATCTCATTGATCGGTTTGAAAAGGAACCGTTTGATCAGATACATCTGGATGAAGAGGTTGCAGATCTGTGCGATAAAAGTCCAGGGGACAATTCCTACCAGTTCCTGAACCTGCATAGTTTCTTTCCTCCTAGCAATCATTTACTCCTTGCAACTATTTCAGGAAGTTCATGAACATTCCCGGTGCTACGAAGATCAAAAGCAGGCCGGTTACGAAACCGTAAATACCTGTGGTCTCTGCGATCGCACAGCCAAGAAGCATCGTACTTGTTACATCACCTTTGCATTCCGGCTGACGTCCGATTGCCTCAAGTGCCTTTGCTACGGCGTTACCTTCACCAATACCAGGTCCGATACCTGCGATCAGGGAGCATCCTGCGCCGATTGCGCATCCTGCGAGAGCGATACCTTTTGCTAAAATCTGAAAATCCATCTTGTTTTCCTCCTGTATTTTCTTTTTGTAAACCTCATTTTTTAATCTCTTTAGCCTTCCTCTGCTGCATTCGCAATGTACATGACAGTCAGCATACAGAAAATAAAGGCCTGCATCACGCCGGAGAACCAGTCAAAATAGACCGACAGAACAGCCGGAACACCGACGTCCAGAATTGGGATCTGTGAAAGGGTTCTTCCGAGCACGCCGGGAAGCAGTCCCAGCAGCTTTCCGCTTGCCAGTGCCAGCGATCCGTAGATCAGGGCATTGATGACAACGCCGGAAAGAATGTTTCCAAAGTGACGGCACGCCATACTGATCGGCGTTGCGAGCTCCGACAAAACGTTAAACGGTGTCATAACCGCAATCGGAGTCGTGAAGCCCTTCAGATATCCGCCAAAACCGTTGGTTTTGATCTTCTGTGTGGTGATCATGATGAAAACCACAACAGCCCAGGCCGCCTCGGTGGAAAGATCTGCTGTCGGACTTCGAAGTCCGATCAGGCTGATCAGGTTCGAGACAACGCTGGTCGCGAAAAGCGCCGACACAAAAGGAATCAGATAGCGGAATTTTTCTCCCATGTTGCCGATGACAAATTTGTTTGCGGTTTCCACAATCATTTCTGCCACCGCCTGGCGTTTGGAGATGTTCCGTATCTTCAAATCTCTTGTGAGCCAGATGCAAAGTCCGGTAATGAGTGCCATTACAATCCAGCTTACCACCAGCGTTTCGCTGATCTGAATTTTCCCGAACAGCGGGAAATCGATAGGGATCGTAAAAAAGACTTTTGCACCGGAGATATCAACCTCCATTCTCTTTTCTCACCTCCTCTGTATGAGATAAAATAAAAAATTTGAACCTTTTGTCAAAGCGGATCTTCACAATCCGCTTCGCTGCTTGCTCATAACCGAATCGCTGCTTCGCTGTTTCGGTTTCAAAACGCCGTCCCGTCTTTGCGGCTTTCGCCAAAGATCAGGTTCAGCGCTTTATGCTGTTTTTTATGCCCTTCAGCTTGATGGCCGTTCCCGGAATTAAAAGCGGCAGGATTCCTGCGGCAAACTGAAAGCATGGAAGCACAATCGCCAGAATTGCCCAGAGCATCTGCATCAGGTTTCTCTGCGAATAGCTTGCCTGCATCCGCCGTTTTGCTCCCGCCTCGTCTGTCTCGGACACTGCTTTTTGTACTGCCATGCCCATCAGGAAAAAGTTCAGCACCGCAACGGCACCGCCTCCGATTCCCCCGAGGATCACCCGATAGTCAAATGGGATTTTTTCCGGCCAGATCAGGTGCAGGATCAGAAACCCGACCCACATCACAACCACGCCGACAACAGTATAGATGGCAACATTTTTCGTCTCCTTTTTTACGGCCGGCTGGACCTTGTCTCCGAAATTGCTCATATCGCCTTGTTTCCTTTCTAAGGGATTTTCCCCTTAAAATCAGTCTGAAATCTTTTCTCTGCCACTTGATCTTCGTCAACTGTGAAAACTTTTTCAGACACGTTCTAAATATGTCGGTTGAAAGACACCCGCTTTTTCTTCTTTTTTCCGTCCGGCTCCGTCTCGATACGTTTCTGATGCCGCAGAACGCTCTGCCCGAATTTCCAGGCTGTCACGGCACCGCCTCCGATCCCAAAGAAAAAGCCGAGCAGATAAATCCATGTTCCAACCGAAAAGCGGTCGCAAAGCCACCAGCAAAGTGCCAGACAAAGAAAAAGAGGCGTCACAAGGGACAGTCCGAATTGTGTCAACATTGTGAGATTGGTAATCATCCCCGTCCACTTCTTCATATCCTGTCCCTTTCTGCCGCCTCTTTTTTGTCAGACTTTCGGGTCTGTGTTCTGTCTTCCATTTTTGTAACCGCTTAGTCAGATTGTACCATAAACGTTTTCATAAGACAAATGAATTTGTATATTTTCCAAATTATTTGTTTTTATTTACATTCTTTTCATAATAATTGGAACAATTTTCTCATTTTGTCCCATTGCAAAATTGCAGCGTTCACCTCGCTTCTTATTTTTTGAAAAAAACTGCGGTTTTATTCCACACATACTGCTGTTTTTTCTTTCCAACCGGAAAGCTGATAGCTTACCTCATAGTGTCCCGGCTCCAGCAGGTATCTGCCGTTTTCTTCTGATCCGAGCACTTCTGCAACCGCTTCTTTTTCACTTTTGGCAACCATTGGAAGTATGGCCTCTGCGGTACAGTCGAACGGAACATCCATGGTGATGGTCACGTGCTCTTTGTCGGAAAGCTCCCAGCGAATGCCGTACGTTCCCGATGCAGAATCATATTTTGCCTCTGCATACCGCAGATGCCAGTTCAGCGTCGGTGCAAACTGTACAGTTTTGACACCCGGATGGGAATCCATCGTGTTAATGCCGGCGACGTGGCGGAACATCCATTCCTGGATGGAGCCGTAAGCATAATGGTTCATACTGTTCATGCTGATGCCGGAAATCGTGCCGTCTGCAAGAAGGGAATTCCATCGCTCCCAGACAGTAGTTGCACCAAGCTTAACCTCATAAAGCCATCCCGGAAATTCCTCGTTCAGCAGCAGTTCGTAGGCAAGATCATTCATGCCGTTGTCGGTGAGCACATTGTTCAGCAATGGTGTTCCGACAAATCCCGTCTTCAGTTTGTGGTTACTCTGCTCAAACAGCTTCAGAAGCTGCCGTTTTGTCAGCTCTTCGTTCTTTGACAGATGGTATTTCAGCGTCAGCAGCAGCGCCGTCTGTGTTTTGATGCAGCAGCGGCCTGTTGCGCTGTAATATTCTTCCTGTACCACGGCAAACTGCTCCTCGGACAGCTTCTGATACTTCTCCTGCTCCTCGCGGTATCCCAGCACACCGGCCGCTTTTGCCACGATTCCTGCGCTGATCGCATAATACAGGTTTGCAATAAACTCCTCGTCCGTTGCACCCATGACCTGCTCCGCTCCCTGTACCGGATTGTCCAGTGCCAGCCAGTCGCCGAAGTGGAAAATATACCGCCAGCCGTGGTTATCCCCATCCACTTTCGTGATGTAATCCACCCACGATTTCATGCTCACAAACTGATCTTCCAGAATGCTCTTATCCCCGTAAAACAGATACAGATTCCACGGAATGATGCACGCCGCATCGCCCCAGACACATGCCGCGTCTTCCACGCCGCACGACGGCACCACATGCGGAACCTTTCCACCAAGCACGCTCTGCTCTTTTGCCATGTCGTACAGGTATTTTGCATAGAATGCATACGTATCTTCGAGATACATTGCCGTCGGCGAGAACACCTGTGCATCACCCGTCCATCCCATGCGCTCATCACGCTGCGGGCAGTCGGTCGGAACATCCACAAAATTGCACTTTAAGCCCCAGCGCACATTGCTGATGAGCTGATTGACCAAATCACTTCCTGTTTTCATCCAGCCTGTCGCTGTGATGTTGCTGTAATAAGAAAGACCCGTGAAATCCTCTTTTTTCAGATCCGGAATGCCTTCGATCTTCACGTAACGGTAGCCGTAGAACGTAAAATGCGGCACAAGATCCATTTCGGTTCCATCGGAAATATAGATGTATTCGGATTTTGCACTCCGCAGATTGTCATTGTAGAAATTGCCGCGCTGCAAAATCTCACCTGTCTGAACATGAACTTTGGTTCCTGCCGGCACGTTGACATGCAGCTTGAAAATTCCCGTAAACTCCTGCCCCATATCGAAGACCAGCTCGCCGGCCGGAGTATGAAGCAGTTCTTTAGGTTCAAACGTCTCATGAATCATCACCGGAAGGCTCATGCGTTCCGTCAGTTCTCCTTTTGGTGCCTCACAAAAAACCGCCTTCTCCAATGGCAGTTCCGACAGCGTGTCGTCCCGGTGCTCACCGTCGTAAAGATTCGAGAATGCAATTTTACTGCGCCGCACCTGCCACGATTCATCCGTGTCAATCACCTCTTCCGAACCGTCCGCATACGTCAGATGCAGCTCCGCAATCAGCTTCCACTCATTGCCGTAAAATCCCTTGTCCTCAAACGCACTGAATCCAAACCGCGCCTTGTACCAGCCGTTTCCAAGCAGCACACGGAGCATTCCCTGTTTTGAAACCTCCTCTGTCACATCATACGTCTGATACTGTACCCATTCATTGTAATCATTGCTGTACGGCGTCAGGTACTCATCCCCGACACGCTTCTCATCCACATACACCTCATACAGTCCAAGTCCGCAGACATACAGCCTGGCCTTCGCTACCTCTTTTGCCGGAACAATTTCTTTTTCAAAATATGGATGACGGTTCTCCTTACTGTCACAGGAAATCCATTTTCCTGTCCATGCTTCATTCCGTTTTCCGGTCTCAAAAAACTGTACCTCACTCACCGCCGTCTCCCCGGCATCACTGCCCGCTTCCACGTTCCAGTAATACCGCGTTCTCGGCTCCAGATCCAGCTTCACCGGATAGAAAAGACTGCTCGCCTTATCATCCTCTCCGGAATCAAACAGCAGATTCTCCATCGCTGCATCCGATGCTACACGGATTCTCGCATAGCTCTGTTTTTTTCCTTCCGCGTCTTTCACTTTCCAGGAAAAGACCGTTCTCTCCATTCGGAACCCCATTGGATTTTCCAGATGATTCACCTGTGCGTGATAAATTTTCATTTCAATATCCTCCTCCATCTTATTTTTGAAAATTCCCCCATTTTTTCTCATTTTATCATGATCCCTTTCGAGAAAAAAGGTTCTGTTTTGCAGGAAAAAACATCTTTATTTGCACCATTTCCTGCCCACCAGACATCTCCCCGGATTGCCAGAAAGTATGGGACATTTTCTCTTTTTCGGGCCACACCGAAACTAATAAGAGCCTGTGCTTTCCTTTCCCCTCAGCCGCAGTGCGATCCTGCCCGGAGGGCTTTTTACTTTACAGGAAAATTCAACGAAGTTTCCTGTAAAGTAAAAAAATGCCGGATTCTTTGAACCGCCCCAAGAAATCAGATTTTTTAGATCTAACTTTTTAGGACGGTTCATCCGACATTTTTCCGGAATTTTCCGGCTCTATCTTCAGTTTCTATCTTCAGTTCAGCAATTCATCCGCCAGCGTTCTCTTCGGCACATAGTGCACATCATTTTCATCCCGGTAATAATTCGTATTCCCATCCTCCGGCACATCTACCAGATGAATCTCCTCCGCCGGTTTTCCAAACGCCACAATCAAAAGCGGCCGGATCTCCTCTGGCAGTCCAAGCACTTCCATCACCTCGCCCGCCTGAAAATTCCCGATCATGCAGCCGCCAAGCCCCTGCTCCACAGCCGCAAGCAGCATCGTCTGCGCCACAATCCCGACATCCTTCTGATACCGGTTCAGATTCTCATCAATCCTCTTATCCTGGCAGATCACAACAAAACCCGTCGGCCGTTTTCCCGGATGCGGCAGTACCATATCCGGCAGCGCCCGCGCCCACTTCGTCAGACCCTGCACCTTCTCCACTTCGTCCGGCTCCCACGCCAGAAAATACTTCAACGGCTGCTTATTCACACTCGAAGGACAAAGCCGCGCGCAATCCACAAACCCTTCCAACGTCTCCCGCGAAATCCTCACCGACTCATCAAAACCACGATAACTCCTGTTTTTTAATACCAGATCCTTTAACATCATTCTTCATCCTCCTGTCTTAACTTTTCTTTCTATCTCCCACTCTACCACACCTCCCACCCCCTATCAATCACCTTTTTCTCATTTTCCCTCTTGACATACTTTGATATTCAAAGTATTATATATCTAGTTTTCAAAACTATATAGTAAGGTTTTTAACATTACATTTTT
>ERZ791899.1846-NODE-1846-length-15094-cov-3.466653_pt1 | contig 15094 bp, 19 predicted proteins | sample MGYA00510151_ERZ791899 | MGnify/ENA primary metagenome ERZ791899 (study PRJEB30046, sample SAMN00792118) | human gut metagenome | study: EMG produced TPA metagenomics assembly of the A metagenome-wide association study of gut microbiota in type 2...
AGGTGCTTTTTATGAATGTAGGAGAACGAATAAAAGAATTACGCGAAAAACGTGGATTGACTGTCAACAAACTTGCTAATTTAGCGGGAATATCCCAAAGCTATCTGCGAGATGTCGAATTGGGCAATAAAAATCCCACCGTGGAAACATTGTCTTATTTTTGTGATGCACTCGGAATTTCATTAAAAGAATTTTTTTCAGAAAATGACAATGCCATAAACCCATTCCTTATGTCCGCAATCAATCAGCTTTCAAATCAACAACAATTAAAACTCGCAGAATTTTTGCAAACCTTAAAATAACATCATAAAGACGTCTAATCGACGTTTTTATGATGTTATCTTTTGCTTTATTTCCTGAACTATTTCAACCAACTTAAATTTAACAACAACTTCTTTATCGTTTTTGGTAATTATATCGTAAGTATCTTTATCAAGTTTTTCACGAAGAATTTTTTCGCTTTCTTTACTGATCCGAACTTCCTCGCCCTCTTTAAAGCACAACGGCGGATACATAACGCACCACCAATTATGTCCTTCACCGCTGCCGAGAACAATCCTTACACCGTAATATTCGCCCGCCGGCAAAACCATTGACTTATATGTTTTTTCGGGAAATTCAAATTTACCGTATTCGGCGTGTGCCGTATATGAAAAACCGTTTTCACGAAGTACGTCATTCGCTATATCTTCAAATTCATTCAAATCGTTTATTATCTCATCGCGACATTCGTTTTTATCCGTTTTTGAAAGTCTGTCGCCGACATTTTTTAAAATTGCGTCACGCACCTTTAATTTAACTGCTTGGTCGTTATCATCATCGCTGTCCGCGATAATATGTAATCTTATCAAATTATCCTGTAAATCCGCCTGTACACCGTCCGAATATGCAGTTACGCAAATCGTCATACAAAGCGCCAACAAAAATACCGCTATTATCTTATTCATAATTCATACCTCACTGATTTAATCTTGTATTGAAATTATTAACCTATTTTTCATCTCGCATACATATTTATTACGATTTTATGGAAATACTAAAGAAAAATCACAAGGAGGAAGTAATATGAAAAAATTAATATCTGTCGTTCTGGCATTTGCATTGATAACTTGCGGCGTCGTTTATTACACTAACGAAAACAACGCATATGCGGTAAGTGCCTCATCAAACGAAAAACAGCTTTTGGCAAGAGCGGTAAACGGTGAGGCACGCGGTGAGCCTTACGAAGGACAAGTTGCCGTTGCGGCAGTTATTTTAAATCGTGTACGTCATTCGTCATTCCCTAACACAATTTCGGGTGTTATCTATCAGCCCGGTGCATTTACGGCGGTCAGTGACGGACAGATAAATGTTCCTATCGACGAAGATTCTACGGTTTACAAAGCCTGCAATGACGCTTTAAACGGTTGGGATCCGTCCGGCGGTGCGATATACTATTTTAATCCCGACACCGCCACAAATGCTTGGATATGGTCAAGACCGCTTATTAAAACCATCGGCAAGCACAGATTTTGCAAATAATATGAGAGAGAGGAAAATAATATGGAGAGAAAAAAAAGCATACACGTTTGGCTGTATACAATACTTATTGTAGGAATAATCGCCGCAGTCATATGGGGTGCTACCGCAACGAAAAATGCAAAAGCACTTGAAGTCACAACAGAAAATCAGTACAACAGAGCGTTCCACGAGCTTGTCGGTTATGTTGACGATATAGACACTCTTTTGAGCAAAACACAACTTACAAAAAGTCCCGCACAGCTTGCAAAACTTTCGAGCGATATTTTCAGACAAAGTGCAGAGGCAAAGTCATGTCTTGGTCAGCTTCCCACATCAGAGGTACAGCTTGACAACACGTCAAAATTTCTTTCACAAGTCGGCGATTACACCTATGTGCTTTCGCAGTCAATGATTAACGGTGAAGAAATTTCGCAGGAAGAATATGACAATCTTGCATCAATGAACGAATATGCCGCAACACTAAAAAATACGCTCTCAGAAATAGAAACAAAAATTTACAACGGAGAAGTACGCATTTCACAGTCAAGGACAAGACAGCGCGGAACAGTCGCAGACGCGGCAGATTCAAACGTACTTGACGATTTGGCTAACGTAGAAAAATCGTTTGACGAATATCCGTCACTTATATATGACGGTCCGTTCTCGGAGCATATTGAAAACAGAGAGCCTGCACTTTTGAAAAACGCACACACAATTTCACAAGAGGACGCACTGAACACCGCCGAGAAATTTGTCGGTACAAAAGGCTTAGCTTTTGAAAGTCTTTCGGAAAATACCGCAATACCATCATACACATTTGTGAAAAACACCGACTCAAATCAAATTTCAATAAGTATAACAAAAGACGGCGGATATATTCTTTCATATCTGAACAGCAGAAATATTGACGGCGAACGTCTTGACATTAATTCCGCAACAGACAAAGCGGCTGAATTTTTGCAGAAAAACGGTTTTTACAGTATGCAGAGCAGTTATTATGAAAAATCAGGCGGTATCGCAACGATAAACTTTGCATATGTACAGGACAACGTAACGTGTTACAGTGACCTTGTAAAAGTTCGTGTTGCACTCGATACAGGTGAAATTGTAGGTCTTGAAACAAACGGATATATTATGAATCACACAGAGAGAAACTTATCAGCACCTACACTTTCCGTTGATGACGCAAAATCAAAAATATCCACAGGACTTGACGTGACCGCAACAAAACTTGCTCTTGTTCCGAAGGATAGTATGAGAGAAGTACTTTGCTATGAATTTAAGGGTGTTTTTAACGGCAAAAACTTTTTAATATATGTCAATGCCGAAAACGGTCGTGAAGAAGAAATATTCCTGCTTATCGAATCGGAAGAAGGAATTTTGACAGTATAATTTAATATATTGACTTTTTCGTGTATTTACGATACAATATATAATAGTATATTATAGGTACATTGTAAATATAGGAAAGGAAATAAAACCAATGAGTAAAAGATTATTTACTTCGGAATCTGTAACAGAAGGTCATCCCGATAAAATCTGTGACCAAATTTCTGACGCAATTCTTGATGAAATACTAAAAGAAGATCCGATGGCAAGAGTCGCTTGCGAAACTACTTGTACAACGGGTATAATCTCAATTATGGGTGAAATTACAACATCTTGCTATGTTGATTTCCCTAAGGTTGCAAGACAGGTTGTTCTTGACATAGGCTATGACAGAGCTAAATACGGCTTTGACGGTACAACTTGTGCCGTTGTTACGGCTATTGACGAACAGTCGCCTGATATTGCGCAAGGCGTTAATGACGGTTATGAAAACCGTGAACAAGGTGGTAATGACAACGAAAATTCAACAGGTGCCGGCGACCAGGGTATGATGTTCGGTTACGCTTGTGACGAAACACCCGAATTTATGCCAATGCCGATTTCTCTTGCACACAAAATGGCAAAGAAACTTACACAAGTAAGAAAAGACGGTATCCTTGATTATCTTCGCCCTGACGGCAAAACTCAAGTTACTGTTGAATATGATGACGATAAGCCTGTAAGAGTTGACGCAGTTGTTGTATCAAGCCAGCATTCTCCTGATGTTGATATTCAAAAACTTCGTGAAGATATTAAGAGAGAAGTTATTTTAACAACTGTTCCGGCTGAACTTATTGATGAAAACACTAAGTTTTATATCAATCCGACAGGCAGATTTGTTGTCGGCGGACCTAACGGTGACAGCGGTTTAACAGGAAGAAAACTTATCGTTGACACATACGGCGGTTATGCAAGACACGGCGGCGGTGCTTTTTCGGGTAAAGACCCTACAAAGGTTGACAGAAGTGCCGCATACGCATCTCGTTGGGTTGCAAAGAATGTTGTTGCGGCAGGACTTGCAAAGAAGTGCGAAGTTCAGCTTGCATACGCAATCGGCGTTGCACACCCTGTTTCAATAATGGTTGATACTTTCGGTACTGCAACAGTTGATGAAGATAAGATTGAACAGGCAATCGAAAAAGTATTTGATTTAAGACCGCACGCAATTATCAAACAACTTGATTTGAGAAAGCCTATCTACAAAAACCTTGCCGCTTACGGTCATATGGGACGTGAGGACTTAGGCGTAAGTTGGGAAAAACTTGATAAAGTTGAAGAATTGAAAGCTGCAATTAAATAACTAATAAAATCCGATGGCATTAACCATCGGATTTTTTATGCACTCAAAAAGCACATCTTACGATGTGCTTTTTGTAATACAAATAACTTTTTCATTAGAAATCTACTTCTGTACCATAGTATGTGCAAGTAAACAATTTCTCCATCTGTTCCGGAGTAATTGAACGTGGGTTTGAACCTGTGCAAGCATCACCTACTGCAAGTTCGGCGATTGATGACAATTTTTCTTTAAATTCATCTTCCTTAACACCGAATTCCTGCAATGTCTTAGGGATATTCATAGCTCTGTTAAATTCTTCAATCTTAGCGATTAGAGCATTTACCTGTGCCTTTTCAGATGTTCCGCCAAGTCCTACACGTCTTGCAATATCTGCATAACGGTGCATAGCCTCTGGCTCGTGTGCGTTGTACTTAATTACATACGGCAAATAAATTGCATTTGCACATCCGTGAGGAATATGACCTGTTGAGAATGCCGCACCTGTTTTATGTGCCATTGAGTGAACTATACCAAGCAAAGCATTTGAGAATGCCTGACCTGCAAGACATTGTGCATAGTGCATTTGTTCTCTCGCGTCCATATCGCACTTATACGACTGCGGTAAGTAATCAAGCACCATCTCTATTGCCTTAATTGCAAGAGGGTCTGTAAACGGTGAATTAAGAGTTGATACATATGCCTCGATTGCGTGAGTAAGTGCGTCCATACCTGTGTATGCAACTTGCTTTATCGGCAATGATTCAACAAGCTGTGGGTCTACGATTGCAACGTCCGGTGTAATCTCAAAGTCTGCAAGAGGATACTTGATACCCTTTGCATAATCTGTGATAACCGAAAATGCAGTAACTTCAGTAGCCGTACCCGATGTTGACGGAATAGCTACAAATTTAGCCTTTTGGCGAAGTTTCGGGAATGAGAAAGGTGTACAGAGTTGCTCAAAAGTAACCTCAGGATATTCATAGAATGCCCACATGGCCTTAGCCGCGTCAATCGGTGAACCTCCGCCGATTGCTACGATTACATCAGGCTGAAAATCTGTCATAGCCTTTGCACCCTTCATAACAGTTTCAACTGACGGGTCAGGCTCAACACCTTCAAACAACTGTACTTCCATTCCTGCTTCTTTTAAATATGCTTCTACTTTATCAAGAAAACCGCCGCGACGCATTGAACTGCCGCCCGATACGACGATAGCTTTTTTACCGTCAATATTCTTTAGGTTTTCAAGTGAATCCTTTCCGTAATACAAATCTCTTGGTAATGTAAATCTTCCCATAATAAATAACCTCCTCTAATAATAAGAAAAAAGTAGTTGTTAAATTATTATCAATCTAACAACTACATTATATCACTTTATATTCGTTTTTTCAATGATTTAAACCTATTTTACAAAAAATTTACCTTTTGCATAAATTTCTTGGTTTATTTTGTACACTTTTTAAAATCATAAATTAAAAAATCTTGTTGCGATATTGAAAAATATCAAAATACTCGTTGCATCGACAATGGTCGTTATAAGCGGTGCCGCCATAACAGCGGGGTCAAGTTTACAACGCTTTGCAAGCATAGGCAGTGAACAGCCTATAAACTGCGAAATTATGACTATAAATATAATCGATAGACTCACCACGGTCGCAATTTGCAAATCACCTGACATTATCCATATTCGCACACCGTTTACGATTGCCAATATAACGCATATTACAAGCGAAATTCTGAATTCGGTAAATATGACTTTTAAGAAGTCTTTCAGTTTAATTTCGTCAACCGACATTCCGCGAATTATCATTGTTGAGCTTTGCGAACCACAGTTACCGCCCGTACTCATAAGCATAGGAATAAACGATACAAGTGCAGGTATCGCCGCACACGCGTCCTCATATTTTGTTAAAATAGTTCCCGTTATCGCCGCCGACAACATCAGTATCAACAGCCAAAAAATTCTGTTTTTGGCATGTTTAAAATCAGACGTTTTGAAATACGACTCTTCCGTCGGATTGATAGCCGCCATTCTTTCAATATCCTCTGTCGCCTCGTCCTGCATAACGTCGATAGCGTCGTCAAATGTTACGATACCGACAAGTCTGCCCTCATCGTCAACAACAGGCATTGTTACAAAGTCGTATTTGTTCATATCCTTTGCAACGTCCTCTTTATCGCTCAAAGTATGCACGCATATTATGGTCTTATCCATTATATCGCACACTTTTTCATTCGGCTCGGCAAGCAAAAGATTTTTTACCGACAAATATCCCAACAGTTTTCTGTTATCATCAGTGACATAACAAGTATAAATCGTTTCAGCCTCATTGATTGTACGTCTTATACGTTTGATTGCGTCACTGATTGTCATTTTCGGTCTAAGACTGATATAATCGGTCGTCATAAGACTTCCGGCACTGTCCTCGGGATATTTCAATATCTCATTTATCATCTGACGCATATCAGGCTCTGTATTTTTAAGAATACGTTTCACCACATTTGCAGGCATTTCCTCAACAATATCCGCCGCATCATCAACGTAAAGTTCATCAAATACTTCCTTGATTTCATTATCCGAAAAACCGCGTATCAAAAGTTCTTGCTCATCAGTGTCCATAAGTGCGAATGTATCCGCCGCCAAATCTTTCGGCAAAAGTCTAAATAAAAGCGGTAAACTGTCCGAAGAAACCTCTGAAAACATTGCCGCTATATCCGCCTCATTCATTGACGAAAGTACATCTCGAAGTGATGAATATTTTTTGTTTTCAAGTAATGTTTCGATTGTCTTAGCCAATGCTATCATTTTCATCACTCCTATCATTTTTAGTCCTATATATAGTATAACCTTATTTTTGCTTTGTGTCAATTTTTAATTCCGATTTTTGTGTAAAATATATTTTTGAAAAGTTTTTTTATTTTTTTCAAAAAAACTATTGACATTTGTCTAAATATAAGTTATAATAGTCAAGCAGTCAAGAGTTGGCCCGGTAGTTCAGTTGGTTAGAACGCCAGCCTGTCACGCTGGAGGTCGTGAGTTCGAGCCTCATCCGGGTCGCCAACAAAAAGGAAGTACGATGTACTTCCTTTTTTTATTTTTAATTTCAGATATAAAAAAAATGCCCTTATGGGCAAATTCTATAATGTAATGACATCAACTTGATTTCCGTGTTCTTTTATTATATCAATTAAATCTTCTGCTTTTAAATACACTGTTGCGGTATTATCATTCGGATGTACGGCTATTAAGTGTCCCGTTTTTGCAAATTCTTTATCTATAAAAAATTTAACTTTTAACTCTTTATCGTTTAACAATCCGAACGGTGTAACCGCTCCCGGTATCACACCCATTATACTTTTCAACTCGTCCTCTGATGCAAAGCTTAAAGCACGAGTATTATTTTCCTTTCTAAACTCCTTTAAATTAACCTTTTTATCGCCTTTTACGGTTATAAGATAATAATTTCTTTTCTTATCATCTCTGACAAAAAGATTTTTCGCTTCCGCTTCGGGATAAGGAATATCAATCTGCGACACTTCTTCCATATTATAAACCGCTTTGTGTTCGGTTACTTCGTGCAATACATCTTTTTCTTTTAAATAATCAAGTATTTCTTGTTTATTCATACTTTATCCCCTGTCCAAAATCGTTAAAAGATTTCGTTCAAACCGTTCGTCATCTTCTTTAGTTCTCTTTTTCGGGTTAAACGTCTTACCGCCTTTTCTGCCGGCTCGGCGTACTTTCTGTCCCAAAAACCTTTCAAACATAAGTTTATCGATATTATTGTTATCATAAATAAGTCCGCTGTTACCGATTGCATACGCACTGCGTCCGAGTGCAAGCGACGCAACGCCGTAATCCTGTGTAACAATGACGTCACCCTTTTCACTATCGTTTATCAGTGCAAGGTCAACCGCGTCCCTACCCTTACTTATTGTCACAATCTTACTGTAATCCGAGCTTAAAATATGGCTTGAATCAATATACATAACAACTTCGATATTCTTCTGTTTTGCAACCTTTTCAATAATTTCTTTAACAGGACACGCGTCCGCATCAACAAGTATCTTCATCATACATACCTTATAATCGCAATTATTACGCCCAAAATAGCACCGGCAAAAACTTCAATCGGAGTATGTCCCAAAAGTTCTTTCAGACGTTTTTCTGTTTTTGAAAAATCGGCATTCATAACAGACTCAACCAATTTATTAAGTATAGCAGCCTGCTGACCTGCACTTCTTCTGACGCCTGCCGCATCATACATAACCACAAACGACATAACCGCCGATATTGCAAAAACCACACTGTCAAAGCCTTGCGTAAAGCCGATAGACATTGTAAGTGCCATTACAAAAGATGAATGTGAACTCGGCATACCGCCCGAACCGATTATTCTCTTAAAATCAAACTTCTTTTTATCCCAAACGAGTATCATCTTTAGTACCTGTGCCGCAAACCAACCTATAAGAGCCGTTATAAGCACCGAATTTGAAATAAGCTGTTGTAAATATGACATTAACTATCTCCTTTAGAATTTTCTATCAATTAAGTAATCTGTAAGATTTATAAGAAATTCCGCTTTTTCACCGAACATTTCAAGTGACTTCTTTGCTTTTTCCGAATATTCCTTTGCTAATTCCTTTGACTTTTCCAACCCTACAAGCTTTACATATGTATTTTTGTTTTCTTCCGCATCCGAGCCGATAGGCTTACCAAGCTCTTTTTCATCGCCTGTAACGTCAAGAATATCGTCCTGTATCTGAAACGCAACACCGAGATTTTGAGCAAATTCATCAACGGCTTTTATTTCTCCGTCACTCGCACCGCCCATCAACGCGCCGACTGTGCAGGCACTTCTTATAATTGCGCCAGTCTTGTTAAGGTGAAGATATTTAAGTTCATCAAGGGTAATATCCTTACCTTCACTCTCCATATCGACAATCTGACCGCCTATCATACCCTCTGTACCTGACGATACGGCAAGCATATTCATTGCTTTGACCGCCCTTTGAGGATTGTTGCCGTTGTACTGCGACACCACTTCAAATGCCTTGTTCAAAAGTGCGTCACCTGCCAAAATGGCGGTTGCCTCACCGAATTTAATATGACTGGTCGGCATACCGCGTCGTAAATCATCATTATCCATTGCAGGCAAATCGTCGTGAATAAGCGAATATGTGTGTATCATTTCAAGTGCACACGCAAACGGAATAACCTCATTCACATCACCGCCGCACATTTTACAAGTATTCATCATAAGTATCGGACGAAGTCTTTTACCGCCCGCAAAAACACTGTATCGCATTGCCTTGTATATAATATTCTGCGGATTGTCTTTTTCGGCAAGGTACTTATCAAGATAACCGTCTGTAAATTTAATCTGCTCTTTCAGCAATTCCTTTATATTATTCATTGTCCGCACCTGTAAAGTCCTCTTTTACCATTTCTCCGTCATCATTTGTCATCAGTATAGAAACTTTCTTTTCTGCCGTATCAAGCATTTTCTGACAGCTTTTCGATAACTTTATTCCCTTTTCAAAAAGTCCGAGCGACTCATCAAGAGTTACATCACCGTTTTCAAGCTGTTCAACAATTTCTTCAAGTTCAGCTATTGACTGTTCAAATGTCTTTGCCATATCTATTCTCCCTTTACTACACAATTTGTCTGTCCGTCTTTCATTCTAAGCGTAAATTCCATACCCTTTTCCATATCGTTCGCACTTCTTATAACAGTTCCGTCCTCTTTTGTCGGAATCGAATATCCTCTTGAAAGAGTTTGCAGAGGACTTAATGCGTCAAGCTTTGCCGCCTGTTCCGCAAGCTGACGTCTTAGCGACATAGTTTTCATTTTAATGCAGTTATCCATAGATTTAACAAGCGAATCTATCTTCAAATAATAATCGTCAATCCTATCCTTAGGAGTACGCATTTTAAATCGTTTTAAAAGCAATTTACAGCTTTCGATACGCTTGACTATATTTTGAGAAATACGGTTTTTATCGGTATTTATTCTGTTTCTGAGTTCAATCACCGACGGTACTGCTATTTCTGCCGCCGCTGACGGAGTAGGTGCTCTCAAATCCGCAACGAAATCGGCAATCGTAAAATCGGTTTCATGTCCGACAGCCGATATAATCGGTATTTTTGAATTAAATATAGCCCTTGCGGTTATTTCCTCATTAAATGCCCACAGATCCTCTATACTGCCGCCTCCGCGCCCGACAATCAGTGTATCAACCTCATTTGTTGCGTTAAAGTATTCAATCGCTTTAACAACGCTTTCCGCCGCACCGACACCCTGTACCTGTGCAGGATATATCACAATTTCAGCCATAGGATAACGTCTTGTTATAACATTTATAATATCCCTTACCGCCGCACCTGTTGAAGCTGTAACAACTCCGACACGTTTAGGGAATTTCGGAATAGGCTTTTTATGTTCGGGACGGAAAAGTCCTTCTTCTTCAAGCTGTTTTTTTAATTGTTCGTATGCAATATAAAGTTCCCCCACGCCGTCGGGTATCATTTCCTCTATATAAAGCTGATACGAACCGCCTGCCTCATACACACTTATTCTTCCTCGTGCAAGGACTTTCATACCGTCGCTCGGTTCAAAGTTAAGCGACTGCGCACTGCCTCTGAACATTACCGCTTTAAGCACTCCGCCCTCGTCTTTAAGCGTTATATAAAGATGTCCGGAATAATGATGTTTATAATTCGATATTTCGCCCTTTATCCAAACATTATTAAGTATTATATTATGGTCAAGTATTTTCTTTACATAACCGTTTATCTGTGAAACGGTAGCAATTTTAGGTTCCAAGCCTATGCCTCCTTATGTGCCATATGTGCAAGATATGCTGTTCCGACTGCATTATCGGTTGAATATTCCGCTTTCGCGAAGTATACATCACCGTCAAGTTTTTTTGTAAGTCCGTTTCTTATAATTCCGTTTGACGCAACACCGCCCACAATCAACACGCGGTGAGTGTTTGTGTCCGTCATTGCCTTATTTATCGTTTTAACAAGTGTATCACGAACATTTTCAAGTACGCCGAGTGCAAGAGCGGATTTATCGCATTTTTCACTCTCCGCCATGCGTGACGCTTTTGTTTCAACACCCGAAAAATTCATATACGCACCGTCAACGGCTATCGGAAGTTTTTCACCTTTTTCAGTCTTTAGAGCAAGCTGTTCCAAAGCCTTACCGGCAGGAAAATGCAAACCCATTTTTACGCCCACTCTGTCAATAAATTGTCCGGCACTTATATCCTTACTTCCGCCGACAATTTCATTGTCAAAATTAAATCCGTTGTAACGGCTTTTCAAAATTTCCGTTGTACCGCCCGAAAGGTGTACCGATATAAAATCGTTTTCAAGCAATTCAAAAGAGCCGCTTGAATATATTCCCGCCATTATATGTCCGTCTTGGTGTGAAAATTCATACAAAGGCACACCCAAAGTATTAGCGACAACCTTTGCATACCCCTCACCTGCAAGGAATACAGGCATATATGATCCCTCTACACATCTCGGTCTTGTACTGACTCCAACAGCCTTAACATCTTTAAAATCAATCTGCTCCGACAATTTTTCATACATCACCGGCATTAATTTTATATGCTGAAAAACGCCGTCACTTTGACGTATTCCTCTTTCACCGTCTTTGACGTATAAAATCTGTCGTACATTTATATCGGTTTTTCCGTCAGTCCACGCAGTTGACGTTGTGTAATTGCTTGTATCAAAGCCTATTGTACTCACGCTAACTCCTTAAATACATTACCCAAAAGTCCGTTTACGAATGTAGGGTCACCGTCATCGCCGTAACGCTTTGCAAGTTCAACCGCCTCATTTATCGCAACTTTCGGCGGTACGTCGTCCATATACTTCATTTCAAATATTGCAAGCTTCATTATTGAAAGTGACGCTTTTGAAATTCTTGAAAGCGTCCAACCTGCTTTCAAATACTTTGCAACCGTATCTTCAAGCTCGCTTTCGTGTTCCTTCACTCCGTCAATAATCTGTCTTATATAACCGAGATTTGTTTCACATTCGGGACGTGCATTTAAAAGTTCCTCCAAAATTACGTCCATATCATCCTCGTGCATATTCATTTGGAACACTTGTGTAAAAGCAGCGTCCCTTGCTTGACTTCTCGTCTGTTTTTTCATATTTTTATTCCTTTCCCAAAATAATAAGGCTACTTAAATTCTATGTTAAAACTATACCACAATAACATAAAAAAATCAAGGCTTATGCCTATAAGACACAATCCTTGATTTATTTTATCAGTCTTGAATATCCTCATCGTCCATAGAATCTTCATCAGTGTCAACAGTCGGTAAAGGTGTTTCGTTTACGTTGCTGTCAAGTTCGATTTTTTCTTCTTTTTCCTTTTCAAAGCTTACGCCTTCGATATGGATATTAACCTTTTGAACATCAAGTCCTGTCATTGTTTCAACGCTGTTTTTAACGTTTTCTTGAATTTCCCAAGAAAGTTCCGGTATTCTTACACCGTAATCCACCACAATATAAAGGTCAATCGTTGCAGTTGTTTCGTTCATATCAACCTTAACGCCCTTTGACGGATTTTTCTTTGCACCGAACATTTCGGCAATACCGCCGGCAAATGTTCCGTACATTCCCGCAACACCGTCAATCTCTGTTGTTGCGATACCTGCGATTGTTGATACAACGTCAACTGAAATTTTTATATTTCCTATTGGTTCTTCTTCAACTTCTGCATTTGCAGTTGTTTCTTCGGCAGTTTCTTCGTTTATGCCGTCTTCATTTTGAACATTCTTAATTTCTTCATCCATAATGCTACCTCCGTAAATTTTTCCGAATAAATTATTATATGTATATTATAACAGATAAATCACTTTACTTCAACTATTTTTATGTTTTGTGCTGAAATTTTAAGTTGTTCGGTTGCGATTGACGTAAGTTTTACTACATCTTCGTCTGAAAATCCGTCTTTTCGTACCATAATATTTGCCTCACTGCCGTCTACATACACACATATTTCACTGTAGCCCTTTGACTGTGCGATACTTTCGATTTCCGATTCTTTCTGTACGTTGTTTGCCTCTTCAAGAATTTTGTCACCGGCTTTTTTACGAATATCGGCGTCAAAGCTTTCGTTTTCGGCAGTTTGATTTAATATTTCAAGTGACTTTGAACGTGATGTTTCTTTATTCATCTTTGCCTGTTCAAAATAATTGCCCGAATCTGACGCGGTTTCTATCGTTACATTGCTTTCCTGACTGTCCGTTGCCTGTTCGCCGTCATCTTCCGTTACTGCCGTTTCCTCCGCTTGCTCGCTGTCGTTTTGTTCCGCGTTGTCCGTTGATGTTTCCTCCGCTACCGTATCGGAAGAAACATACTGTGCCTCACCGAGTTTCTTGCCGGTTTCAACGTAGCTTTCGCCGTCCTGTACCCTTATTGTATCTTGATACGACCAATTCAAGTATCCGGCAACTCCTATAAGTACCACAAGCGATGCCGCTATTATCTCTTTCTTCTTCAAAACCATTTTATTTTTCCTCCTTCTTAAATATACATATTCTGTGTGCAGGCACGTCAAGTGATGCTGTAACCGCCTCGGAAATAGCACTTCTGACTGCACTGTTTCCGCCCCCGTCGGCAGTCACGATAACACCTCTGACTTTTGGATACACCTCTTTTACCACCATAGGTTCACCGTCTGTCATAACAGCCTTTTTATCCTCGCTTTCTTCCTTTTCTCTTGATGAAACTTTCGTTTCGTAAGCAATATTCTTTTCCGAACTTGAATAATAGGTTATCATAACAGATACCTCTCCGGCACCGTCAATCTGTGAAAGAATGTTCGCAAGCCTCTCTTCTTCATCTTCAACACTTGTTACGGCTGCCGTAGGTTGTACGTCAGCTTTTTTATTTTTGTCCACACTTGCCACTGCCATAAGTACAACTCCAATTATTAATATTAAGCATATCAGTCTGTTATTCTTATTTTTGAATATTTTAAGTAAATCTTCCTTATTCATCATGCACCTCATAAGGTTTCAAACCGTATACCTCGCATATTCTGCTCCTTGCACGGTCCGTTAATTTATCCCCGTAAACGCGTACACTGTCTACCCCTGTAATCTCACCATCGTCATTCACCATTATTTCACATTCCGCCGTAACCGATAATTTAAACTCTTTTTCCATTCGTGCTTTAATATCCTCGTTTATCCTGTTTTTCAGTTCTTCTATAACAAGTTCCGTCTGCATATTACTGCTGTCGGCTATGTTTTCCTGTACACTGTCAAAGCCGTCAAATATATCACTTTTTACAATAGCCGTCACAGGAGAAATGATACAGCTTATTATAACCAAACCTGTTATAACCTGCGCCACTTTTCAGGTGCAATAATTCCGGCCATAGCCGAAAGTAATGTCGCACCGATTATGGTTATGATGTATTCTTTCATTGCTGTCTAAGTTATCTCCTTTCGCACTGTATTACATTTTGTACTTTGAGGAAAATGCTCTAAGCAGATTGCTTATTTGAAAACCGCAGTCGTACACAATGTACTTCAAGGTTTGAAAATGAGTGATATGCAACGAGCATTTTTTCTCAAATGCCTGTGGCGGCTAACATAATACTTATATTAATCATAAAAAGTACCGCTACCATAACCACTACCGCAAATATCGTTGTAACCGACTCCGACACCTCCCAAAGCATAGACGAAACACGTTTATCCGTAAGCGGTTCGGCTATTGATGATGTGAGTTTTAGCATTAACTGTATCACGCCGATTTTAAGTATCGGCAATACGCATATAACGCACATCACAATAATTCCCGATGTTCCGACCGCATTTTTCATAAGCCTTGTTCCGCTCACAACCGTTTCAAGCGTATCGGATAAAAACGTACCGACAACAGGTACAAGACTTCCTACCGCA
>ERZ791899.1856-NODE-1856-length-14982-cov-2.516782_pt1 | contig 14982 bp, 18 predicted proteins | sample MGYA00510151_ERZ791899 | MGnify/ENA primary metagenome ERZ791899 (study PRJEB30046, sample SAMN00792118) | human gut metagenome | study: EMG produced TPA metagenomics assembly of the A metagenome-wide association study of gut microbiota in type 2...
AATTTAAAAAAAACTGCATTAAAATGATATATATTATAAAATATCAGAAAATTTAAGAAAAATCCAAAAGTGGAAAAAAAGAAAAAATAATGATACAATAACATTTAAAAGAAAACAAAAGAAAGGTCGCAGAATATGGAAGTAAGACAGGCATTATTGGAAGAAATTTCTGAAATTATGAAAATATATGAAGCAGCAAGGTGTTTTATGGCAGAACACGGAAACCCAACACAGTGGGTAAACGGATATCCTTCGGAAGAACTGGTGACAGAAGATTGTAAAAACGGAGAATTGTATGTATGTGTTTCTGACGAACAGATTGCAGGTGTTTTTATGTTTACCAAAAAGCCGGATATTACATACAGAGAAATCTTTCAGGGAAAATGGTTAAATGAGAAGCCTTATGGAACGATGCATCGAATGGCATCATCAGGAATAAAAAAAGGAGTATCATCTTTTTGTCTGGATTGGTGTTTTAAGCAGTGCGGAAATGTAAGAGGGGATACTCACGAAGATAATTACGTCATGCAAAATGTATTTGAAAAAAATGGTTTTAAACGATGTGGAATTATTTATGTAGCAGATAAAACACCAAGAATTGCATATCAAAGGGAGAATTAAAAAATGGAATTATTAGAGAGAAATGCACCATGCTGGTGTGGAAGTGGAAAAAAATATAAGAAATGTCATTACAATTTTGATGAGAAATTAAAGCTTTATGAAAGTAAAGGTGTTTTAATTCCATCTCATAATATGATCAAGACACCGGAACAGATTGCGGGAATTAAAGAAAGTGCAAAAGTAAATATTGAAATTTTGGACTATGTGGCAGAGCACATAAAGGAAGGTGTTGCCACACAGGAAATTGATAACTGGGTAGCGGATATTACGGCAAAAGCAGGAGCTGTGGCAGCGCCTCTTAACTATGATGGATTTCCCAAAAGTGTGTGTACATCTATAAATGAACAGGTATGCCACGGAATTCCCTCAGATGATATTGTGCTGAAGGATGGCGATATTATTAATGTAGACGTATCTACGATTTTGAACGGATATTATTCAGACTCATCTCGTATGTTTTGCATTGGAAATGTCAGTGAGGAAAAAAAGAAACTGGTAGAGGTGACTCGTCAGTGCGTGGAGAAAGGTTTGGAACAGGTAAAGCCGTGGGGATATTTGGGAGATATGAGTCAGGCTGTTTATGAGCATGCTCATGCTAATGGATATTCCGTAGTAAGAGAAATTGGTGGACATGGAATTGGACTGGAATTTCATGAAGATCCGTGGGTAGGCTATATCGGAAAGGCAGGCACAGGGATGTTGCTGGTTCCGGGAATGATGTTTACCATTGAACCAATGATTAATATGGGCAGTCATGAGATATTTGTAGACGATACGGATGGATGGACGATTTACACAGAAGATGGTCTGCCATCTGCCCAGTGGGAAATTATGGTGCTGGTGACAGAACAGGGATACGAAGTTATTTGTTATTAAAAGAAAAAGGGTTGACATTCTATTTTTTTAATGGTATGTTGTAATTGCTTATATGACTGACGGAAGTGGAAATGACCACAGGGAGTATAAGCCAAGGAAGCCGACCGTCTGGGCATATATGCTCGGGCAGTGGGCTTTTTTGTGTATCAGAAAATCCTATTCTGGTTTACCGAGTATATCGTTCATTGAAAAAAAGGAGAAAAATTCATGGAAATGTTATCATTAACAAAAGAATTGAAAGAAAACGCATATCCTGGCAGAGGAATTGTTCTGGGAAAATCAGAGGACGGAAAAAAAGCAGTAGCTGCTTACTTTATCATGGGAAGAAGTGAAAACAGCAGAAATCGTGTATTTGTAGAAGATGGCGAAGGAATTCGTACACAGGCATTTGACCCTTCTAAGCTGGTTGATCCAAGTCTGATTATTTACGCTCCTGTACGTGTTTTAGGAAACAAAACCATTGTGACAAACGGAGACCAAACAGATACGATTTACGAAGGTATGGATAAACAGCTTACTTTTGAGCAGTCTTTAAGAAGTCGTGAATTTGAACCGGACGGACCGAACTATACACCTAGAATTTCAGGAATTATGCACGTTGAAAACGGAAAATATAATTATGCAATGTCTATTTTAAAAAGCAATAACGGAAATCCACAGGCATGTAACCGTTATACATTTGCCTATGAAAATCCGGTAGCAGGAGAAGGACATTTTATTCATACTTATATGCACGACGGAAATCCCCTTCCAAGCTTTGAAGGAGAACCAAAGCTTGGAAGTATTCAAAACGACATTGATGAATTTAAAGACAGCCTGTGGGAAAGTCTGAATGAAGAAAATAAAGTCTCTTTATTTGTTCGTTTTATTGATATTGAAACAGGTAAATATGAAACAAGAATTGTGAATAAAAATAAATAAGAAGTAAGAAGGGAGAAAATCATGAAAGAATTAGCTTTAAAATACGGTTGTAATCCAAACCAGAAACCATCCAGAATTTATATGGCAAATGACAGTGAGCTTCCTATTCAGGTATTATCCGGAAAACCAGGATATATCAATTTCTTAGATGCGTTTAACGGCTGGCAGTTAGTAAGAGATTTGAAAAAAGCAACAGGTCTTCCGGCTGCAACATCCTTCAAGCATGTATCTCCGGCAGGTGCAGCAGTCGGTCTTCCTCTTACAGAAACTCTGGCAAAAATTTACTGGGTAAATGATATGGATTGGAAGAATTTTTCACCAATCGCCTGCGCTTATGCAAGAGCAAGAGGCGCTGACCGTATGTCTTCCTTCGGTGATTTTATTGCATTGTCTGATGTATGTGATAAAGACACAGCATTATTGATTAAAAGAGAAGTATCTGACGGTGTTATTGCACCGGGTTATACAGAGGAAGCTCTGGAAATTCTGGGACAGAAGAAAAAAGGAAATTCCAATGTGATTGCTATTGATGAAAACTATGTACCGGCTCAGTTAGAGCATAAAGAAGTGTTTGGTATTACTTTTGAGCAGGGACGTCAGGAGCTTTGCATTGATGACGCATTAATTTCTAATGTAGTTACAGAAAATAAAGAGCTGACAGAAGAAGCAAAAAGAGACTTAAAAATTTCCCTGATTATTTTGAAATATACACAGTCTAACTCTGTATGCTTTGTAAAAGACGGACAGGCAATCGGTGTGGGGGCAGGACAGCAGTCCCGTGTACACTGTACACGTCTGGCAGGTCAGAAGGCAGACAACTGGTGGTTAAGACAGTGCCCGAAGGTTTTAAATCTGCCATTTAAAGAAAGCATCAGCCGTGCAGAAAGAGATAATGCCATTGACGTATATATCGGTGAAGAATATATGGATGTTCTGGCTGACGGTGCATGGGAAAATACTTTTACAGAGAAACCGGAAGTATTTACAAGAGAGGAAAAGAGAGAATGGCTGGATAAAATGCAGGATGTTATTCTTGGTTCTGACGCATTCTTCCCATTTTCTGATAATATTGAAAGAGCACATAAAAGCGGTGTGGCATATATCGCACAGCCGGGCGGCTCTGTACGTGATGATGCAGTAATTGAAACATGTAATAAATATAATATGGTGATGGCGTTTACAGGTATTCGCCTGTTCCACCACTAAGAGGAAAAGAGGCACCTTCGGGTGTCTTTTTCTTTTGGGGAAGTTGATATGCACGGCATAAAAACCATTGACAAAGACCAAGTTTTTGATATACTTTGAGAGTAAATAATGTGTCAAAGAACAGATAGGAGAGTGAAATATGAGTATTAAAATTGGTATTTTAGGATATGGTAACTTAGGTCGAGGTGTGGAGTGTGCTGTGAAGCATAACCCTGATATGGAGCTGACAGCAGTATTTACACGCCGTAATCCTGCAGATGTTCAGATTTTGACAGAGACAGCAAAGGTTTATCATGTAGATGAAGCCGTAAAAATGAAGGATGAAATCGATGTTTTAATTCTCTGCGGCGGAAGCGCCACAGATTTACCGGTTCAGACTCCTGAATTTGCACAGTATTTTAATGTGGTAGACAGCTTTGATACTCATGCAAGAATTCCGGAGCATTTTCAGGCAGTAGACGAAGCTGCTAAGAAGGGAAATAAGGTTGCGATGATTTCCGTAGGCTGGGATCCGGGTATGTTTTCTTTAAACAGATTATATGCAAATGCAATTTTACCGGGAGGAAAAGATTATACTTTCTGGGGAAAGGGTGTCAGTCAGGGACATTCTGATGCAGTTCGAAGAATAGATGGGGTACTGGATGCAAGACAGTACACAATTCCTGTAAAAGAAGCTTTAGACGCTGTAAGAGAAGGAAAAAATCCAGAGCTTTCCACACGTCAGAAGCATACAAGAGAGGTATTTGTAGTTGCTGATGAAAATGCAGATAAAGCAAAAATTGAGCAGGAAATTAAGACAATGCCAAATTATTTTGACGAATATGATACAACAGTACATTTCATTACAGAAGAAGAAATGAAAGCAGAGCACACAGGACTTCCTCACGGAGGATTTGTAATCCGCAGTGGAAATACAGGATGGGAAGACGAACATAAGCATGTGATAGAATACAGCCTGAAGCTGGACTCTAATCCTGAATTTACATCATCTGTTATTACAGCTTATGCAAGAGCTGCTTATCGCATGAGTCAGGAAGGTCAGAGCGGCTGCAAAACCGTATTTGATGTAGCGCCTGCTTATTTAAGCCTTCAGACACCGGAAGAACTCCGTGCAAAAATGCTGTAAGGTGCAGGGAAAGTGAGAGAAAAAGTGAGTGCTAAGGTAGATGCAAAAAAAGAGACGAAAAGAATTTTGTTCGGTCTTATCGGTGCGGTGATTATGGCTGTGAATATTAAGACCTTTGTGCGGGCAGGGGGCTTGTATCCGGGTGGATTTAACGGTGTCACGTTGTTATTTCAGACCATTTGCGATAGATTTTTCGATATTACAGTACCGTTTTCTCCTATCAGCTTAGCGTTAAATGCCATTCCGGCAATTATCAGCTTTAAAGCCATAGGTAAGAAATTTACAGTTGTTACAAGCTGTATGATTGTTGCTACCAGTATTTTAACGGATATTGTTCCGGCAGTGCCTATTACAGAGGATATTTTGCTGATTAGTATATTCGGTGGCTTGATTAACGGAGCGGCAATCAGTATTTCACTGATTGGAGGAACTTCCACAGGCGGAACAGATTTTATTGCCATTTACTTTGCGGAAAAGAAAAATAAAGATGTGTGGAATTATATTTTATTGGGAAATGCAGTGGTACTGATTATTGCAGGCTTTCTTTTTGGATGGGATAAAGCCCTTTACTCCATTATTTTCCAGTATACTTCGACACAGATGATACATTTATTGTATCAAAATTATAAAAAGGTTACGTTATTTGTAGTTACAGAAAACGCCGAGGCTGTTTATCAGGCTATTTCAGAGGTTACAAATCACAGTGCAACTGAATTTTCAGCAACGGGAATGTATTCCAATGAGAAACGAAAAATGATTTATTCTGTTGTGTCCACAGTAGAAGCGAAGATGCTTACCAGAAAAGTTATGGAAGCAGATGCCCATGCTTTTGTAAATATTGTGAAAACAGATACTTTGTTGGGGCGTTTCTATCAGGAAAATAATTACTAACGTAAAAAGGGAGCTATTGTATTAGACGCATATTTCTAAATGCTGTTTAATACAATAGCTCCTGCTTTTTTTCTAAAATCTTATTTTTTACCGCTGAAGCAGTAAGTACATACTTTACACGGCTCGATAGGAATGGAAGATAATAAATCGTCTAAACGATGGAAATGCAGAGTAGTAAAGTTCAACTGTTTTCCGATTTCTTCCAGCATTTCTTTGTAATTTTGAGAGTCAGGATTAGCATAAGACTCTAAAACCTCACGGCTTACGTTTTCTCCTTCTCTTGCAGCGATAATTCTTCTCGTAATTAAATCCATTTCAGATTTAGAACGGGAGAAGTTCAAATAAGGGCATCCGAACATTAAAGGCGGACATGCCGGACGGATATGTACTTCTTTTGCACCGCTGCTATATAAAAATTCTGTTGTTTCACGAAGCTGTGTTCCTCGAACAATAGAGTCGTCGATTAACAAAAGCTTTTGATTTTTAATCAATGCCTCAACAGGAATTAATTTCATTTTGGCAATGAGATTACGCTGTTCCTGACGGGAAGGCATAAAGGAGCGAGGCCATGTTGGAGTATATTTAATAAATGGGCGGGCAAATGGAATGCCGGACTCGTTTGCATAACCGATAGCATGAGCAATACCGGAGTCCGGTACGCCGGCTACTAAATCAGGTTTTACATCATCTCGCTGCGCATCACGCTGTGCCAGCTTCTTACCGCATTCGTAGCGCATATTTTCTACATTGATGCCTTCGTAGGTAGAGGTAGGATATCCATAATATACCCACAGGAAAGAACAAATTTTCATTTCGTTCAAAGGCTCTGATACGGTTTCGCAGCTTTCCGGAGTCAGATAAACAATTTCGCCCGGACCTAATTCTTTTAAGGTTTCATAACCCAGATTAAGGTAAGCAAAGCTTTCAAAAGAAACACAATATGCGCCGTCTTTATGCCCTACAATAAGAGGCGTTCTTCCCATGCGGTCACGGGCAGCATAAATGCCTTCCGGTGTTAAAATGAGAAGTGTCATAGAACCTTCAATTAACTCCTGCGCATAACGAATACCGTCTACGATGGTCTCCTGCTGGTTGATTAAAGATGCGACGATTTCAGTAGGGTTGATACATCCGCCGCTCATTTCTAAGAAATGTGTACAGCCGTTTTTGTAAGAAATATCAACAAGCTCCTCTGTATTGTTGATTTTACCTACTGTTGTAATTGCAAAGCTACCTAAATGGGATTGTACCAAAAGCGGCTGAGGCTCGTTGTCTGAAATACAGCCGATACCACAGGTTCCTTCCAGTTCATCTAAATCACCGTCAAATTTTGTACGGAACGGTGTGTTTTCGATGTTATGGATTGAGCGGCTGAAGCCGTTTTCTCCATGGACTGCAAGTCCTCCACGTTTGGTACCTAAATGAGAATGATAGTCTGTTCCGAAAAATAAGTCCAAGGTACAACTGGACTTAGATGTTACTCCAAATATTCCACCCATTGCTGTTCTCCTTTTCTTGGAATTACCAATTTAGTTTTCTCCTTATTATATACTCCAAATTTACTTTTCGTAAAGAGATTTCGGGAAAGTTTTTCACTTCGCAAAGGAGAAAAAATAGTGTATAATGGAAAAGTAGATGTGCAAATAGACAAGAAAAGGAGAAGAAAATGAAATTTATTTCATGGAATGTAAACGGTTTGCGGGCGTGTGTGAAAAAGGGATTTACAGAATTTTTTGAACAGGCAGATGCAGACTTTTTCTGTATACAGGAAACAAAGCTTCAGGAGGGGCAGATTGACTTTGCTCCTGAGGGATATTTTTGTTATTGGAATTATGCTGTGAAAAAGGGTTATTCCGGTACAGCAATTTTTGCAAAAAAAGAGCCGTTAAGTGTAAAATATGGAATTGGTATAGAAGAACATGACCAAGAAGGCCGTGTGATTACCTTAGAATATGAAAACTTTTATATGGTTACGGTTTATACGCCAAACTCTCAAAACGAGCTGGCAAGGCTGCCTTATCGCATGCAGTGGGAAGATGATTTTAGGGCTTATTTGCAGCAGTTAGATGAGAAAAAGCCTGTGATTATGTGTGGTGATTTAAACGTAGCACATAAGGAAATCGATTTAAAAAACCCGAAAACCAACCGCCATAACGCAGGATTTACAGATGAAGAAAGAGAAAAATTTACTGTATTTTTGGAAGCGGGATTTACCGATACGTTCCGTTATTTTTATCCGGATAAAACAGAAATTTACTCTTGGTGGTCTTATCGCTTTAAAGCCAGAGAAAAGAATGCAGGCTGGAGAATTGATTACTTTTGCATTTCAAAAAGATTGGATGAAAAGCTGCTTTCCGCTTCCATTCATACAGAAATTTTTGGTTCAGACCATTGTCCGGTAGAAGTTCAGATTGAGTTATAAATAGAGAAAATGGGGGCAAAAATATGTCAGATTGCGAAAAGGTGATTTTTCATATTGATGTAAACAGCGCTTTTTTATCGTGGGAGGCAGTTTACCGTTTAGAACAGGGCGGAACGGTAGATTTGAGAGAAATTCCCTGTGCGGTAGGCGGAGATAAAACAAAGAGAAGGGGCATTATTTTAGCAAAATCTCTGTCAGCAAAAGCCTGTGGGGTAAAGACAGGAGAACCCCTAACAGAGGCGTTAAAGAAGTGTCCGTCTTTGATTGTTGTGTCGGCTCATCATAGCATGTATCGCCAGTATTCCCAAAAATTTCTTAATATTTTAAGGGAATACAGCCCTTCGGTAGAACAGTACAGTATCGACGAGGCATTTATGGATATGACGGGAATGGAAAAGCTCATAGGAAATCCTGTGGCTTTTGCTCATAAGCTAAAAAACAGAATTAGCAAAGAGCTGGGGTTTACGGTAAATATTGGAATTTCCGGCAACAAATATCTGGCAAAAATGGCATCGGATTTTGAGAAACCGGACAAGGTGCATACCTTATTTCCAACAGAAATCAAAACAAAAATGTGGCCGCTGCCTGTATCAGACCTGTTGTTTGTGGGGAGGGCTACTACGCAGGTTTTAAAGAAGCTGGGGATTTATACTATCGGAGACCTTGCCAATACAGATGTAGAAATTTTAAAATGTCATTTAAAAAAGCAGGGAGAGAGTATCTGGAATTTTGCCAATGGAAGGGATACTTCGCTGGTGGAAAGCGAAAGTCAGGGAAACAAAGGATACGGGAACAGTACCACCATTGCCTTTGACGTAACAGACGAAGGAACTGCTAAAATGGTGCTTCTTTCTCTGTGTGAAACTGTGGCGGCAAGACTTCGAAAGGATGATGTAAAGGCAGAGGTTGTGTCTGTCTCTGTTCGGGATTTTGAGATGAAGACGGTTTCGCATCAAAAGGTTATGGCAGCGCCTACCAACATCACAGGCGAAATTTATGACACGGTCTGTGTGCTTTTTGACGAGCTGTGGGACGGTACGCCTATTCGTCATTTAGGGGTGCATACCAGTCGTGTTTCCAAGGAAGAACGGGGACGTCAAATGTCTTTGTTTGATTTGAATACCAACTATGAAAAGATGGAAAAAATGGATATGGCAGTGGATAAAATCAGGAAAAAATTCGGAAACAATGCCATTATGCGAGCTTCTTTTCTGGATAATAAAAAAGTAGAGAATATGACAGGCGATCATCCTGACGGCAGACAGGTAGATTTGAAAACATTGAAAGAGAAGAAAAATGAGTGAGATAATCGAAGAATTTTTTAACGGATATTGCAAAAATTATGATATGGCAAGAACTGCCATAGGAGAGTTTTCAGAGGAAAACGGAGCTTTAAATTTGGAGCAGATTGACTGTGATTATGGAAAATGTCCCTACGGTGAAGACTGTGAAATGATGAACAAGGTCTTTGCATTTATAAAAGAAAAGGAAGGTAAAAAGAGATGTTAAATATCAGAGATATTCAGGGAAGTGACAGACAGGAATTTTTTCAGATGGCTAAGGAATTTTACGGAGGTCCTGCATGCGACCACGATATTCCCCAAGAACATTTTGAGGCGACTTTGCAGGAATGTTTAAGAAGTAAGGAATATTCCCGTACATTGATGCTGGAAGACGAAACTGGTGTGGTAGGATATTTTCTTATTGGGATCACATGGAGTAATGAAGCTGGAGGAATTACAATCTGGCTGGATGAACTGTTTTTCAAGAGCAGCTCCAGAGGAAAGGGCTATGGTACACAGGTATTTGACTGGGTGGAAAAAGAATATCCCCATGCAAAGCGTTTCCGTCTGGAGGCAACTTACAGTAATGAAAGAGCGATTTCTCTTTACAGCCGTTTAGGTTATAAAGAACTGCATTATTATCAAATGATTAAAGAACGTTAAATGTTACAGAGCTTTACTGCTTGCTGCAATCATACGTTTTACATCCGGTACCGCAGCAAGAACAGGATAGAGAAGCTGGGAAAGCAAAAGACCGCTTGTTCCCTGAATGAGATTAGCAGGAATGCTGGCAGCAGCACCTTGTCCGTATAGGAAAAATTCAAAGAAGAAATATCCTCCGGCTACCAGTACAATGTCGGCAATTCCTCCAAGGGCTAATGCCAGATAATGCTTTTTAGAAAATCCTGCAAGTTTTTGAAAGATAAGGCCAGAGGAAAAAGCTACCAGACCTTTAATAAGAAAGGTAATGGGAACATAAACCAAATAGCCGCCCAATAAGTCTGCAAGACAAGAGCCAATTCCGGCAATTAGAAAACCCCATACAGGACCGAAAAGAGCTCCGGACAGGATAACAAGAGCGTCTCCGGGGTGGATATAACCTCCTGTTCCCGGAGTAGGAATGCGGATAGACATGGTAGCTACACAGGTCAGCGCCATAAAAAGGGCAGACAAAACTAATTTTTTTGTTTGAAATTTCATAAAAGCAGACTCCTTTATCTAAATTTGATGTAATTACTATAATATAAAACTGGCTATGTATAAATAGCCAGTTTTATAAAAAATAAGCAGTCCAGTTTATTCTGTTTTATTCGCGGAAAGTTAAAGATGTGTCAGTCATGGAGTCAATAATTGCCAGAGATTCTACACGGATACCTTTTTCACGAAGCATATCTCCGCCTCTTTGGAATCCTTTTTCAATTACAATTCCTGTACCTTCTAAAGTTGCCCCTGAAGTATGTACAATATCAATCAAACCGTTTAATGCACAGCCGTTGGCAAGGAAATCGTCAATAATCAGTACGTGGTCTTCAGGACTTAAAAATTTCTTTGCAAGAATAACGTCATAAACTTTTTTATGAGTGAAGGACTCGATTTTCGTTGTATACATTTCTCCGTCAAGGTTTACGCTTTTTGCTTTTTTGGCAAAAACAACGGGTACATTGAAATATTGTGCTGCAATACATGCAATTCCAATACCGGATGCCTCGATAGTCAGAATTTTTGTAATCGGCGCATCTGCATAAATCCTTTTAAATTCTTTTCCGATTTCGTTAATCAGCGGAATGTCCATTTGATGATTTAAAAAACTGTCTACTTTCAGTACGTTTCCCGGTTTTACTGTACCGTCTTTTAAAATTCGTTCTTTTAAAAGCTCCATTTGTATTCCTCCTGTGTATTGTCATTTAAACAATCATACGCTATATTTATTAGAAAGGCAATTTATTTTTTTGTTTTTTAGCAAATCCAAAGAGAAGAGGAGCAGAAATTATGAAGGAATACGAAATTATAAGGGAAATTATTAACCTGTGTCCGGGCAACCATACAAGAGATACTTTCATTGAGGAGGCAGAGCTGCCAGATGATGCAGATTTAGAAGCTTATGTGAGAGAAAAATTTAAAAATGAGGCAGAGCTTAAAATTGAGCGTATTGACAGGGAAGATGGCAGTGTAGTATTTGATGTAATGACAGCAGCGATACATCAAAGATATACTTTCTCAGAATTTTAACAGGGATTTTACATTGCTTTTTTTAACAGGTTTGTTATAATGAAAGGAGTGCGAGAAAGGAGAAAACTATGGATAGCAATCATGAACATACCCATGTAATGGAAGACGGAACTGTTGTTACACATAACCATGGACATTCTCATGGACACACCCATAGCCATGCGCATACGAAAGCAGTTCTAAACCGACTTTCCCGCGCAATCGGCCATTTAGAGTCTATTCGCCGTATGGTGGAAGAGGGCAGAGATTGCAGTGAAGTTCTGATACAGCTTTCAGCAGTGAAATCAGCCATTAATAATACAGGGAAGGTTATTCTGCAAGATCATATTGAGCATTGTATTGTAGATGCAATCGAAAGTGGAGATCACGAGGCTTTAGATGAGTTAAATAAGGCTATTGACCGTTTTATGAAATAAAGGAAGAAAGGAAAAGAGCAATGAACGAAGAAAAGAAACAGTGTGACAGCAAGAGCTGTACAAAAGAAGATTGTGCCGGATGCAGTCATGCAAAAGGGGCAGGTGTGCCAAAGGAAAACTTAAATGCACATTCTAAAATTAAAAAAGTAATCGGTGTTGTCAGCGGAAAAGGCGGAGTAGGAAAATCTCTGGTTACAGCATCTTTGGCAAATGAAATGGCATTTCAGGGATACCGTGTAGGTATTATGGACGCAGATATTACAGGACCTTCTATTCCGAGAATGTACGGATTAAAAGGCTCTGCCGTAGCAAATGACAAGGGAATTTATCCAATGGAAACAGGCAATGACGTAAAGGTAATGTCTGTTAATTTACTGCTTCCACATGAAGATGCGCCTGTTATCTGGAGAGGACCGATTTTGGCAAATATGGTAAAACAGTTCTGGACAGACGTTGTCTGGGGCGAATTGGATTATCTTTTTGTGGATATGCCGCCGGGAACAGGAGATGTGCCTCTTACCGTATTCCAGTCACTTCCGATTGACGGAATTGTGATTGTATCTTCTCCTCAGGACTTGGTACAGATGATTGTGAAAAAGGCATACAATATGGCAAAAATGATGAACGTACCTGTTTTCGGACTGGTAGAAAATTACAGCTATGTAAAATGTCCGGATTGCGGAAAAGAAATCTACATTTTTGGAGAGAGCAAGGTAGATGCGGCAGCAGAGGAAGTCAATGTTCCGGTAATCGGAAAAATGCCGTTGGACAGAGAGATTGCAGCAGCAGTGGACGCAGGGCAGTTTGCCGGTCTAGTAAATACTTATCTCTCAGGTGCGGGTAAATATCTGCCGGAAGTTTAGTATATTTTTATGTAATTATAGAGAAAAAACAGTATATTTTTGTGGGAAAATAGTCGGTCTTTCGTTAGAAGGACCGATTTTTTGGATTTTAGGAAAAATCGTTGTGAAATATATATAAAATATAGGGCGCTTGTGTTAAGAAAGTGTAAAGAAGCAACGAAAAAAAGAAATAACTGGTACTACCAGATAAATGTCGAAAACAGGTGTGTTTTGTTGACAAAGGTAACTTTTAGTGCAATAATACCTAAGCACAGAAAGGGATGAATATTTATGGTAGAGCGCCAAATTAAGCTTACTGCAAATGAAGATGTAAAAGAATTCGTAAATCAGGCAAGTAAATGTGATTTCGATATTGATGTTTTTTACAACAGAGTGGTAATTGACGCAAAATCAATATTAGGAGTTTTAAGTATGGATTTGACCAAAGTCTTAACAGTAAGATGCAATGGTCATGATGAAAGATTTGACGAATTTTTAAATAAATTTGCAGTAGCATAGGAAACAGGGAGCTGTCGCAGGAGTTGCGGCAGCTTTTTGCATATCAAAAAGAAGTATGATAAGATAGAGGTATGGAAAAAGAAAGAATAAAAATTTCTGTCCGAAATCTGGTAGAATTTATTTTAAGAAGCGGAAATCTGGATAACAGAAGAACAAGTGCGGCAGATCGGGAGGCAATGCAAAAAGGGAGCAGAATACACAGAAAAATCCAAAAGCAGATGAAAGCTTCTTATAAAGCGGAAGTTCCCCTAAAGTGGGAGGAAGAATATTCCGATTTTATCATTGAGATAGAAGGCAGAGCAGACGGAATTATCGATGACGAGGAAGAGTGTGTCATTGACGAAATAAAAGGTGTATATAGAGACTTATATTTTCTGGAAGAGCCTGTGCCGGTTCACAAAGCACAGGCTATGTGTTATGCCTATTTTTATGCCAGCCAGAAAAAGCTTTCAAAAATGGAAGTGCAAATGACCTATTGTCATCTGGAAACAGAGGAAATCAAGCGGTTTCGGGAAGAATTTTCTTTTTCTTATTTAAAGAAGTGGTTTGAGGACTTGCTCAGTGAATATTATAAATGGGCAAATTTTCAATATCAGAGGAGAATAGAAAGACGGCAATCTATGGAAAGTCTGGAATTTCCCTATCCATACAGAAAAGGGCAAAAAGAGCTGGTGTCAGGTGTATATCACACCATGCGTACGGAAAAGCAGTTATTTATACAGGCTCCCACCGGTATTGGAAAGACAATGGCAGCTATATTTCCGGCAGCTCGTGCGGTAGGAGAAGGATATGGAGATAAAATTTTTTATCTTACTGCAAAAACTATTACAAGAACGGTGGCAGAGGAAGCTTTTCATATTTTAAAAGAAAAGGGATTGTCTTATAAAACTATTAGTATTACGGCGAAAGAGAAGCTGTGTCTATGTGAAGAAACGGACTGCAATCCGGAGAAATGCCCTTATGCAGAGGGACATTTTGACAGAGTAAATGCAGCAGTATTTGAGATTTTAAATGAAAAGGATACCTATTTACGGGAAGATTTACTAAAGCAAGCAGAGAAACACAGGGTATGTCCTTATGAAATGTGTCTTGATATTTCTTCTTGGGTAGATGCCGTTATTTGTGATTATAATTATGTATTTGATCCAAACGTATATTTGAGACGTTTTTTCAGTGATGGAGTAAAAGGGGATTATCTGTTTTTAATTGATGAAGCTCATAATCTGGTAGAGCGAGGGCGGAAGATGTACAGTGCTGTTTTATGCAAAGAAGATTTCCTAGAAACAGCAAAAATTGTAAAAGAACATAGCGCAAAGTTATATAAGATTTTAAAGAAATGTAATCGTCTGATGTTGGAGTATAAACGGGAATGCGATGAGTGCACCGTGATGGAAAACATTGCAGGACTCTCTTTACAGCTTCTGAATTTATTGGGTGAGATGGAGAATTTTTTAGAAAAAGAACATGAGGAAAAGGTACAGAAAGCTGTGTTGGAATTCTCTTTTTCTGTTCGGCATTTTTTGAATATGTATGATATTGCAGATGAAAATTATGTGATTTACAGCCATTATGATGAGGAACAGCGATTTCTTATTACTCTTTATTGCGTTAATCCTAAAAAAAATCTTCA
>ERZ791899.1903-NODE-1903-length-14522-cov-3.648510_pt1 | contig 14522 bp, 10 predicted proteins | sample MGYA00510151_ERZ791899 | MGnify/ENA primary metagenome ERZ791899 (study PRJEB30046, sample SAMN00792118) | human gut metagenome | study: EMG produced TPA metagenomics assembly of the A metagenome-wide association study of gut microbiota in type 2...
GCCTCGTTGCGCGCGTGCTCGCGCCAACCGACCACGGGCAGATCGAACTTGGAGACCAGACGGTTGGTGAACGGCACGCCGGAGAGTCGGGCGAGGCGCAAGGTATCGCGCGATTCGCGCACCATGACGCGCGTACCCTGCGGCAGGGCGCGCTGACGGCGTCCATCGCAGCAAATCCAGCCTTCGGACATGGAATCGTCCAGAATATCGATGGTGAAGGTCGAGCCGGAGCCGATGATCAGCGGCCTGGCGAACAGGGCGTGCGCGGCCAACGGAATCAACTGCAGGGCCTTGACGTTCGGCCACATGACCGGACCGCCCGCGGAGAAGGCGTAGGCGGTGGAACCGGTGGGCGTGGAGACGATGACGCCGTCCGCGCCGAACGAGTTCATCTCCACATCGTCCACGCGGATGGACAGTTCGACCATCTTGCCCCGGTCGGCGCGTTCCAGTGTGATGTCGTTCAGCGCCCAATCCTCAATGGGCTTGGTGGCGCCGGGCAGCCAGACGTCCACATGGGCGATCATGCGTTCGTCGATCGAATAGTCGTGGGTGGAGACCCGGCGGATCGCCTCGTCGATCTGGAAGCTTTCGAATTCGGCCAAGAAGCCGACATGCCCCATGTTCACGCCGAGAATCGGCACTTGGGTGCAGTGGACGAGTTCGGCGGCGCGCAGTATCGTGCCGTCGCCGCCCAGGACCACGACGATTTCGGTGTCGTCCGACACGCACGGCGGCTGCACGCCGAAATCGGGGGCCTCGGTGTTGTCGATGATGGCGACTTCGAAACCGGCCACTCGCAGCTGGCTCACCGCCTCGGCCACTACGGTTCCGGTCTGCCTGAGCCTGGTATGCGTCACCACCACCGCGTTGCGCTTGGCCATGGCATCCTCCTGTCGATTCGGTCGCACTGCTCATTATTCTAACCGCAGACACCGTCATCAGTCGTACAGGTGTTCGAAAATTGCTGCTTCGTGGCGCGTCGCCGGCAACGTTCCACAGAGTCGATTATCGTAAGGCTTCGGCATACAATGGCGTACAGCCGCGCAATCACCGTACGCGTGCCGTGCGCAGCGCGATGGCATGCCGTATGACCGTACAGCAGTATCAGTTGAGGAGCTTGAGGACCCATGGCCAATGACTTCGACGAATCCTCCGCCAATGAGGAGGCCTCGAAGGGACTGTCATGGTGGTATTCAGCCGATGTACTGAGCCGAGACAAAAGCGATAAAACCGCCAAGCGCATTCGACGTATCAGCATCACCGACCGTCTGCTCAGGCACCCGGGCCGTCTGTCCATGGTGTATTTCGGCGCACTGATCATCATCGTCACCGGTTTGCTGCTGCTGCCGATCTCCACATCGGACATCATCTTCACCAATTTCCCGATCGCGTTCTTCACCGCCGTCTCGGCCCTGTCCACCTGCGGCATTCCGGTGGTGAACACCGGCGAATACTGGTCGATGTTCGGCCAGGTCGTCGTCCTGTTCTCCATCCAGTTCGGCGGTCTGGGAGTCATGACCTTCGCCTCGATGGTGGCTCTTGGCGTTTCCCGCAGACTCAAGGTCTCCCAGCGTATGCTCACCGCGAACGAGCTGGGCACCACGAAGCTTTCCGAGGTCAAAGGCGTGCTCACCGTGGTGCTGGGCACCTCCATCATCGCCGAGGTGCTGACCTTCGTGCTGCTGCTGCCCGACCTGTTCCGCGTGAACCATGGCAATATGGGGCGTACCTTGTGGCAGGCGCTGTTCTACGCGGTGTCGGCCTATAACAACACCGGTTTCACGCCGGATGCCACTGGTCTGCATGTGAACCGTTGGGGCGTGGGGCTGCCGATTCTCATCAGTGCATTCATCGGAACGCTCGGCTTCCCCGTGGTGCTGAATCTGGTGCAGTGCGCACGCCGGCGGCTCAGCCCGAAACGTTGGACATTGCACACCAAACTCACTTTGGTGACCACCGCTGTGCTGGTGGCCACCTCACTGGCTTGGTTCCTGCTGGTCGAGTGGAGCAATACCGGCCTGTTCCCCGCAGATGACCCCGGCATGAAGATGCGCCGTGCGATGAGCGCCGCCGTCATGCCCCGCTCCGCCGGTTTCGATATTTCCTGGGTGCCCGAAGTCACGAATGAGACCAAGGTGTTCATGAGCATACTCATGTTCATCGGCGCAGGTTCCTCATCCACCGCTGGCGGCATCCGTGTCACCACGTTCGCGGTGATTCTCTTGATTTGCCGCGCCGCATTCACCGGCCATCGCGATGTCACCGTGTTCCGCCGCCGTATCCCCCGCCGTATTCAGATGACCGCCGTGTCCGTGACCACGGCCTGCTTTGCGTTGGTTATGGTCGGTGCGATGATGCTGATGTTCACCACCGGCTGCGCGTTCGTGGACGCCGTGTTCGAAGCCTGCTCGGCCTTCTCGTTGGGTGGTTATTCGGTGGGCGTGGCAAGCGCCGGCAATCCGGCCAGCCTGTTTATTCTGTCCGCCGAGATGATTGTCGGACGACTTGGCCCGTTGACCATCGCCTACTCCATCAGCCGACCGATGGCTCCCGAACCTATTCGTTATCCGCAGGAAAACATTATCGTTGGCTGATCGGCCATTCAATCGGCGCCCAGCAATCTGACATAGAGAGGACCATCATCATGGCAGCAAAACCGAGCGGCAACAAAAGCGTGCTGGTCATCGGACTGGGCCGTTTCGGCGGGTCCGTGGCCGCCACCCTCGACCAGATGGGTCAGGATGTGCTCGCAGTGGACAAGAACCCGGAGCTTGTGGCCCGTTGGTCCGCGCATCTGCCCACCATTCAGGCCGATATGACCGATGTGCTGGCCATCGAGCAGATCGACGCCTCCCAGTTCGACACGGCCGTCGTGGCCATCGGCGACAGCATCGAGGCTTCGGTGATCATCACCGGCAACCTGCTGGACGCCGGCGTTTCCGACCTGTGGGCCAAGTCCGTGTCCCAGGAGCATGCGCGCATTCTGCAGCGCATCGGCGCCCGCCACATCATCAACGCGGAGACCGATGCCGGCAAGCGCGTGGGCCATCTGGTGGCCGGCAATTATCTGGATTACATCGAAATCGACGGGCCGTACACCGTCGTCAAGGTCCACACGCCCCTGTACGCGGTAGGCCGCAGCATCGAGGACGTACAAGTACATGACAAGTACGGCGTGACCGTGGTGGGCCTCAAGGCCCCAGGCAAGGAGTTCCAGTACGGCTCCAAGGAACTGGTCATGCATCGCAACGACGAACTCATCCTCATGGGCAAGCAGGATCAGATCGACCACTTCATCCAAGGCTAACCCCCTAACTGCGCTCGCTATACCCCCTATCTGCTCACATCGTGACCGATATAACCCCCTCAACATGGATGCGCTCATTATTGTGGCAATAAGCCATAAAGCTGTACGTCCATATTAATAAGGGGAGTTTTATCATCATGGGCAAGCATACGCAGAATTGCACGCTGATAGGCAAAGGAGTCTACGGCACCATAGGAGTGGACCAACGTTCCCGTCTTGCCGATGGCGCGCATTTTCACACCATGATTGTGACCAGCACCCTCGAGGCCTCAGTTATAGAAGGGGACAAACTGGTCATCAAAAGTGGCATTGTGCGGTGTGATGGTGATATTCGCGTATCCAGCATCAGCGGCAGCGGCGACATCGAAGTCGGCGGCGACATTATTTGCGATGAAATAACCTTTACCGGCAAACTACGATGCAACGGCGATATCGTTTGTTCCGGAAATCTGTCCGTCAATGGCTCCCTAGGCACCCGTCATATTAGCGGTCAGACAGTCCGCTTGAACGGCGTGTTGAAGGGTCATGACGTCAACAGCAGGGCTCTGGAAGTTCATCCACTCCGCAGTACGATGTTTTCCCGTTTTGATATGGATGGGTATGAGGATGGCAGCACGGTTCGCCATATCACAGCCGTCACGGTTGAAGCCAACCATCTGCAATGCCGGACTTTGACGGCGGACTCCGCCATGCTACGCAACGGCAGTGCGGTGGAAAGCGCCACGTGTGCCACCGCACTAGGCATCGACCGTACCTCCAGCGTGCTGCTGGTGAACGGAGACTGCCAACGCATTCATCTCAAGACAGCGTAAAGCAGGTATTCCTCATTACCGTGGGTGCCGATGATGGGACTATCGGCAGTGGCCACCACGTCAAGTCCGTGCTGTTCAGCACAGGCGACCACGTCGTGTAATGCCCGCTCCCGCAATGCCGGATCTTCAACGATGCCGTTTTTGCCGAGTCCTGCCCGGCCGACCTCGAACTGCGGTTTGACCAGTAACACAATCTGCGCACCGGGAGCCGCGATGCGCGCGATTACCGGGATCACATAGGTCAGGGAAATAAAGGAGACGTCGGAAACGATCATCACCGGCCGGTAAGGCAGGTCGTCGGCCTCTACTTCGCGAATGTTGACGCCGCTCATTTCGATGACGTGCTCGTCATTGGCGATGCGCGGGTCGAGCTGGCCGTGCCCAACGTCGAGCGCTACGACTTTGGCCGCTCCCCCGCGCAACAGTACGTCGGTGAAGCCACCGGTGGAGGCACCGATATCCAGACATTCCAAGCCTTCCGGCCCGGTAAGGCCATTGCCGGCAAAGGTTTCGAACGCGCCCAAGAGTTTGTAAGCGCCTCGGGAGACGTAGTCGTCGCCCTTATCCACGGCGAGTTCGCTGTGCCCGGCTTTGACCATGAACGATGGCTTGGTGATGGTCTCGCCGTCCACGCGCACATGCCCGGCCTTGATGAGTCGCTGCGCTTTGGCCCGCGATTCGACCAGTCCCGAAGCCACGAGCATCATGTCAAGTCGGTCAAGTGGAGTCGCGGGATCGATATGCTGCTCGGTCATATATCTTCCTTTCGGCCCACCATCCACCAACGGGGTGGCTCGGCATGGAGCCACCATCCAGCACTTCACGTCATCTTCCGCTGGCGGGAGAATGAATCACCTCTGCTAGCTGCGGCTGTTATCAAGCTCGTGTTGTAAGGATTCCAGCACGTTGCGATAGGTCTCAAGCTTGCGGTCGTTGTCTTGTTCATCGATATCCGCAAGTTCGGGGTATCGCTCGGTGACCGGCGCATGTTCGCTATCCGTAGGCATAGGACTATGCCTCGATGGCGAACACCGGTACCGTGGCCTCGCTAAGCTGTGCGCCTTGGTCGGCGGCTTCCCATGCGGCGCATACGGCGGCGCGCAGGCCGTCCATACTGGTGGGGTCGCTGACGTGTACCTGGCCGTTTTCAAACCAAGCGCTAGCCTTGCGGCATTCCCAAGTACCGCTCTCATCGCGGACCGGCTCCGGTTGGGCTTCGCCGAGTTCACGCAGATCAGGGGCGATGAATGTGGGCCTCAGGTGTGACGGAGCCAGCATCAGTTCGGTCGGGTTGGTGACACCGGTCAGCACCGCCAGCGAATCGTAGTCGCCGCGGTTACCGGCCTCGATATCGGTGTCGAGGCGGTCGCCAATGGCGATGGACGCCTCCTTGGGCACCAAATCGTGGCCTTCGGCGGCGTTCAGTTCGCGGGCCTCATCGTACATGTACGCTTCCGGCTTGCCAGCGGAGGCGACCGGTTCGACGCCGGTGGCCGTGATCACGGCGCGAATCATCGATCCGCAACCGGGGGCGATGCCCAGTTCACGAGGAATCGTTAGGTCGCGGTTGGTCACGAAATACGTGGCTCCGGCCTCGACCGCGAACGCGGCATCGGCCATCATCTGCCAAGTCATATCCGGATACCAGCCCTGAATGACGGCCTGCGGGCGGTCCTGAGGACCGTCCACGATGGTCAGGCCGTTGCGGGTGACCTCATCGCGCAAATGCTCGGCGCCCAATACCTGTACGCGCGCGCCGGCGGGCAACGCCTTGGCCACCATACGGGCGGCCACCACCGAAGAGGTGATGACCTGCCACGGCTCCACGTCCAAGCCGAAGCCCTTGAGCTGGTCGGCCACCACGTGCTGGAAGCGCGAGGAGTTGTTCGTGGTGTATTCGATGGTCATGCCGGCGGCTTCGGCCGCACGAATGGAATCGGCCGCGTATTCGACCGGATTCTTGCCGCGATACACCACGCCGTCGAGGTCCAGCAGCGCAAGCTGATAGGCCTCGGCGAGCGGGCGATCGGTGCCTTTGAGGAAACGGGTCATTACGCCGTTCACTCCTCGGTTTCGGGTTCGGGTTCGGTGGAGTCGGAGTCGGCGGATTCGGCGGAATCGTCAGCCTCGGCGTCATTGGCGGAATCGGTCTCGGTCTCGTCGGCCTCATCAGACTCGGCATCACCGTCTTCAGCCTCGTCATCCTCATCGCCGTATTCCTGCTCCGGATCCGGGGCGTACTGCGCCTCATCCGGATCGATGCCGAGCTTTTCGAGCACGTCGGAGTCGTCGGTGATGTCTTCGAGATCGTGATCGATCACCACGTCGTCGCTGTTTTCGTCAATCTCCTCGTCGGCATACTGGTCCTCAAGACGGTCCAGCAGGTCGTTGAGCTGCTCGGCTTCCTTGCTGCGGCCGGCCTCTTCAAGGAAGTACTGCTCGGCCTGCACGGCACGCATGCGGTACTCACCCGGCAGCCCCTGGGAACGGCCGACGGTGTGAACCACTTCAATGGCCTTGTCCCACATCTCCAAATCGCCAAGGGCACCGGCGTACACCAGGAACATCTCGACCTTGGGAGCGCCATGCAGCTGCTTGCCCTCATCGGACAGCGCCAGTTCCACGGCCTTCTTCGGCTCTCCGACGCCACGCTCGCAGTCAGCGATGAACGGCAGGTAGTCGAGGAAGCCGTTCATACGGTAGGCGGTGCGGAACTCACGCAGGGCCAGCTTGTAGTCGCCCTGACGGTAGGCCACGAACGCAAGCGTCTCGCGGGCGAAGTCGATGCGGGAGGCCTGACGGGCCACCCACTTGGCGTGCTCCAAGGCAAGTTCGGGGTCGCTCTCCTCCAGCGCGAAAGCGGCGAGGATGTGCAGACCAATGTTCTCCGCGTGCTCCTTGGACAGGCCGCGCAGACGTTCGCGCTCATCCTTGGACAGCATCGACCATTCCATGCCCTTGGGCATCTTGGGCTCGTCGGGACGACGGTCGGTGTACGGGTTCTGCGAGGGGAAGCTCATCGTGCCGTCGGAGTTACGGCGCGGGCGCCTCATGTATTCAGAGCGCTTCTCCTCACGGTACTGGCGCTTCTCTTCCTGCGAAAACTCGCGGAATTCGCCGTCACGACGGTTGTTGTCGCGGCGATCGTCACGGCGGAAGTCACGACGATCATCGCGGCGGTCGTCCCTGCGGAAGTTGCGGCGGTCGCCATCACGGCGATCGTCGTCGCGACGGAAGTTGCGACGCTCACCATCGCGGCGGAAATCACGACGATCGTTATCCCTGCGGTCATCGCGACGGAAGTCACGACGGTCATTGTCACGACGGAAGTCACGACGGTCCCCATCGCGACGGTCGTCCCTACGGAAATCTCGGCGGTCGTCGTTGCGGCGGAAGCTGCGACGCTCACCATCGCGGCGGAAATCACGACGATCGTTATCACGGTGCTGGTAGCGCGGATTCTCGCCGTTCTCGCCTTCGTGGGAACGGTAGCCGCCTTCGCGGCGCGGCTTGAAGCCTTCGCCGTCACGGCGCGGACCATTGCCGCGGTAACCGCCCTTGCCGCCGAAGCCGGAGCGGCCGCCCTTGTGGAAGCCGCCGGACTTGCCGTACGACTTGCGGTAGCCGCCGTGGCCCTCGCCATCACCGTCACGGCGCGGCGCGTAGCCCTCGCCATCCTCACGGCGACGCGGCTTGAAACCCTCACCATCATGACGCGGCTTGAAACCGCCCTTGCCGCGCAGCTTGAAACCCTTGCCGCCGCGGTTGCCCGGTCGGCGATCGCCATACCCCTTATGGCCGCCGCCGTAAGACTTGCCGGAACGCTCGTTACCTTCTGCCATTACTTGTTTTCCTTAATTCGTTGTTGATTAACGGTTTTCCACGGCGCCGAGCGCCTTCTTGCCACGACGGATAAGCGCGAAGCGGCCTGCCAGGAAGTCGGCTTCGGCCAGCACCTGCTCCTCATCCTCGATACGGTTGTTGTTGAGATACACGCCACCGGACTTGATGGCGCGGCGTGCCTCGGAAGCGGACTTGAACAGTCCGGCAGCCTGGGCGGCGTCGATTACGCGATCGCCGGGCTTGGAGACGGGGAAGACGTGCTCGCCGTTCTCGTCGACCACCTTGAAACCGTCGAGCACGGATTCCAGCGTTTCCTCGTCGATGTCTTCGAGGTTGCCACCGCGGCCGAACAGCGCACCGGAAGCATCGATGGCAGCCTGGGTAGCGGCCTCGCCATGCACGAAGCTGGTGACCTCCCAGGCAAGGGTCTTCTGGGCCTCGCGCTTGCCGGGGTTGGTCTTGGATTCCTCGACCAGTCGTTCGATTTCGGCCTTGGGCAGGAAGGTGAACGCCTTCAGCAGGCTTTCCATCTCCACGTCCGGGCGGTTGATCCAGAACTGGTAGAACTTGTACGGGCTGAGCATCGTGGCGTCGAGCCAGACGGCGTTGCCCTCGGACTTGCCGAACTTCTTGCCGGAAGCATCGGTGATAATCGGGCTGGTGAACACGTTGACGTCCACACCGCGCACCTTGTGGATCAGGTCCAGGCCGGAGGTGAGGTTGCCCCACTGGTCGGAGCCGCCGAGTTCCAGCGTGCAGTGGTATTCGTCAAACAGGTGGAGGAAGTCGTTGCCCTGCAGCACCTGGTAGCTGAACTCGGTGAAGGAGATGCCTTCCTCAGAGTTCAGGCGGCGGGCGACCGTGTCCTTGGCGAGCATGGTGCCCAGACGGAAGTTCTTGCCGACGTCACGCAGGAAGTCGATGACGGTCATCGAGGCGGTCCAATCGTAATTGGACACGAAACGTACGGCGTTCGCGCCTTCGGTGTCCAGAATGCCGCCGATCTGATTCTTCAGGCGATCGGCCCAGCCGGCCACCACGTCCTTCGGGTTAAGCGTACGTTCGCCGGACTGGCGCGGGTCGCCGATGAGTCCGGTGGCGCCACCGACCAAAGCGATCGGATGATGGCCCGCAAGCTGCAGGTGACGCATGTTGATGAGCTGCACGAGGTTGCCGATATGCAACGATGCAGCGGTGGGATCGAAGCCACAATAATAGGTGATGGGCTCGCCGTTCAGTGCTTCTGCGAGTCGATCCCGGTCCGTGGACTGGGAAATCAACCCGCGCCATTCCAGTTCCTCAAGCAGGGTGTTGAAACCCGCTTCCTTGAAGTCGGTGACGTGAGCCATAGCTTGTCGCTTCTCCCTATCGAATTGTGAATAAGACTGCCCAATTGGGCACAGTCAAGTTTCGCAGAACATGGCGACAGTGCCGAACACCAGCCGAGCCGCGCGATTCAGTAAAACGCCTTATTCTAGCGGCGCGGGCCCATAAGTTCGCGCAAAGAGTCGATGATGTCCTGACGATCCGGCACCTGGAACTTCGGGAAGGACTTGAGCATACGCTTCTGCTGTGCGTTGATGACGCCATTGACGGCCCAGCGCAGACGCTCAACCGTATCCTGCGAAAGCTCACGCATCCTGTCGGATACCGCACTGGAGCCCCACTGCCACGTGCCACCGGCGCGTGCCGCCACATCCTGCACCACCTGAGAGACGGAATCGAGCACCCGCTCGAATTCGAGCATGCCCGCAACCGTGACCGCCAAGTCGATGATGGTGATCAGGGCCAGTACCGTGACCAGCGTATGCAGCATCGGCAGCGGAATCATATCCGTGACCCGCTCGACATATGGCTGCGAACCAAGTACCACGCCCACGCCGCCGAGGCCGAAAATCAACGCGCCCAGCAGGCAGACGCGGCCTTGGAGGTTGAAGCGGAAGTTCGAGTAATCCCACCAGCGGGCGTGGAACAGCTGCTCCATGACCCACGAGGTTGTGTATTCGAGTATCGTGGCGCCCACCATCGAAATCAGGAAGATGATGATCGGGTTATGTACGTTGCCGAGAATGGCGACGCCGAGTATCGCGCCGGTGCCGTAGATCGGGCACAGCGGGCCGTTGAGGAACCCTCGGTTGACCAAGCGGTGCTGTTGGCAGGAGACGAGAATGGACTCGTACATCCAGCCGACGAAACTGTAGAACAGAAACCAGAGGAAATAATGTTCGAGTGTGATGATCATCGACGGGCTTCGATCTCGGCGTAAGGCTTCGCGGCGGGCAACGCGCGCTTGTTGAACCGGTCGAACGAGAAGGTCTCGGCGGTGGCGGAGCATTTGTCCGCCAAGGTGACCAGATAGCCTTCGATATAGCGCGGCGGCACCGGGGTCATCGGGAACATGTGGTTCTCGATGCTGTTGCGTTCGATATCGTTGAGCTTGAAGTCCTTCAGGGCATTGACCAGGGCGGCGTGGCCATGGGTGAAGCCATGCCACTGGTGTTCGCCGTTATCCCAGTCGTGCCAGTCGTACAGGAAGTAATCGTGCAGGAGGGCCGCGCGAATCAGGGATTTGAGGTCGACGCGGTACCACAGGTGTGCGCGGTCGGCCATCCACACAGCCAGGCAGGCGACACGCACGGAATGTTCGAACGTGGTGACATTGCCGTGCTGGTAGCAGCAGCGTTCGATCTGCATGTGGCGATGCTCGATGACCTCACGGCCGTGCTTGGCGACCAGGCGTTGAATCTGCGTTCGGGTGAGCAGATGTCCCACGATTTTCGGTCCTTCCCGTTTTGGGTTGGTTCAGTGCAATCCCCTGTTGTGAATTACGATTACCCGGCGATATTCAAGAATCCATCGAGTAATACCGTGACCGATTGTAGGGCACAAATATGTCCGTGCACACTCATCCAAAAGAACGACAACGGGAACCGTTAATCGTGGTGGGTTTCAAGATAGTCGAGATAACCTTGAAAACCGCCATCGAGGCTTGCTACATCGTAGCCGCGATCGGCAAGGATTTCAGCTACTTCCTCGCTCCACCATCCTTGAGCACAATAGACTACGACAGTTCGATCTGTGGGCACGGTTTTGAGCACATGGGCCAGAGGGTCGAGTGGTGCATTGATGGCACCTTCGACCGGGTGGGCGGCGAAGTCGGCTGGTTCCCTCAAGTCGAGCAGCGTGACCGTATTCGGGTCGAGCTTGGCAAATTCCGCCGGCGTGATGCGGCGGTACGATGCTTCACTGCTCTCATCGTCATCGACCGCATTATGCAAAGCAATAGGCATGTTCTTCCCCTCTCGTTCTGATCTTGGCACCCCTCAAGGAGGGGCACCACATAGCTCTAAATCGCGCAGGCCGGCTGAATATAGTTGGCCGGATCAATAGCAGTAATGGTCGGCTGCTCACCGCACACCGGGCAATCCGGCACATGCTTTGGCAGTGGGACCCGTCGAATATTCATGGTCAGGGCATCCACAGTGAGCATGCGAGCCACGAGCGGCTCCCCCACGCCGGCAATCAGCTTGACGGCCTCAGTCGCCTCCAGACTGCCGATCACGCCGACCACCGCGCCCAGTACGCCGGCTTCCTTGCAGGTCGGAATCTCACCGGCGGCGGGCAGGTCGCGGAAGATGCAGCGGTAGCAGGGGCCTTCGCCGGGAATGACGGTCATCACCTGACCGGCGAATCCGACCACGCCGGCATGGATATACGGCTTGCCGGCCAGCACGCAGGCGTCATTGATGAGGAATTTTGCGGCGAAGTTGTCGGTGGCATCGATCACCAGATCGTACGGTTCGATGAGGCCGGCGATGTTGCTCGCGTCGACGAGCTCGTAGTAGGTATCAACCGTCACATCCGGGTTGAGCGCGCGGATGGCTGTGGCCGCGGATTCCACTTTGGGCGCTCCGACACGTGCAGTGGTATGGATGATTTGGCGTTGCAGATTGCTCATATCCACCACATCGCCGTCCACCAGTCCGATATGGCCGACGCCGGCCGCCGCCAGATACAGGGCGGCCGGAGAACCAAGACCGCCCGCTCCGATGATGAGCACGCTGGAGGCCAGCAACCGCTTTTGCCCTTTGACCCCCACACCCTTCAAAATCAGATGGCGCGCGTACCGCTCCACCTGTTCATCAGTCAATGCCATGTTTTCTCCATGTTTCCATCTCCCCTCAGTCCGCTACGCGGCCAGCTCCCCTCAGAGAGGGGAGCTAATAAAAGTGTCAGTGCAAATACCCCGTAGTCGGGCTGGACGGCACAGCCTGTCCCTCGGTCACTTTGCCAAGGCCAGACAAATACGCCGCACGACCAGCATCGATGGCGTGCTTGAACGCCTCAGCCATCAGCGGGATATTGCCAGCAGAGGCAACGGCCGTGTACGCCATCACCGCATCCGCACCCATCTCCATCGCATCGCAGGCCTGGCTCGGACGGCCGATACCAGCGTCGATGATGACCGGCACATGCGCGTTGGCGATGATGATTTCGATGAAGTCACGCATGCGCAGGCCCATATTGGAGCCGATCAACGAACCGAGCGGCATAACGGCAGCGGCACCGGCCTCCTCCAGCTGACGGGCCGCAATCGGGTCCGGGAACATGTAGGGCATGACCACGAAGCCTTCCTTGGCCAGCATTTCGGTGGCTCGGATGGTTTCGGCGTTGTCCGGCAAGAGGTACTTGGTCTCGTGTTCGATTTCGACCTTGACGAAGTCGGTGTGGCACACTTCGCGTGCCAGTCGGGCGATACGCACGGCTTCCTCGGCGTTGCGCGCACCGGAGGTGTTGGGCAGCAGCGTAATGCCTTCGGGAATGTAGTCGAGCACGCTGTTCTCGGTGGTCTGCGCGCGGCGCAGTGCCATGGTGACGATTTGCGTGCCTGCATGTTCGACCGTAGCCTTGATGAGGTTCAGGTCGTAGCGGCCGGAGCCCAGAATGAATCGCGACTGGAACTCGTGACCGCCCAGGTTCAGCGGCTTGTCTTCCACCGGGAGAATCGGCGCGGCGGTGCCGACCGGATTGGTGACGGCGGGCTGCGGCGGCAGCGGAGTCGCCTCAACAGATGCTTCAGTAACCGGATTAATATTGCTCATAGCTTTTCCTTTCATCCACCCTGTACAAACTGCACAATTTCCATGACGCACTGGTCGTCGAGCATGGCGTCGGCACGCTTATCGCGCGGGATAATCTCACCATTGAGTTCGATGGCCACACGCTCGGCGCGGAATCCGTGCGCTTCGAGATAATCGGCGACGCTGACCGGCGTCTCGAGCGTGACCTGCTCTCCGTTGACCTGCATAATATCCTTTCAGATAGTAAAAAAGGGTGCACGAAACGAACCGTACCTTAAGTGGTGCGCCCATTCATGAACCCAATCATGCGACCGTTCGACCGCTGTGATGTATTGGCTCCATCACGACCGTCTCACGGCTGAATTATGCAAACGGAATGAAAGCTGTATCGGAGAACCCGGCAAATCTGCGACAACGATTCCTTACGGCGGCATGACCCGCGTCAAGTTCCCCGGTCGAAGTCTGGCGACTTCCTCTCAGCCTCACGGCTCCCGTTCGTTACGGTTTCTCAGTGTATGCCGTTGCAGTGACAACAACAAAATAGAGCTCCCTCATCAGAGGGAGCTTCATTGGGACTAGAACGTGCCGGGGGCTTTGTAGGCGGAGCCATCCGACGTGGATGCGGGGAAGAGCTTGAGTTCTTCGACCTCGGCCTTGGCGTCGGCGATCTGCTCGCGCACGCGACCGTAAGCGGTGCCGCCCTTGCCGTTGCGGGAGTCGACCGAACCGTGGCTGGAGAGCACTTCGCGTACTCCCGGAGCCTTGTCGGCCGGCAGGAACGCGGCGAAGGTCTCGATGAAGTCATTGTCGGTCAGATCCCACAGTTCCTGGCCGCGGCCTTCGGCGAGCTTGACGCAGGCACCAGAGAGCTCGTGCGCGTGGCGGAACGGCACCCCGTTCTTGACGAGCCATTCGGCGATGTCGGTGGCCAGCGCGAAGCCGGTCGGAGCTTCCTCTTCCAGGCGGTCGCCGTCGAAGTGCATGGTCCTGACCATGCCGGTGAAGGCGGGCAGCAGCACTTCGAGCGTATCGACCTGGTCGAACACGGCCTCCTTGTCTTCCTGCAGATCGCGAGCGTAGGCGGTGGGCAGGCCCTTCAGGGTGGCCAGCAGGCCGGTCAGATCGCCGATGAGTCGGCCGGACTTGCCGCGGGCGAGCTCGGCGATATCCGGGTTCTTCTTCTGCGGCATGATGGAGGAGCCGGTGGAATAGCCGTCGTCGAGCTTGACGAAGGCGAACTCCTGGGTGTTCCAGATGATGATCTCCTCGGACAGGCGGGAGATGTCCACGCCGGTCATGGCGGCCACGAACGCGAATTCGGCCACGAGATCACGTGCGGCGGTGCCATCGATGGAGTTGTCGGTCACGCGGGAGAAGCCGAGCTCACGCGCCACGGCCTCCGGGTCGAGGCCGAGCGTGTTGCCGGCCAGTGCGCCGGAGCCGTACGGGGAGGCGTTGATGCGCTTGTCCCAGTCG
>ERZ791899.1911-NODE-1911-length-14487-cov-2.212999_pt1 | contig 14487 bp, 10 predicted proteins | sample MGYA00510151_ERZ791899 | MGnify/ENA primary metagenome ERZ791899 (study PRJEB30046, sample SAMN00792118) | human gut metagenome | study: EMG produced TPA metagenomics assembly of the A metagenome-wide association study of gut microbiota in type 2...
TTCCGGGCGCAGGAGTACGAGGTCGCGTTCTGGTGGCTGCTCCTGCTGCTCGCGCTCGTGCTTGCAGCGCTGTCGGCGTTTTCCCGCCTCGACAAAGCCGCAGGCAGGCTGCTCATGCCGTATGCGGCATGGCTGCTGTTTGCGGCGTATCTCAATTACAGCATGATACGAATGGCATAGACCAATATGCGAAATGTAACAACAATGCAACATAATGAACGAGCGCAGGCGTAAAGTTTGCGTTTATTTTTCATCCTTTGGAATTGACAGGATGCGCTCCTGCTGATACACTTAAAATGTATGCGTTTCGTAAAGAGATAATTTAGAGAATGTGAAACGGAGGAAGCGTATGGAATTTGATGTGCTGTCAATCGTGCAGATGATCGGCGGACTGGCGCTGTTCATTTACGGTATGACGACAATGGGAAAGGGACTGGAGCGCGCTGCCGGTTCCAAGCTGGAAAAAACTCTGGAAAAAATGACGGGCAACGTCTTTACCGCCCTTATCATGGGCATGGTCGTGACGATGGTCATTCAGTCCTCGTCCGCGACGACGGTCATGGTGGTCGGCTTTGTTAACGCAGGCATCATGACGCTCAAGCAGTCGGTCGGCGTTATCCTGGGCGCGAATATCGGTACGACCGTCACCGCGCAGATCCTGCGTCTGAGCGGCGGCGAAGGCTCGGGCAACCTGTTCATGGATCTGCTCAAGCCGAAAAATCTCGCCTACATCATCGTTCTGGTGGGCGTTATCATTATGATGCTCGCGAAAAAGCGCCGCACGCGCGACATCGCGGACATTTTCACCGGCTTCGGCATCCTGTTCATCGGCATGGCGGTCATGGAGGGCGCGGTCGCGCCGCTCGCGGATCTGCCGCAGTTTGCCGATCTGTTTGCAGCGATCTCCAATCCGGTGCTCGGCGTTGTGGTCGGTGCGGGCGTCACCGCGATCATCCAGTCGTCCTCGGCGTCGGTCGGTATCCTGCAGGCGTTGTCCACGACGGGCGCGATCACCTATTCTGCCGCTATCCCGATCATCCTCGGTCAGAATATCGGTACCTGTATCACCGCGTTCCTGTCCTCGCTCGGCGGCTCGAAGAACGCGCGCCGCACCGCGATGGTGCACTTCTACTTCAACCTCATCGGTTCGATCGCGTTTCTGGTCGCGATCTACGCCGTGCAGTACACGGTCGGCTTCTCGTTCTGGGAAAATCCGATCGACAAGGGTGGCATCGCAAACTTCCACACACTGTTCAACGTGACCTGCACCCTGCTGTTCCTGCCGTTCACCGGCCTGCTGGTCAAGCTCGCGAAGTGGAGCGTGCCGACCGGCGAGACGCAGGAGGACCCGCTTGCGAAGCTCGAGCCGCGTTTCCTTACCACGCCGGCTCTCGCGCTCGATCAGGCGCAGCGCTGCATCGCTGACATGGGCGAGGCGGCGAAGAGTAATTTCCACCTTGCGGTCGACCCGATGTTCGGCGGCAGTGCGGCCAGCGAGGAGATCTTCCGCGAACACGAGGCGTTCCTCGACCGCGCAGAGGTTGAGATCGGCCGCTACCTGACCACGATGCACAACGTGCGCTCGGTCGATCAGCGCCGCCAGAGCGCAGAGATGATGCACTCGCTGTCCGACTTCGAGAAGATTGGCGACTATGCGCAGAATATCTTCGACCGCGCCGACGAGTTCCGTCAGGCAGGCCTGAGCTTCTCCACGACCGCGATGAACGAGCTGCACGCCATGACGGACGCAGTCAGCGAGGTCCTCGACATGACGGTCGAGGCGTATGTTACGCAGTCGGTTTCGCTCGCGCGCAGCGTTGAGCCGCTCGAGGAGGTCGTCGATACCATGAAGGAGCAGCTCAAGAGCCGTCATATCGAGCGTCTTGGCGAGGGCGGCTGCACGATGCAGACCGGCATTCACTTCCTCGACATCGTGCACGACCTTGAGAAGATCAGCGATCACTGCTCGAACATCGCGATCTACACCATTCAGCTCGTCGAGGGCGCAGAGGAATTCGACACGCACGCCTATGCGAAGGCGGAGTTCAAGTCCGGCCCTCAGTTTGAGAGCAAGCTGAAGTTCTATCAGAGCAAGTACCTGTCCCGTCTGAACGACGCGGCGCAGGCGTAAAAACGAACACCTCGCAGAAATGCTGTCTGCGAGGTGTTTTTCTGCGCAAAAAAGCACCGCCTCCATGTGGAAGCGGTGCTTTGCAGTATGTGGTCAATCGTCCGACGCGAACACGCCGACGATGGCGGTGAACAGCTTTTTGAAGATGTTGCAGATGCGGGAGAATACGCCTTCGTCTGCGGCGTCCTGATCGGAAGTGCCGTCGTCGTCGTCATCGTCCACCGAGATCTCCTCGGTGCGCAGGATGAACTGAAGGCTGGACGGGGAGGGGTTCATGCTCGAGGTGACAGACTCGAGGTCGGCCGAGGTGTCGATGTTGAGCACGTTGGTGTCGTCCTCGAGGTCGGTCTCCGCGTCCTTGACGGCGGAGTGGATGGAGTCGGTCGCGGTCTGCATCTGACCCGAAGCCGTGGAGCCGGACAGCTTGCCGAGCGTGTCGAGCAGGCTGTCGATGGTCGCCTGCGTGCTTGCGTCGGCCTGATTGCGCACCGAGCGCAGAACGCTGTTCGCGGTGTTCACGAGGTCATAGGAGGTCGAGAGCGCCTTCTTGGTCGAGGTGATAAGGCTCGTGGTCTTGTCGATGGACGAGGTCGCGGTCTTGGTGAGGCTGTCGAGCGACTCGCGCAGCGCCGGAAGGTCGGCGAGCAGCTTGGTTACGCGGTCGAGCGAGCCGTTCGCGAGTTCGGTCAGTTTCTTGCCCTCAGCAGTGAAGTCCTGCGGCAGACCCTTGTACTCGTCGAATACGTCCGCGATGTCCTCGAGGTCCTTCAGAAGGGAGTTCGTCGCGTTGAGCAGGCCGGACATTTCCTTTGTGACACTTTCAAGGCGGCTCAGCATGGAATCTGTCTGCTTTTTGACGTCTGTCGAACCCTCATTGATGCCATTCAGCAGAGCGGCGAGCGCCTGTGCGTTGCTGTAGGCGGAAGCCTGCGCCTGAGAAGCGGCGGAGCTTGCAGCGGAGGATGCGGCGGTTTCAGCGGCAGATGCGGCGGCCTGCTGAGCGGTTTCCTTGTCGAGACCTTCGGCAATAGCTTTATCATATGCTTTGGCGTAAGCCTGATCATAAGCGGTCTTGCGTGCAGTCGAACCGGCTTCGGTTGCCATCTGTTTGACGTAATTCGTCAGTTCGGTGGAAACCGGGGTTTCCAGATCAAGATCATCCAGACTGCCCGACAGGCTCTCGAGGTCCTCTGTCAGCGCGTTCAGCTCCTTCTGGAGATCCTCGCTCGCGCTGCGGATTCGGGCGATGGTCCAGCTGCTGTTGTCGGTCTCGTCGTCGAGGTCATCGAACAGGTCCTCCAGATTGCCGAGCGAGGTCTTGACGTCGTTCAGCAGCTTCTGGTACTCAGGAATATCCGCGCCGGACTCTTCAAGAGTGGTGAGGATGCTGCTCGTGGTGGCGTTGAGGGAGGTGAGAGTGTCCTTGGCGGAGTTCAGCTCGGGGATGAGCGAGTCGGACTTGCCGGTCAGCTCATCGAGCGCGTTCAGCGCCGCATCCGTTCTCGGGTCGAGCGTGCCGCGGTCCTTGATGAGCTGTTTGCGTACCTGATCGATACCGGAAATGCCGCTCGACATCGAGGAAAGGCTGCCCTGCACGGCCTGCATGGTGCTCAGCATGGAGCTGACGCCGGTATAGAGGTTGTCGCCCGAGTTTTCGAGGCGGTCCTTGATGTCGCGCATGCTCGACATGATGTCGAGTGCGGAAGTGGTCGCCGGGGTCATGAACATGATGAGCCCCATGCTCTCGAAGTCATCCGAGCCGATGCGGACGGTGAAGGTGTTTTCCTCGCCCGGCAGACCCATGAACATGACGAGCTTGTAGGTGCCGAACGACTGGATCTGTGCGCCCGGCGCGTCGATGGAGAGCGCCTTGCTCATGTCGATGCCGGTCGCGCAGACCAGCATCATGTTGTTCTTGTAGTAGTCGCTTGCGTAGGTGTTCGGCACGGCGTGAATGTCCATCTGAATGGTGCCGCTCGCGCCGGCGCACTGGTCTGCTTCGACCGGAACGCCGTTGAGCTTGTAGGAAACGTCGAAGTTCCACGGCATCTGGATGTTGACCGTGTCGTTCGGGATGCACTCGTAGTAGAAGCGGTTCTTGTCGGTGTCGAGCTTCCAGTAGACCGAGCCATCCTTGAGGGTCGGCTCGTCAAAGGTGGACATATTGTAAACGTCCTTGTAGTCTCCGAAATCTGTGAATTCGGTGTGGCCGTTGAGGTTTACGCCCTTGACGATGCGCGTGTTGGTCGGCGCACCGTAGTAATCCATGTTGATGTATACGGTTTCGTCGGTCTCGACTGTCGGAGCGGCGGCCTGGGCGCACTGCGGCAGCGCGAACGAAAGCAAGAGTGCGGTCGCGGTAACGCGGCGCAGCTTATTTCTTTTCATTGTCGTTTTCCTCCGTGTTGCTCTTATCGTTGTCGTTCTTTCTTGCGGAAATCAGGTCGCTCAGACGCGCCTTGCGGCGGTCGAGCCGTGCCTTCAGCCGCATGCGGACGCGCTTCGGCAGCGTGCGCTTCGCGGTCTTGGGCGTTTCGATGCCCTCGCCGTTATCCGGCTGCTCAGGAAGGGTGAAGCCCTTGCCGTGGAGCAGATTGTTCCACTTGGAGCGCGTCTGCTTGTGGCGTGCATGACGGTTTTCGCGGATCTGCTGATGCAGGCGCAGACGCTGCTCATGCAGCGCGCTGAGCGTCGGCAGCTTGACCTTCATCGCATGGATACGGTTCATCTTTGCGTGCTTTCGTTCCGCGTGGTCAGGCTTGACGATGAACCGGTCGAAGATCATCAGACACATCGGCAGGAAGAACAGTACCATGATGACCGAAATGAACGCGCCGCGGCCGATCAGGCGGCCCAGACTGGAGATGGCCTCGACCGAGGTCATGAAGTACAGGCCGTAGGCAACGGTCATAACGATCATGCCGGAGGTCATGACCGACTCCGCGCTCATCGAGACGGCGCGGATGGCGGCTTCCTTTTTGTCGCCCTGCGTTCGCGCGTCCAGATAGTTGCCGGTCAGCAGGATGGAATAGTCGATGGTCGCGCCGAGCTGGATGCAGCCGACGATGATGAAGCCGAGATACATCGTGCGCTGACCGTAGATGTACGGAAGAGCGGTATTGATGAAGATCGCGCACTCGATCGGGATGAGAACGACGAAGGGCAGGATGAGCGCTTTGTAGGTGAGCGCGACAACGAGCGCGACGCCGAGCAGCGAAACGATATTGACGCGGTTGTAGTCGGGCACGATGATGGATTTGATGTCCTGCGTGGACGGGGTGACGCCGACGAGGTAGGTCTGTTCGTTCGGATAGTATTGATCCACGATGCCGCGGATATTGTCGGCAAACTTGAACGCGTCGTCGCTCTCGCCGGAGGAGCGGACGTTGATGATCACGCGCGCCCAGTTCTTCGAGTGCATGATGCTCGTGATGTTCTCGGGGAGGAAGTCCTCGGGGATGCCCTCGGGCAGAACGGACGACAGGCTGAGCGCGTACTTGACGTAAGGCAGGTCGTCGATCTCGTCGGTCATCGCCTTTTCGGTCAGGCTGCTGTCGAGCGGGACGAGCGCGATCATCATGTTGCTCTTGCCGTAGGCGGCGTTCATCTGCTGCTCGGCCTCATAGACCGGCGTGCCGGGGGAGTTCGCGACCGCCTCGTTGCCGTAGGTGAAGTTCGCCATGCCCTGCGCGATGTAGCACGGGATGATGATGAGCAGCACGAGGATGAACAGCGGACGGCGGATGCGGTAGGCGAAATTGCCCATGCTGCGGCTCTGCGTCGGGATGAACGGACGGTGCTTGGTCTTGGCGACGATGTCCTGAAAGCGCAGGATGAGCGCCGGCATGAGCAGCAGCACAGTGACAAGGCTGATGGTGATGCCCTTGGCAAGGACAACGCCCATGTCCGGGCCGATGCCGAAGTTCATCAGACACATCGCCGCGAAGCCGACGATCGTCGTCATGCCGGAGGCGAAAATGGACGAGAACGCGCTTCGCCATGCGTTCGCCATGGCCTGCTCCGGCTCGATGCCCTGCGCGCGCTCCTGTGTGAACGAGTGCAGCAGGAAGATCGAATAGTCCATCGAGCAGGCGAGCTGGAGCACTGCGCCGACCGCGTTGGACAGGAACGAGATCTCGCCGAGGATGATGTTCGAGCCCATGTTGATGATGATGGCGATGCCGAGAACGGACAGGAACATCACCGGCTCGAACCACGAGGTCGTTGTGATGGTCAGGATGATGTAAATGATGATGACCGCGAGCACCATGACGCGCGCGACCTCTTTGTTGATGGTCGGGCCGAGGTTGGTGTCGGACACGGCGGAGCCGGCGACGAGTCCGCGGTCGCCGACGATCTGCTCGATCTGACGGACGGCCTTGTGCGTCTGGGAGGACGAGTCCTTGTCCTCGAAGATGACGTCCATGTAGGCGGACTGGTCGTCCTCGTGATAGTAGTCGTCGATGTCGTCGTAGTCGATGAATTCGCTCGAACCGTAGATGTTGGCCGTCATGTCGGCCCACATGACCATGTCCACGCCCTCAACATCTGCGATGCGGTCCTTGATGTTTTTCGCTTCGTAAAGCGTCACGTCATGGAGCATTACGCGGCCCATGCCGGGATAGGTGAACTCGTCCTCCATGATGTCGAGCGCCTGCGCGGACGGGGAGGAGTCGGGAAGGTACTTGGTCAGGTCGTAGTTGATGCCGACCATCGGGATGCAGATGAGGCTGAACACGACGAGTATGGTAAATACCTTTTCGATCAGTTTTCTGTGGTTAATGATTAGATCAACCGGATTGTGTCCGTTAAGTTTCACAAGGAAAACACCAACTTTCGGGAAAATAGATATTGTATCGGATTTCTTTTCGTGATATAGTATAGTACATAAGGTTAACGAACACAATAGGCAAATATAAATAATGTGTACGTAAAAGAACATAAAATATGAAAATGTTCAATAATGTGCGTTTAGCCGAAAGGGACAGAGAGAAGTTGAACGCATTCTGAACGGAGGAAAGGGAAAATGATAGGAGCAGTACAGGAGGATAAGCGCATACGGCGCACGAAAAAGCTGCTGCGGCAGGCTCTGACCCGGCTGATGCAGCAGAAGGATTTTCAGAGCATCACGGTAACCGACGTGGTTCGCGAGGCGGACATCAACCGCGGCACATTCTATGCGCATTACCGCGATGTATATGATCTGCGCGAAAAGATCGAGGCGGAGATGATCGAGGATTTCCGCGAGCTGATCGCGGATCTGCATCCGAGCGGGACAAGCAATCTTCAGCCGGTCCTGGCGCGCGCGGTGGATTATCTGGAGGAGAACCGCGAGATCGTCCGCGCGCTCGTGCGCGGCACGGGCGTGGAAGGCTTCGGGCGCAAGATGATCACGGTGCTCGAGGAGTGCCATCTGGAAATGCGTCCGTTCCGAAGCGTGGAGGACGCTTATGCGGCGCGTTTTCTCGCGACCGGCATCGTCGGCATGATGGAAAAGTGGATCACCGAGCCGCAGCCCATCCCGAAAAACGAGATCGTCGAGCTCATCAACCGTGTGCTGACGGGAAATCTGATATAATATTTCCATAATGATGCAAAATAAAGACCCCGGCAGAAAACCTGCCGGGGTAAATTTATCTCTTATCTCAAATTTTTATTCGTAGCGGAGCTTGACGTTTTCCTGATGGCACAGGTCGACGTATTCCTTCGGCGGTTCGCGGTCGGTGATGAACGCGGTGAGGTCCTTGAGGTGGCAGAAGGTGACGATGGCTTCGCGGCCGATCTTGGACGAGTCCGCCATGCCGTAGATGCTGTCGGCGCGATGCACGACCGCGCGCTTGATCTCGGCCTCGAGGAAGGTCGTGTTGGTCATGCCGGCGGTCAGCGAAACGCCGGTCGCGCCCATGAACGCCTTGTTGATGCGCATGGAGGACAGCGCCTCGATCGCGGAAAGGCCGACGAACGAGTCGGTCGTGGGGCTGTAAATACCGCCGAGCGAAATGATGTTGAGGTTATCGTATTTGGAGGCCTCGCTCAGTGCGCCGAGCGAGTGCGTGATGATCGTGATGCGCTTTTTCGCCACGAGAAACCGCAGCAGACAGAGCGTGGTCGTGCCGGAGTCGATGAAGATGGTGTCGCCGTCCTCAACCTCCTCCGCCGCCAGACGGCCGATGAGCGATTTGTCCACGGTGTTGAGGCTGGAGCGGATGGGGGTCGGCACCGCGCCCGAGGGCACGGTCGCGGTCACGCCGCCGTATACCTTTGTAATATGGCCGCGCATTTCCAGCTCGTTCAGATCGCGTCGAATGGTATTTTTGGACACGCCGAAAACCTCGCACAACTCGTCGATGCTGACGGTTTCGCGCGAGATCACATACTGCTCTATGGAGTTCAATCGGCTGACCTTCATTTTCATGCTGCTCCTTGAAAAATATCCAAACAAGTCCACAATGTACCTTTATAGTTTATCAAATTATGCGCAAGTTGTCTACTGCACAGAAAGCCAGAAATCAGGGGTAAAATTTGGTGAAAAAGCAAAGAGACAGGCGGTACAGGATGAAAAACTGGTGAAAATAACGAAAATACCGGGGTTTAAGGGCTGTAAAATTTTATTTCGAAAAATAAAAAAGGTGAGATGATGGGTAAGTTATGGTTTTTCGTGACTGCACGAATATACAGAAAAGTGCAGAGTTTCGCAGCAAATGGCGGAAAACAGGCAGAGAAGCCCCGGGATTTTCCGTAAAAAGGACGGAAAGCGCGAGACGGAAGACGGATGAAAAAATACGTTTTTTGCACATTTCCGCGGAAAAACGACGCAGCAGCGGCAGGGGAGAGCGGAATTTTTATCTGAAAAAACACGATTTTCGGTTGAAATCTGAGCGGTTTGGTGATACACTGTAATCGTATACAGCGGTAAGGCACCGCTGTGCGCCGGCGCGGCACACTGCGTCACGGCGCGATAAGAGAAAATACTTATGAATTAGGCAGGTGTATGCAATGCAGAAAGCAGAAAAGATGCAGGAGCTTCGCGTATTTGCTCAGGAAATCCGTGTGGAGACCCTGAAGACCGTCGGTTCGCTTGGCTTCGGCCATGTACCGGGTGCAATGTCCGTTATCGACGCGCTGGCAGTTCTGTACGGTGAGGTTATGAAGGTAGATCCGAAGAACCCGCACTGGGAGGATCGTGACTGGTGCGTACTGTCCAAGGGCCACGCAGGTCCGGCTATGTACGCTACCCTCGGCCTGAAGGGCTTCTATCCGGTCGAGGAGGCTTATACCCTCAACCAGCCGCACACCAACTTCCCGTCCCATACCGACCGTACCAAGACCCCGGGCGTTGACCTGACCACCGGCTCTCTGGGCCAGGGCATGTCTACCGCTACCGGCGCAGCTCTCGGCAACAAGCTCGACGGCCGCGACAGCCACGTATTCGTATTCGTCGGCGACGGCGAGTGCGACGAGGGTCAGGTTTGGGAGGCAGCTCAGTTCGCAGCTCACTACAAGCTGGACAACCTCATTTGCTTCGTAGACGACAACAAGTATCAGCTCGACGGTGCAGTTGACAAGGTCATGAGCCATGGCAAGGGCATCGGCGCCAAGTTTGACGCTTTTGGCTGGAATGTAATCGAACTTCAGGACGGCAACGACGTAGAGCAGATCTACGACGCAGTTCAGCTCGCTTACGACACCAAGGGCGTTCCGACCTGCATTGTGCTGAATACCGTTAAGGGCCTCGGCGCAACGTTCGCTGAAGGCACCGGCGCGCACTCCTCTCAGCCGAGCAAGGAGCAGTGGGATGAAGCCATTGCTGCTGCTGAGAAGAAGCTCGCAGAGATCAAGGCACAGTAAGGGAGGTAATAAACATGAGCTTTACTCTGATTGGCAAGCACGAGAAGGACTCTCGTAACAACCGTGATGGTTTCGTTACCGCTATGCTGGACCTCATGGAGAAGGACAGCAAGGTAATGCACGTAGACTGCGACCTTGAGAACTGCATCAACACCGGCAAGCTGGCAAAGGCTTTCCCGGAGCAGACCGTAAACGCAGGTATCGCAGAGGCTAACGCTATGGGCGTTGCAGCAGGTCTGGCCGCTACCGGCCGCACCGTATTCATGCACTCCTTCGGCTGCTTCGCATCCCGCCGTGCATTTGACCAGGCTTTCATGTCCGCAGCTTACGCTAAGCTGCCGGTACACGTGATCGGCTCTGACCCCGGCGTATGCGCTGCATACAACGGCGGCACCCATATGCCGTTCGAGGACTGCGCTCTGTACATGTCCGTACCGGAAGCAGTCGTTATCGACCCGGTTGACTACGCTCAGATCAACTGCCTGACCAAGAAGCTGGCAGCATCCGGCAAGTTCTCCTACATGCGCATGATCCGCAAGGGCTTCACCACCGTTTACGGCGACGGCTCTGACTTCGAGATCGGCAAGGGCGTTACCCTGAAGGAAGGCAAGGACGTTGCTATCATCGCTTCCGGCATCATGGTCGACGAGGCTCTGAAGGCTCAGGAGCAGCTGGCTGCTGAGGGTATCTCCGCCAAGGTTATCGATATGTTCACCTGGAAGCCGCTCGACGAGCAGCTCATCCTCGACTCCGCTGCTGAGTGCGGCGCTATCGTAACCGCTGAGAACCATCAGGTAAAGGTTGGTCTGGGTTCTGCTGTTGCTAACGTTGTTATCAAGAACAACCCGGTTCCGATGGAGATGGTAGGCGTAGAGGATCGCTTCGGTCAGGTAGGCGCTGAGTCCTTCCTGCGCGAGGAGTACGGTCTGACCGCTGCTCACATCGTAGAGGCTGCTAAGAAGGCTATCGCTCGCAAGAACGGTTAATTTCCTTCCGCAGATACGCGAAGTAAATATTTGCATCGAAAGCGCTCCGGCTTTGCCGGAGCGCTTTTTCGCTGTCAGTTCTGCACAAAAGCGGACTCTGATTTTGCATAGCTTTAGAATAGACAATATCATCCAAATTTGTTATACTGAAAGCATAACAATAAAAGGAGGCGATCCGTATGAAAAAACGGCACGCAGCGTTAGCGGCACTGGCTCTTGTGGGGATATTGAGCGGATGCGGACAGGCAGAAACACAGCCGGCGGATAATACGATTTCCATCACACCGGTGGAGCAGAAAACGGAAGGATCACAGATTGACAAGTCTGTGAAGTATGAATTTTCCGGCAATCATGCGGATGCCAACGGAATTGAAATCCAGCGTTATGAATGGGATGGCAGCGCGTGGAACAAGGATGATTACGGTCTTTTCACGGTTAATTCGGAGAAAGTCGGGGAAAGCAGTGGTATCATCCAGTTCGATCCGGAAACCGATGCGGTCAATGCGGAATACAATATCAATATTCAGTCTGACGACTTCGGCGGCTCCATGCAGTTTGCTGACTCGTCCAAGCTGAGCGGCCTGCCGACTGAGCGGCTGACCTCGGCGGTGGCCATGCAGGAGGAAAAGATTGACGATCTGGCGGTCGATGTAGAGATTCCGCTGCTTGTGCGCACATTCCGCACGGATGGCACGCAGATTCTGGTGGCGATTGATGCGTTCTCTGACCCGGGAAACAGCTCGGCGCTCAAATACAGCAGCTATGCAGAAGCGTACACCGTAAAATTTGTAAAGAACGATAATCTGTAAACACGAAATGCCCTGACACCCTGTCAGGGCATTTTTCTCTTTACTCTATCGGACGAAAACGATATAATGAGGACAGGATTTGCGGATGAGGTGAAGTCTATGACGCATCAGGACAGCCCACTGGGTAGCGCGCCGGTCGGGAAGCTGGTTTTGCAGCTCGCGATACCGGCCATGCTGGCGCAGTTTGTCAATATATTATACAGCGTCGTGGACCGCATGTATGTCGGCCACATCGCGGGTGCAGGCGATGCGGCACTGGCCGGTGTCGGCGTCTGTGCGCCGGTGGTGACGATGATCACCGCGATCGGCGCGCTCATTGGCTTCGGCGGCGGTCCGCTGATGAGCATCCGCATGGGGCGGCGCGACATGGACGGCGCACGGCAGATCGTGGCGAACAGCTTTTATCTGCTGCTCGCGCTCAGCATGCTCGCGACCGTGCCGCTGCTCGTGTTCCGGCGGCAGATTTTGTTCACCTTCGGGTGCAGCGAGGCGCTGTGGGAGTATGCCGAGGCGTATTTTACGACCTATGTCTCGGGCACGGTGTTCGCGGTGATGAGCTACGGCCTCAATCAGATCACGATGAGCCAGGGCTTTGCCTCGACGGCGATGCGGTCGGTCATGCTCGGTGCGGCGGTCAATATCGCGCTCGACCCGGTTTTCATCTTTGCGCTGAACATGGGTGTGCGCGGCGCGGCGCTCGCGACCGTGCTTTCCCAGATCTGCTCGACGGCGTATATCCTGCGCTTCCTGCTCGGCGGCAAAGCGGCGGTCGGTATCACCCGGCAGCCGGTCAATCCCGGCTGGATGCGCCGTATCGTGCAGGTCGGTCTCTCACCGGCGCTCATCATCGCGCTCGACAACGTGCTGCTCATTTCGGTGAACATCATGCTGCGCAGATACGGCGGCGCGGACAGCGATATGCTCATCGCGTGCGCGGCGGTCATGCAGAGCTTTATGCTCATCATCACCATGCCGCTCGGCGGCATCACGGCAGGCACGCAGTCCATCCTCGGCTATAACTACGGCGCAGGCAATACGAAGCGCATCATGCAGGCGTTCCGCGGCATCATCCTGCTGTGCGTGGTGTTCTGCGGTCTGATGTTCGTTCTCGCGCAGACAGTTTCCGGCTCTTTTGTACGGATTTTCACCAGGGACCCGGCGTATATCGACATGGCGTCGTACATGATACGCACGTATTCGCTCGGCGTGCTCGGTCTCGCGATACAGTACCCGGCGGTGGACGGCATGACCGGCATGGGGCTGATCCGCTGGGGTCTGACGTTCTCCATGCTGCGCAAGGGGCTGTTCCTCGTGTGCGTATTTGTCCTGCCGCCGCTGTTCGGCGCGACAGCCGTCATGTTCTCCGAGCCGATTTCCGACATCACCGCCGCGATCGCATCCGCCTGCGGTCTTGCCTATGTCCTGCCGAGGCTGCTGCGCAGGCAGCAGGTCTGAGGGCAACAGCGGGTTGCTTGCCTGTCGGCCCTGTTTGTGATAAGGTTCTGTCAAGGAGATGATACATATGGAAACGAAGAATGTTCTGCTGCGTCTGAGAACGGAAAAGAAAATGACGCAGGATGAGTTGGCGGAAAAGGTTTTCGTGACTCGTCAGGCGGTCTCGCGATGGGAAAAAGGGGAGACCACGCCGAATGTGGAGACGCTCAAGCTGCTTTCCGGGGTGTTCGATGTTTCGATCAATACACTGCTGGGTTCTCCGCGACAGCTGATCTGTCAGTGCTGCGGCATGCCGCTCGAGGACGGGACCATGAGCCGGGAAACCGACGGCTCATTCAATGAGGATTACTGCAAATGGTGCTATGCAGACGGCGAATTCAAATATGACAGTGAGCAGCAGCTGATCGACTTCTGCGTTGAGCACATGGCGAGCGAAAGCTGGCCTGCGGAGCAGGTGCGGGCACATATGGAAGCGGTCGTTCCGCAGCTGCGGCACTGGAAAAAACGGCAGCAGGAAAGCTGAAGCAGCGGAATGGGAGACCGGTCTCGCTGTGCGCGAAAACAGAAAGGAAACCGGTCTCGCTGCCGCGCAGTCAGGTGCGGAGGATACAGAGGATACACGCTTTGTACAAACTTCCTATTTACGAAAGCGAATGCGGCCGTTATAATAAGTATAGATATGAATTTCCGCCCGACGGAACACAGAACGATAACGGAGGAACAGAACATGGACGTAAAAGAACGCGCACTCGAGGCACATGAAAAATGGGCAGGCAAGATCGAGGTCGTTGCCCGCTGTGAGGTGAACAGCAAGGACGATCTTTCCATCGCCTACACGCCCGGCGTAGCCGAGCCGTGCCTCAAGATCAAGGACGATCCGTCCCTCAGCTATAAATACACGCGCCGCCACAATCTCGTTGCGGTCATCACGGACGGCACGGCTGTGCTTGGTCTGGGCGATATCGGCCCGCTCGCCGGCATGCCGGTCATGGAGGGCAAGTGCGCGCTGTTCAAAGCGTTCGCGGATGTCGATGCGTTCCCGCTCTGCGTTGCATCCAAGGATGTTGACGAGATCGTGCGCACGGTTCAGCTGATCTCCGGTTCGTTCGGCGGCATCAATCTTGAGGACATCGCCGCTCCGCGCTGCTTCGAGATCGAGCGCCGTCTCAAGGAGGTCTGCGACATTCCGGTATTCCACGACGACCAGCACGGCACGGCGGTCTGCTGCGGCGCGGCGCTGCTCAACGCCTGCCGCCTG
>ERZ791899.1922-NODE-1922-length-14370-cov-29.076563_pt1 | contig 14370 bp, 11 predicted proteins | sample MGYA00510151_ERZ791899 | MGnify/ENA primary metagenome ERZ791899 (study PRJEB30046, sample SAMN00792118) | human gut metagenome | study: EMG produced TPA metagenomics assembly of the A metagenome-wide association study of gut microbiota in type 2...
GACAACCTGAGCTTTGAGGACATGATGAGCCGCTTCAAGAGCCAGAGCGAAGAGAAGATGGCCGACCTCGACCACGAGACCAACAACCGCCGGGGCGGCGGCTACGCACCCCGGGGACGCCGCGGCAGCCGCTGAGCCGTCCGCACAAGACGAAGAAGCTTTGGGCCTGCCCCCAGCGGGGCGGGCCTGTTTTTTGGTGCGGCACGCCGCACCCGACAGGAAAGGAAACCAGAATGCCTGCAAAATTTGAACTCATCGCCCCCTGCTTTTTCGGGTGCGAGTCCACGGCCAACTTTGAGCTGCGCCGCATCGGCGCCGAGGACATCCGGGTCAGCGACGGCCGTCTGACCTTCAAGGGCGGCGCGGATATGATAGCAGCCGCCAACCTCAACCTCCGCACCGTGGAGCGCGTGATGCTGCTCCTGAACACCTATACGGCCACCACCTTCGACGAGCTGTTCGACGGCGTCTACTCCATCCACTGGGAAGAGCTGCTGCCCGCCGACGCGGCCTTCCCGGTCACCGGCTCTTCGCTGAACAGCCAGCTGTCCAGCGTGCCGGCCTGCCAGAGCATCATCAAAAAGGCTGTGGTCAAGCGCCTGATGCAGGGCCACCGCACCACCAGCCTGCCCGAGACCGGCGCGGAGTATAAGATCCGCTTCATGCTCCGCAAGAACGTCTGCGAGATCATGCTGGACACCACCGGCGACGGCCTGCACAAGCGCGGCTACCGCCGCAACTCCATGGAGGCCCCCATCCGTGAGACGCTGGCCGCTACCATCGCCGACCTGGGCCGTGTCCGCCGCGACAGCCTCGTGGAAGACCCCTTCTGCGGCAGCGGCACCCTCCTCATCGAGGCCGCTCAGAAGGCCATGAACATTGCCCCCGGCCTCAAGCGCCGCTTTGCCGCCGAGCGCTACAGCTTCGTGCCTGCCGCCATCTGGGCCGAGCAGCGCCAGAAGGCTCTGGCCGACTCCAAGCTGGACGTGGGCTTTGAGGCCTTCGGCTACGACATCGACCCCGCCGCCGTGGCTCTGGCCAACGCCAACGCCAAGCTGGCCGGCGTGGAGAAGCGCTGCCACTTCGAGGTGGCCGACGTGGCCGATTTTGCCGCCAGGAGCGAGGCTATCGTCCTGACCAACCCCCCGTACGGTGAGCGCATGAGCACCATCGAGGGTGCCGCCAAGCTGGCCCGCACCCTCGGCCAGCAGATGGAGGCCCACCCCTGCGCCGGTGTCTACGCCATCACTGCCGATATGGATTTTGAACACCACTACGGCAAGCGGGCCAACAAGCGCCGCAAGATGTACAACGGCATGATCCCCTGCCAGCTGTATATGTACTACAACGCCCCCAAGTTCGAGAACCGCCCCGCAAAGCCCATGCCCAAGAGCGGCTTTGACGGCAAGCGCACCCAGCCCGGCCACACAGGCCGTTTCGAAAAGAAATAAGATGCACCAGAAGGCCGCACTGAAATCGATTCCAGTGCGGCCTTTTCTATAAGAATTTACAAAAGAACGGTTGAACGCTGACGAAAAATAGATTATACTAGTCTACAGCTGTGGGGAAGCGGTCTTCCCCTGCAAGAAAGGCTGCGCCCGGCGCGGCCCGCGAAAGGAATGAACAGAATGAAGGGACGTATGCGGCCCTATCTGCCGGAGCTGACCATCCGGGATTACAACACCTATCAGTGGTATCTGCGCGGCGTCCGCCGCCAGCTCTACACCACCTATGGGCTGTATTCCTGCTATGGTCTGCGCTACAACGGCGTCCTGTTCGCGGTGCTGGCCGACAGTCTGGCGGGCCGTCCGGCCACCTGTAAGCGGATGCGGGAGCCCGGTACGCTGGTCTGGCGGCAGATGATGTGCCAGACTCAGGGTATCCGGCTGGCCGCACAGGTGGAAGTCCTGCTGAGCTGGCACCGCATCCAGGATGCCCAGTGGGCCGACCTGCCCTTCTATAAAAAAGTACGGCGGGTGGTGGACACCGTCCTGCTGCGGCGAGCCTACCGGAAGGCCGCCGCCGAGAACCCGGCACTGGAGCGCATCTTCGTACAGGAGCGGGACCAAGCCAACGTCCAGATGACCCTGAACGCCAAGAACTATCTGCTGGCCGCAGAGCCGAAGGGCAACCTCTACGGCGCGCTCTACTCGGTGCTGGCCACCGACGACCCCAATCAGCGCAAAAGTATGCACTACATCGGCAGCTGCATCGGCCGGGCCGCTTATCTGCTGGACAAAGCGGAGAGCTTTTCCCGGGACAAAGATAAGGGCCGCTACAACGTCTTCCTCGTCAACGGCATCAACGACAGGAACGCCGCCCGGGAAAACGCCCGGCGGCAGGCCCTCGCTGCGGTCAACGACCTCGTCCGCGCCTACGGGATGCTGGATGTCAAGCTGAACCGCACTCTGCTGGACAACATCATGATCTTGGGCCTCCGCCACGCCATCGAGCCGCTGGACGCTGAGAGCCAGCCGGTACAATGGGAGCTGCCATGAAGGGACGCAAAAGTAAAAGCTGGGCCATGGCCTACTGCGGCATGGCCGCAGCGCTCAGTGTGGCCCTGATGCTGCTGGGGGCTGTGTTTCCCATTGCGATGTTTATCGCTCCGGCGGTGGCCAGCTTCCTCATCGCCACAGTCTGCGTGGAGTGCGGGAAGACCATGGCGCTGACGGCCTATGGCGCGGTGAGCCTGTTGAGTCTGCTCTTCGTGCCGGACAAGGAAGTGGCCCTCACCTTTGTGTTCCTGCTGGGGTACTATCCGTTGGCAAAGCCTTATTTCGAGCGGATACGCCCGGCCCTGCTGCGGGCTGTCTGCAAGCTGCTGCTCTGCAACGGCGGGATCCTGGCGATGTACGGGCTGGTGCTGCTGCTGGTCCCGGCGGGCAGCATCGCCGAAGAGCTGCGCACTACGGCGATGGCCGTCTCGCTGGTGACGCTGGCCATGGGCAATGCAGCTTTCCTGCTCTATGACCGGGCGCTCCACAATATGCTGATGCTCTATAAAGTGGTCTGGCAGCCGAGGCTCCACAAAATGCTGGGCGTCCATTGACGGATGTGGGACTTTGTGATACAATACCGCTGACCTTTTCCGTCGGCTTCTGACAGCTCCGAAAGGAGCTGTTTTTGTTTTCAGGAAGGCAGCGGAAAGAGCAGAAAGAGGGGATAGACCACTTCAGTTGACGAAAAAGCGCCGGGCCACGCGGGTGACAGCCGTGAGGGTGACGAGGAGAGGAATCATCGAAAGTTTCGGCGGGTGTTCCTCCGGTTGAAACGGGAGCAAAAGCTCCTAAGGCTTATACCAGCCGCAGAGAAGGGCAAAAAACGGCAGCAATACCGCAACAGAACCCTTTCAAAGAAAGCCATACAAGAACATAGACTGATTATAAGAGGCTGACAGCCGCCGTGTGCGTTCGCGCCGTGCTGTCGGCATGGAGGTGTTTTGTATGTGTGGCATCGTAGGTTATTCGGGTAAGCGCAGCGCCCAGGAAGTGCTGCTGAACGGTCTGGAAAAGCTGGAATACCGCGGCTATGACTCCGCCGGCGTCGCGCTGGCGCTGGAAGGCGGCATCCACGTCGTCAAGAGCAAGGGCCGGCTGGAAGTGCTCCGCCGCAAGCTGGAGGCAGAAAATCTGCCCGAGAGCTTCTGCGGCATCGGACACACCCGCTGGGCCACCCACGGCGAGCCCAGCGACGTCAACAGCCATCCCCACTCCACCCCCCGCGTGAGCATCGTCCACAACGGCATCATCGAGAACTACGGCCCTTTGAAGGCCGACCTGATGGCCAAGGGCGTCACCTTTGAGAGCGAGACGGACACCGAGGTGCTGGTCAAGCTCATCGACTACTTCTGCTGCGCCCAGCCCAAGCAGAGCCCTCTGGCAGCCCTGCGGGAGGCGCTGGCGATGGTGCGGGGCAGCTATGCGCTGGGCGTGCTGTTCCGGGAAGAGCCGGACACCATCTACGCCGTCAAGAAGGAGAGTCCCCTCATCGTGGGCTGGGGCGAGGGCGAGAACTTCGTGGCCTCCGATATTCCGGCCCTGCTCAAGTACACCCGCCGCTACAGCGTCCTCGAAGAGGGCGACATGGCGGTGGTCAAGGCCGACGGCATCCGGTTCTACGACGCCTTCGGCAAGCCGGTGGAGCGGGAAGTGCTGACCGCCGACTGGGACGAAGAAGCCGCTGAGAAGGGCGGCTACCCCCACTTCATGCTGAAAGAAATCCATGAGCAGCCTGCCGCTATCACGGCCACCGTCAGCCCCCGCGTGGAGAACGGTATGCCCGACCTCCGCATCCCGGAACTGAGCGATGAGAAGCTGCGCAGCATCAAGAATATCCACCTCGTGGCCTGTGGCACGGCCATGCACGCCGGTATGGTGGGCAAGACTGCCATCGAGCGGCTGGCCCGAGTCCCGGCCGAGGTGGACATCGCCAGCGAGTTCCGCTATCGTGACCCCATCCTCGACCCCGACGACCTCGTCATCATCATCAGCCAGTCGGGCGAGACCAGCGACACGCTGGCCGCCCTCCGCCTCGCCAAGAGCAGGGGTGTGCCGGTGCTGGCTGTCGTCAATGTGGTAGGCAGCTCCATCGCCCGCGCAGCGGACTACGTCCTCTACACCTACGCCGGCCCGGAGATCGCCGTGGCGTCCACCAAAGCCTATATGGTGCAGCTCTGCACCCTCTACCTCTTCGCGTTCCGTCTGGCCTACGCCAGAGGCCGTCTGAGCGAGGCAGAGACCCGCCGCCTGACCGCCGAGCTGCTCCGCGCCGGTGAGGTCATCCAGCCCCGTCTGGCCGACTGTGAGCAGATAAAGTACCTCGCCAGCCGCTTCGTCAACACCCAGAGCTGCTTCTTCATCGGGCGCGGCTTCGACTACGCCCTCTCGCTGGAAGGCAGCCTGAAGCTCAAGGAGATCAGCTACGTCCACTCGGACGCCTACGCTGCCGGTGAGCTCAAGCACGGCACCATCAGCCTCATCACCGACGGTGTGCCGGTCATCGCGCTGGCCACCCAGAAGCAGGTGTACGAAAAAACCATCTCCAACGCTAAGGAGACCAAGAGCCGCGGTGCGCGGGTCATCCTCTTCACGACGAAGGATGCCGTCGTCCCGGAGGGCGTGGCGGACTATGTGGTACGTCTGGACGACTATGACGAGCTGCTGATGCCCCTGCAGCTCATCGTGTCGCTGCAGCTGTTCGCCTACTATATGGCCGTCCTGCGCGGCTGTGACGTCGATAAGCCCCGCAATCTGGCCAAGAGCGTGACGGTGGAGTAAACCTCTCCGTCAGCGCTGACGCGCTGCCACTGCCCGGGTTGCGGCACCCAGCATCCGCAGCGCTTTGCTTGCGTCTTGCTGGCCGCGGCCCCAACAGCGACTCCCTGTTTCCGCCACTGGCGGCGGTCGTCGTTGTTGCTCCTAACGAGGGGAGGCTTTGGCATACCGGAAAACTTTCCCTCTTCGCCAGAGGCTCCCCTCGGTAGGGGAGCTGTCGAGCGATAGCGAGACTGAGAGGTTAAAAACAGCGGCTGCTGTAGTCTTAGGGACTTACAGCAGCCGCTTTCATTTTACTTATGAGAGTTACCAGAACCAATAGCGTTTCTTGATGACGATGTAGGCGATGATGATGCCCACGATGACCACAAGGCCCGCGATGAAGAAGGTCATGTCCACATGGGCGAAGCGGAGATTCTGGGTGGTCAGCAGGTATTCGCCCGCCGTGTCCGCCTCGAGGACATTATCCTTGTAGCTGTTGAGGAACTGCCACTTGCCCTTGAGGGCATTGTGCAGGTAGACGCGGGTGTAGGCGGCGTTGTCGCCGGTCATCTCGACCTGAACGACGCCCGGCAGAGCCTCGCCGCCGTTGAGGGTGAAGGTGACGCCATACTCAGAGGGGGCAAAGCTCAGGGCTGTGCTCACCTGCGCGGAGGTGCTCTTCACATCGCGGCCCGCGATGCGGATGGTGTAGTTATCGGCCTCGACCACGAGGGTCTTGCCGTTCAGACGGAGGGCATTCAGCATCTCGCCGGTGATGGTGGGGACCTCGCGCTGTGCGAAGGTCACTTCGTCGGTGCCGTCGGCCTCGATGGCCTCCACGACGGGGTCGGTGATGACCTCACCGTTGCTGCTGTCGGTGCTGCCGCCGCCATTGCCGGAGCTGGAAGCATTCCGGTTGACGATGACCGTCACCGAAGCGGACGCCGTGCCGTTGGAGACGACGATGGAGGTCGCGCCCGTACCCACGGCAGTGATGACGCCCTTGGCGCTCACAGTGGCCACCTTGGTGTCATTGGACTTGAAGGTGAGGGACTGGGAGGCGGAAGACGGGGTCACTTTGCCGGTGATGGTGCGGCTGGCGCCCGGTTTGAGGACGACATAGCTCGTGTTCAGGTCGATGGACTGACGGTCTGCGCCGCTGTTGACGACCTTGACAGTGGCCGATGCGCTCACATCGCCGCAGGTGGCGGTGATGGTGGCGGTGCCGGGGGCGACACCGGTGACTTTGCCGAAGTTGTTGACGGTAGCCACAGCGGGATCGGAGGAGCTGAGGCTCACGTTGGCGTAATTCGACGCGCTGGAAGGCAGCACGCCCAGCGACAGGGAAGTGGTCTCGCCGACAGCGATGGTGCCGGAGGCCAGCGTGATGTCCATCTCCTTGACGATCATGGATTCATCCAGCTCGGTGGTGATGGTGTAGACGCAGCTCACGCCGTCTGCGCTGGCGATGACCTGCGCCGTGCCGACGCCCACCGCCTGCGCCACGCCCTCAGACGTCACGTTCACGATGGTACTGTCGTTGGACATAAAAGTTACCGTGGCTTTGCGTGCGGCCTTTGCGGGCAGAATGACCGGCGAGAGCTGCTGCTGCGTCCCTACCGTCATGGTGGAGGCGTAGCTGCCGGTCTCGACGCTCTCCACAGCCGCAGTGGACCAGGGCAGAGAGAGGGCCGCGACCGCATTCAGGGGACCGGCTGCAGAGGCCGGAAGCGCAGCGCCGGCGGCCAGCAGGCCCAGCAGAGCGGTGCTCACGGCCAGCATTTTCAGGTTCAGTTTCATTCTTTCGTACCTCTTTGGGCGTTGATGTGAGCGCTTAGCGGAACAGAACGCCCAGAGCTTCCATCGCGTATTCGAAATAGGTCAGCTTGTCGTACTCCACGCGGGCGGTGACGCTCATACCGTTGGACAGATCGACCTTATCGCCGCTGTTGCTGATGACGTAGGTGCTGTCCGGGGTGATGGTCATTTTGTAGTAGGAGCCGGAGGAGCTGGCGGTCACATCGCTGTCGATGGAGGTCACGGTGCCGGTCAGGGTGCCGTAGGAATACTCCGACAGGCCGGTGATGGCGATCTTGCAGGGGTCGCCCACATGGAGCAGCGGCCTGTCGCTGAGGGTGACGTAAGCCACCACCTCGAGGTCGCTGTTCTCGCTGGCGACGGTGGCCAGCGGGGTGCCAGCGCTGAGCACCATGCCCACCTTATAGGGCGTGTCCATGTGGATGACGCCGGAGGTGGGGGCATAGATGTAGTAGTCGTTGGCACCGGTGCTCAGGGCGTCCAGCTGGCTCTGCAGATTGTCGATGTTGCTCTGCACGCTGGTCAGGCTGGCAGAGATGGACTGCAGGGTGGAGTAATACAGGGCCTCCACCTCGCTCTGGTTCTGCTCCATCAGGGCCTTGATCTGCTCGTCGGAGTAGCCTGCGGCCTGATAGGGCGAGGCGTCGAAGGCCTTCTGGGCAACCTGACTCTTGTAGGTCTCGTACTGGTAGTAGTAGGGCTGGTCGTCAATGTCCGTCTCGCTGAAGTAGTTCTTGTCGTCCTGAATGGACTTGACCAGCTTTTCGTACTGGCTCCTCTGCTTTTTGTAGATGTCCAGCTGGCTCTGGAGGCTGTCCTGCTGCATGTCGAGGTCGGTGCTCTTGATGTGAGCGATGAGGTCGCCCTCGTTGACGTAGGAACCCTCGGCGATGTTCAGCTCGGTGATGGAGCCGGAGTAGCTGGACATGATGTAGGTCTTGTTGGCGGCCTGCACAGAGCCGCTGGACTGGCTGACGTAGGTGCGGTAGTTCTTGGTGCTCCACACCACGAGGAAGAGGATGAGGGCAGCCGTCAGGAGAATGAGCGCGTAGCCGAAAGGCGGCAGCTTTTTCTCCATCATGATGCGGCGGTCCTGCAGCTCGTTGATGTCGCGGATGGTCGTCGTCATATCACTTCGTCTCCATAAAGGTATCCACAACGCCCTCGTCCTCATCCTGATTGACGAAGATGGTGTAGACGGTGCCGGTCAGCTCGAGCTCGTGCTCAAAAGCCATGATGTTCAGCTTCTGGGAGGCGAGGCCGCTCTGGCTCATGGGGCCGACGTAGTGGGCGTACAGGCAGTTGCGCACGCGGAGCACAGCGTCCATCGAGTAGCCAGCCTCCATGCGGGGGATGAGCTGGGTGGCCTGCTGCATCATATAGACTTCGGGCTGAGGGTTGGGGCCGGCGGGCAGTTTGATGCACTGCACGAGGGGGCCGAGGGGCTGTGCGCCGTTGCTCTTGATAAAGTTGTGCATCTGGGTCAGCACGATCTGCATATTGTTGAACTCTTCGGGCTGGATGCGGCGGCTGACCACGTTGGTCAGCTTGAGGGTCTTGTTTTCTGCGGTCTGGATCTCTCTCATGATTTTATACCACCTGTTCTTGGTTTCATTGCTTGTAATAGGCAATGGTAAAATGTAACGTATCACTCTGCTGTGTTAAGGCGCTGTTGAATCGTGCGGTCGATTTGAGCGCAGACCGCTTCAAATTGCCGATTTACTTCGCGGTTGGAAAACCGCAGTACCTCAATTCCATACTGCTCAATGATACAGCTTCGTTCGTGGTCGTAAAGCTGTCCTTGTTCTGTATAGTGTTGAGAACCGTCCAGCTCAATGACCAGTTTCGCTTCTGCGCAATAAAAGTCAACGATAAAAAATTCTATCACACGCTGTTTATAGATTTTTATCGGATAATCACGCAGAAAACCAAACCAGAGCTTACGCTCCTGCGGAGTCATCTCGTGGCGCAAATGCTTTGCACGAGAGTTTAAGCGGCGGTCATAGGGCAGATTATGTACAGGCATACAGCGTCTCCTGTTTCGCTATGGCCGAAAGTCGGTGGCTTGCGGTCAGGCTGTCCTTCGTCCAACCTCTCAGTCTGCTTCGCAGACAGCTCCCCTGGTAGGGGAGCCTCTGGCGAGGAGGCAAAGCTTTGCGGAATGCCAAAGCCTCCCCTCGTTAGGGGAGGTGGCACGGCGTCAGCCGTGACGGAGAGGTTGAGTCCAGCAGAGGCGTTTCGGGTAAGTCTACATCTTACCATTACCTATTACTATATCAAAGTAATAAGTCCAAATTGTAAACTTCGAAATGATTTTATAAAAAAATAAGGTATGCCCGGAGGCAGGTGCCTCCGGGCATACCATTACGAGGCATTATCATCCGGCGGCCCGAGAGCCGCCGGACGAAACACACTTCAGATTTTAGGGGTCAACAATTAGCCAGCGATGCCAACGACGTTCTCGCTGATGTAGTTCTTGACGGGGGTGGTGCCCAGGGTGTACACGGAAGCAGCCACGCCCAGAGTGCGCATGACCTTGTTGCCAAAGTTCATCTCAGCGCCATCCAGGGTGGTGACAAACGGATCAGCCTCGGTGCCGGTACCGGTGGTCTTGAACTGATTGGTGAACAGCTTGTTCACGGAGCCGTCATCGCCGAACAGCTTGACGCCGTTATCGCCGCCCCAGTTGCCGCCGAACATGGTACCCATGGTAGCAGCGACGGTGTACTTGGTGAAGGTGTTGCTCAGGATGGTCAGCAGGTTGGTGTTGAAGGTCTTGACGTTAGCAGGACCCCAGATAGGAGCGGTGGTGTCAGCCAGGATGGAGAACAGGTCAGCGCCGCCGTAGACGACCTCAGAGTTAACAGCAGTAAAGTTTGCAGGCATCATCATAATGAATTACTCCCTTCAAATGATTGAAAAACAAATTTAGTCGGCTCAGTTTCCGGATGCGCATCCAGCCAAAAAGCCATTTTATGTAACCGCGTGCGCACGCGGCTGCAACGAATTAGTAGGTGATGGACTCGCCATCGTCCTCGTCTTCCACCACTTTGGCGGCAGAGACGGGGGTGGGCTTCTCCCCGCGTTTCTTATCGCGGAAGATGCCCTGCTGCAGGCTCCAGAGCTCGTAGTATTTGCCCTGCTTTTCCAGCAGCTCTTCGTGGGTGCCGCGCTCTACGATCTCGCCGTGGTCCATGACCAGAATGAGGTCACAATCCCGGATGGTGGAGAGGCGGTGGGCGACGATCAGCATCGAGCGGTCTGCAAGCTGGTTGTAGATCATATCAAAGATGGTATTCTCTGTGCCAAAGTCCAGACTGCTGGTGGATTCGTCCAGGATATAGAGGTTCGCATCCTTCAGGAAGGCGCGGGCCAGTGCAAGGCGCTGCTTCTCACCGCCCGAGAGGCCGTTGCCGGCTTCTTCCAGATAGGTGTTGTACTGCAGCGGCAGCTTGCGGATGAACTCGTGGGCGTCTGCCTTTTTGGCAGCGGCCTTGACCTCATCGAGGCTGGCTTCCGGTCGGGAAATGCGGATGTTGTCGTAGATGGTCTTGCTGAACAGCTCGACGTTCTGGGGGACATAGGCGATGGCACGGCGGACGGATGCATTGCTGTACTCGTCTAGATCGACGCCGCCTACGCTGATGGTACCGCTTTCCGGCTCATAATACTTGAGCAGGAGCTTGGTGATGGTGGATTTGCCGCTGCCGCTGCTGCCCACCAGTGCCACCTTCTTGCCATAGGGGATGGTGAAGGAAACATGGCTCAGCGCCGGAGAACGGCTGCCGTAACGGAACGAAACATCCTTGAATTCAATGTCACCGTCGATCTTTTCCATCTCGGTGTATTCGCGGGTCTCGTCCTGCTCGGACTCATAATCCATGATCTCGGTCAGACGTTTGATGGAAATCTGAGCCTGCTGGATGGACATCTGCAGGCTGACCAGCTCGCTGACCGGAGAAGTAAAGTAAGAGGAAAGGGTGCTGAAGGCCATATAGCCGCCCAGCGTCATCTCACCATTCAGCACCTGCATGATACCCACATAAGAGGTGACCATACCGAGGATGGTGGTGATGAGGGTGGAGATAAGGGACTGCACCGTGCTGATCTTGCTGGAGCGCAGGCTTATCTTCAGACTCTTGATGTATTCCCGCTCCAGAGCTTCCAGCTCACGGTCCTCTTCGGCGTTGCACTTGACGGTCTCGATGCCCCGGAGGCTCTCGATCATCTGGCTGTTGAGGATAGCAGACTGCTGCATGGTCTCTTCGTTGATGCGCTTGAAGGGCTGCTTGAAGATGAACACCAGCAGGATGCTCAGCAGGGTGGTGAAGATCGAAATGGAGAAAAGGGTGGCATTCATCCGGAAGAGGATGACGCCGGTGACGCAGGCCATCACGACATCCATCACGACGCTCAGCGCAATGCTGGTGAACACCGATTTGATGGTGCTTGCGTCGGAGTAGCGGGTGGTGATCTCGCCGGTCTTGCGGGTGGCGAAGAACTTCATGGGCAGCCGGAAGACATGCCCGAAGTAGCCCAGCATCAGGGGAATATCGACCTTGATGGACAGATAGATGAGCACCCACTGCCGCACCATACTGATGAGTGCGCTGGTGACGCTCACGATGCTGAACACCAGAATAACAGCCACCAACAGGCTCTTCAGCCCGTAGGGCAGTATCTCATCCATCAGTATTTTGTTATACATCGAGGATGCGATACCGATGATGGTCATGATGACCGAGCTGAGGATGGCGTAGAAGAAAAGCTTCTTCTGGGGCCACAGCAGGTCGAGGAAACGCTTGACCATGCTGCCCTGTTTCTGCTTGCCTGTCTTGAACTCCGAGGTCGGGGTCATCAGGAGCAGAACGCCGGTAAAGTTCTTGTAGAACTCATCGAGGGAAATCTTTTTCAGCTCTTTTGCCGGGTCGCCGATGATGACGTAGTCGCGGCATTTGAACTTTTTGCCTTCGTCAGCGCACTTCTTGCGCTCCTCTTCCTGCCGGAGCATATGCCGACGCCGCTCGCCGTCGTCTTTGATGGTGGTCTTTTTGAAGACCGTCACAAAGTGGGCCAGACCTTCGTCGGTGATGACCTGTGCAATACAGGGAGTGGTGAATTCGCTGAGAAAGTTTTCCCGGTCTACGCGGACGGCGGCGGTGCTGAATCCCAGCTCCTGCGCAGCCTTTTCCATACCGGTCAGGTTTGTGCCTTTTAAGTCGGTACCCATCATGTCCCGCAGGCGGGTGATGGTGATCTCCTTTTTGTAATGGAGGCACACCATTGCGAGACAGGCGGCAGCGCAGTCTGTGGTGTCGTGCTGCCGGACATAGGTATAACGCATAGATGCTTCCTTTGTGGTTTCTATTTCAAAACGCCCGCCTTGTGGCTAAGGACGATTTGGCGAAGAAGAAAGGGCTTCCATTCCTGACGCCTCACCCGCTTCTCCAATAAAGCAGCATACAGCTCTCTGCCTCGCCCCGCCCTGCGGCCGGACGGAGCAGAGAGCAGCTGCTATCAAAAGAAGGGAGCGCCTACCCTTTGATCATTTTGGTCGGCCCGGGAGAGGGGATTTTGACGTACCGTCTCCCAAACCTTGGGCATAGTATAACACATTCTGTCGGGTTCTTCAAGAGGACAATTTTTAATAAACCCTTAAATTTTGAAAAAAATGTGAAAAAAGTCTCAGTTTGGTAACAGAAAGGCAGCAAAAAAGGGGCGGCGAATCTTTCGATTCGCCGCCCCTTTAGGCTGGACTTAAATCAGGAAATCTGATTAGAAGTTATCAGCACCGGGAACGATGGTGATAATCTTCTGAGCGCCAGCGTAGCTCTTGACGGGGGTGGTGCCCAGAGTATAGACAGAAGCAGCCAGACCCAGAGTGGTCATGATCTTGTTGCCGAAGTTCTGAGAATCCTTGTTAATATCATGGTCAATGTGGTACAGAGCGGAGAAGGTGCCGTTGTCGCCGAACAGCTTGTCGCCGTTGTCGCCGCCCCAGTTGCCGCCGAACATGGTACCCAGGGTAGCCTTCACCAGCAGGCTGGTGAAGGTGTTGCTCAGGATGGTCAGCACGTTGGTGGACAGGGTCTTGACGTTAGCAGCAGTCCAAGCGTTGGGCAGGTAATCAGCCACGGCACCGCCGTAGACGACCTCTGCGTTCACAGCAGAGAAGTTTGCAGGCATCATCATAATGAATTACTCCCTTCAAATGAAAAAACGAATATAATCGGTCTCCTCCCGGTTGCGCAACCGGGAAAACCTATGCAACCGAGTGCGCACTCGGCAACATCACGAGTTAAGTAAGCTGCCATTTTGGCATCTTTACACTATTTTACCATACTTCCCCCATCGCCACAAGGCTAAATGGCCGGAAAACAGCCAAAACGGGCAGAAAAGTAGACAAAATGCGTGGTAATCACTCTGCCGCCGCCCCTCAGAGCCAAAAAACGCTGGGAGAAAAACGCCAGAATCTCCAAAAATACCATTACAGCTTGGATGTAGTGTAACACAAATACGCCATTTCTTCAAGAGGACATTTTTTAATTTGCCCTTAATTTTTGAAAATAATGTGAAAAAGGCTACAGTTTGGTTACATGAGAGGGGGCAAAACCTCTCCGTCAATGCTTCGCATTGCCACTGCCCGGGTTGCGGCTCCCAGCGTCTGCTACGCTGTCGCTTGCATCCTGCTGGCCGCTGCCCCAACAGCTCCTCCCTGTTTCCGCCACTGGCGGCGGTCGTCGCCGTTGCTCCTACCGAGGGGAGGCCTTGGCATTCCGCAAGGCTTCATCTCTTCGCCAGAGGCTCCCCTACTAGGGGAGCTGTCGGGCGCAAGCCCGACTGAGAGGTTGGACGAAGGAAGACCTGCCCTAAAAGAACGAGCCTGACGAGCTGGCAAACAAAAAGCGGCGAAGAAAACTCTTCGCCGCAAAAAGCGCCTCTTGCCTGACTCGAACAGGCGACACCCTGATTAACAGTCAGGTGCTCTAACCGACTGAGCTAAAGAGGCAGATATTCGATTTCCAGCGGACTTGCCGCGAGATGTATTATACCGCATCTCGGGAAAGTTTGCAAGGGGTTTTTGCAAAAAAGAGGAATAACCTCTCCGTCATTGCTTCGCAATGCCACCGCCCGGGTTGCGGCACCCAGCGTCTGCTTCGCTGTCGCTTGCATCCTGCTGGCCGCGGCCCCAACAGCTCCTCCCTGTTTCCGCCGCTGGCGGCGGTCGTCGCCGTTGCTCCTAACGAGGGGAGGCTTTGGCAGCCGGGTGAAGCTTGCTGGATACGCCAGAGGC
>ERZ791899.1923-NODE-1923-length-14343-cov-1.887458_pt1 | contig 14343 bp, 9 predicted proteins | sample MGYA00510151_ERZ791899 | MGnify/ENA primary metagenome ERZ791899 (study PRJEB30046, sample SAMN00792118) | human gut metagenome | study: EMG produced TPA metagenomics assembly of the A metagenome-wide association study of gut microbiota in type 2...
ACGTTTTCCAGGAAGTTGCCGAAACGACCCTCCTTGATGTTGTCGGGATACCAGTTGATGGTTCTGTTGTTGCGCACCAGATTATCTCTCAGTGCAGTCATTTTGATGAACCATGTGCTTCTTGCATAATACAACAGAGGTGTGTCACATCTCCAGCAGAAGGGATAGTTATGCTCGAAGGGCAGTGCTGCAAATAAGGTGCCGTTTTCTTCCATATATTTCAGAATAACAGGATCGGCATCCTTTACGAACAGACCTTCAAAGGGGCCTGCCAGGCTGTTCAGGTGACCTGTGGTGTCAACATTTTGATAGAAGGTTACATCATATTTTTTACATACACGGTAGTCATCCTCACCATACGCATACGCAGTGTGAACGATACCGGTACCATCTGTCAGTGTTACATAATCATCGCAGGTTACGAAGTAGCCCTTGAAGTCCTCACCGTTGGGCTGGAAATCGAACAGGGGTTCATATTTTACATATTCCAGATCGCCGCCCTTCATGGATTCTACGACTTCATAATTGCCTTCGCCCAGAACGCTGTCCAAGAGTGCTTCAGCCATGATTACATAATAATCCTGATATTTTGCTTTAACATAGGTTTCGTTTGCATTTACGGACAGAATTACGTTGGAGGGCAGTGTCCAAGGGGTTGTTGTCCAAGCAAGGAAGTAGGTGTTTTCTGTGCCTTCCATTTTAAATTTTGCAATGGCAGAGGTTTCCTTTACATCCTTATAGCCCTGTGCAACCTCATGAGAGGAAAGTGCTGTGCCGCAGCGAGGGCAGTAGGGAACAACCTTGTGGCCCTTATACAGCAGACCCTTGTCCCAGATCTGCTTCAGTGCCCACCATTCGGATTCGATATAGTCATTATGGTATGTGACATAGGGATGATCCATATCCGCCCAGAAGCCGACACGGTCACTCATGGAACGCCATTCCTGTTCGTATGTCCATACGCTTTCCTTACATTTTTCGATGAAGGGCTCTACGCCGTAGCCTTCAATCTGATCCTTGCCATCCAGACCCAGTGTCTTTTCTACCTCCAGTTCAACGGGCAAACCGTGTGTATCCCAGCCGGCCTTTCTCAGAACCTTGTAGCCCTTCATGGTTTTGTAGCGGGGGATTAAGTCCTTTACCGCACGGGTGATGATGTGACCGATATGGGGCTTGCCGTTTGCTGTCGGGGGGCCGTCATAGAAGGTGAAAACGGGTGCGCCTTCTCTTGCCTTGATGCTCTTGCCGAAGATGTCATTGTCCTTCCAATACTTTTCAACCTGTACTTCTCTTTCAACGAAGTTCATGTTATTGGGTACCTTGTCGTACATTTCAATTCCTCCTTAAAAATGATTTACCTTTCAAAGTGTGTTTCTCTCGTAGCTTGTTCTTTTTTCCTTTGTGTTTTTCTGATACCTCTGAAATTTTTGCCTTTTGTATTTTTTGTGTTTTATCTTCCGTATGGTTTATGATGGTGCGGTTTTTCCGCTTTTTCACTGATTGTCAATATAAAAAAACCCTTTCATCCCTACAGGACGAAAGAGTTCGCGGTACCACCTGAATTGACGGCACAAAATGCCGCCCAGCTTAGCTGCATCACCATCATGATGCTTTCCCTTAACGCGGGCTACGGCAGAGCCTACTGAGCAAAAGAACGGTTCGGACTGCCACTCCGGAGTGATTTTCTGTATCTTCCTTGTCATCGGGTTCCCACCAAGCCCCCGACTCTCTGCAGGCAAGCTGAGGATACATACTGTCTCCTTCATAGTGTTTTTTCGTATTTACCTGTGTATTATACAATGCGTACAAAAACTTGTAAAGCATTTTTTGCAAAGAAACCAAAAGAATGGTGTATTCATGAAAACTGTATACAAAAGTACCGAAATTTCAAGAGAAAATAAGGAAAAAACGCGAAAAAAACGTGATTTTTGCATACAATGTGTAAATTTACATGTAAAGACAGTTAAAAAATTTGATTTTCCGAGAAAAACTATGTATAATTGGTAATCAGAACCACGCACGGTTCTGCTTTTGTAAATATTATCTTGACAGGGTGCAGAAAACAGAAAAAATAAGAAAACCGGACATCCTGTAACACCGAAAAGGAGATTTTAAAATGAAAGGTAGAGACTTTGCACTGCTGACAGACTTATATGAGCTGACCATGATGCAGGGCTACTATGAAACAGGCGCATATAACAGAAAGGTCGTATTCGATCTGTTCTATAGAAAGAACCCCAGCGGCAACGGCTTTGCAATTACCGCAGGGCTGCAGCAGGCGATTGAATATCTGGATGGGCTGCATTTTACAGAGGAGGATATTGCATATCTGGAAAGCTTAAATCTTTTCTCTGAGGACTTCATTGACTACCTGAGAAGCTTCCGCTTTACGGGCGAGGTTTATGCCGTTCCCGAAGGAACCATCGTATTCCCGCATGAGCCGCTGATGCGTATCAAGGCCCCCATCATTGAGGCACAGCTGATTGAAACCGCACTGCTGAACATCATCAACCACCAGAGCCTGATTGCAACAAAGGCTTCCCGCGTAGTACACGCAGCACAGGGCGACCCCGTTCTGGAATTTGGTCTGCGCCGCGCGCAGGGTCCCGATGCAGGTACAGTCGGTGCAAGAGCGGCAGTCATCGGCGGCTGTGTGGCAACAAGCAACGTGCTGACAGGCAAGCTGTATGATGTTCCCGTAAAGGGTACCCATGCGCATAGCTGGGTAATGAGCTTCCCTGATGAGCTGACAGCCTTCCGCACCTATGCAAACCTGTTCCCCGATGCGTGCATTTTGTTGGTGGATACCTATAATACACTGAAAAGCGGCGTGCCCCATGCCATTCAGGTGTTTGATGAAATGAAGGCGGCAGGCACACTGCCCGAAAAAGGCTATGGTATCCGTCTTGACAGCGGTGACCTTGCATATCTTTCCAAGAGAGCAAGACAGATGCTGGATGAGGCAGGCTATCCCAATGCTGTCATTTCTGCCTCCAGTGATTTGGATGAAAATCTGATTACAAGCCTGAAGCTGCAGGGCGCAACCATCACCCTCTGGGGCGTTGGTACAAAGCTGATTACTTCTGACGATTGCCCTGCCTTTGGCGGCGTGTATAAGCTGGCGGCAGAGGAAACCGAAAACGGTGATTTTGAACCTAAGATTAAGCTGTCTAATAATGTAGAGAAGGTAACGAATCCCGGCATCAAGAAAATTATTCGTATTTATGATAAAAAGACAGGCAAGATTAAGGCTGACCTTCTGGCATTGGAGGAAGAAGAATTCACAGAGGATTCCGATTTGTATATCTATGATACGAATGCAAAATGGAAAAGCATGCAGCTGCCTGCCGGCAGCTTCACGCTTCGCGAACTGCTTGTTCCCATCTTTGTGGATGGTAAGCTGGTGTATGAATGCCCCAAGGCAATGGACATTCAGGCATACTGCAACAGAGAAAAGGATACCCTCTGGGAAGAACAGAAACGCCTGAAAAACCCCGATATTGTGCCGGTTGACCTTTCCGATAAGCTGAGCGCAATGAAGCTGAAGCTGATTGAAGCGGCAACAATGATTTAAAAAGTATAAAAAGAAAAACAATGAAAACGCTGTGCGGAAACGAAAAAGCCGCATGGCGTTTTTTGTGCTTTTCTGAGGTTTCTTGCACAATCTGTGAAAAATTGGTATACTGATGCCAAGAAAAGGGGAGGGGGGATTTATTTGCAAACGATTTATTTTTCTGAAAGATTGCTGTGCCAGCTGGAACGGCTGCATACCGTGCCGCTGACGCTTGTAGAAGCACCTGCCGGCTATGGAAAAACAACCGCCCTGAAGCATGCCCTCAGAGATGTGCCGTATGGGGCATTGCGCTGGCATAATGCGCAGGATGCCACAGTCTGCTGCGATTGGCTCGTGCGCCAGATTGCACAGAAGGACTCTGCTCTGGCACAGCAGATTTTCGATTTATATCATGAAAACGGGCCTTTGGTGCATGCAAAGCCTGCGGAGGAATCCTCGCTTTATCTGATGATTGATAATTTTCAGGTGATTGCGGCGCAGTTCCCGTTTTCCGTTTTGCAGCTGCTTTCTGCCCTGAAGGGTACCGCTGTGCATGTTATTTTTCTTTCTCGCAGCTTTTGGCAGCTGCCGATACAGGATTTGATGCACGTCTGTTATATTTCCAAAAAGGATTTTTTCCTGCGAAAAGAGGATATTATCTGCTTTGCAGAGGAGCTGGGCATTTCCCTTACGGAAAAGCAGGCGATACATATTCAGAAGGAAACAGGCGGTTGGGCGGCGGTTGTTTCGCTGTATCTGCAAAACGGCTGCGAAGAGGTGGAATGGAAAAAGCTGAGCCGTCTGATGGAGGATTTATTCTGGAGAAGGCAGGAGGATATCCTTAAAAAGGCGCTGCTGCGTCTTGCGCAATTTGAAACGGTAGATGTAGAAATGGTGCGCGCGCTGACAGAGGACATTGCGGATTTGCAGCAGATGGGCGAGTGGTTTTATAGTCTGCCCCTGCTGTACTATGATGCGGAGCAGCAGAGGTACTGCCTCTGTGCGCTGCTGCGGAAGTTTTTGCTTTATCGCCTGCATAATGCGTCCTTTCTGACGCAGTGGGACAGCTATCATCGCTGTGGCTGCTGGTATCGGGAGCATGGGGAGACGAAAAAAGCCGTTGCCGCCTTCTATAAGGTTCTGGATTATGCGGGAATTCTTTCCTGCGATTTGACAGGGCTTCTATTCGAAAAATTCGATAAGCTTTCCTATACGGAAATTGCAGGGGAGATTCTGAGACATTGCCCGATGGAAACGAAGCAGAGGTATCCCTTATCCCTTCTTCGGCTTTGCTATGCGCTTTTTGCCGATGCCGCTTTTACGGAATATCAACAGCTTCTGGAGGAAGCGAAGGGCATCATCTGTGATGGGAATGACCCCAATCTTCTGGGAGAATGGGAGCTGATTGCCGCCTTTCAGGATTTCCCCAATCTGGAAAAAATGGAACAGCATTATCAGCGGGCAAAACGCCTGATGACAGCGCCATCTGTTATCTTTACGGTGGGAGAACCGTTTTTGTTCGGCAGTATTTCCATGTGGCGGCTGTTCTATACAAAGCCGGGTGAACTGGAACGAACCGCAGAAACATTGGAACGCGTCATGAAGCTGTATAATTCCCTGACGGCAGGGCATGGCAGCGGTGCGGCGGAGCTGTATCGGGGCGAGGTCTGCTGTGCGCAGGGGCGCTTCGCCGATGCGGAAATCTATGGCTATCAGGCGTTGTATGCGTCTCTGCAAAGAAAGAATGCCTGCGTGACCTATGGTGCGGCGCTGCTTCTTGGCACCAATGCAGTCTATCGCGGAGATTTGGAGGCATGGAAGCGAACCTTGGACTATCTGGAGGACCCTGCGCATACCTATGCCTTCCTGCAGGATACCTTTCTGGATGTGTGCATGAAGGAAACGGTACAGAGCTATTTTGCCATGCTGCAGCCGAAGGAGAGCAGATTGCGAAAACGCCTGCAAGCGGCATCCAATCGGCTGTATGATTTGAATTTTACAAACAGTGCCATCAAGGGCGTGCGTATTCCAAGAATTATTCTGAAGAAGAATTATCATAAGGCGATTGGGATTCTGGAGGTAGCATTGAAGGTGGATGCAAGGCTGATTGCCCTTCCGTCCCGGCTTTTTATCCACACCAATCTAGCACTTTGCTATTTTGCTATCGGACGCAGCCGAAAGGCGGCGGAGCATCTGGAATTTACGCTTTCCTTGGCAGAACGGGATCAGGTGCTTTCGTTTGCGGCTTATTTCCGCGAATATCTGGAGCCGTTGTTTTATCTGCCCTCTGTTTCCAGAAAATATGCCGCTGTCATTCAGGAAATCCGTAGCCTGCCGATACAGAATATCCCTGCTGTGCCGGAATGGAAGGCGTTCATTCCCAAGCAGGAGAATGAATGGGAGGAGCCGCTCAGCAAACGGGAGCGTGAAATTGCGGAGCTTGCGGCAAGAGGACTTCGCAACGGAGAAATTGCCGAAATGCTGCATATTTCAGAGGGTACGGTCAAGAATCATCTGAAGATTGTGTTCCGAAAATTGAATATCGACCGCCGTTCCAGTCTAAGGGGACGGTTGCGTTAAGAAAAAGATAAAAAATGTCCCTTTCGTGATATACCATAAAAGCGGAAAAATTTGTAAAATAAAGGAAGATAGAGTTCAGTTGCGTGCATTTGTCCGCAGAGGAAAAGGGGTATTTTTCCTGCGGGAGGGAACAGGTGCAGATGAACAGTACCCATAGCAGAAATGTAAAAAGCAAAATGTAAAAAGCATGGAGGGGAGGGAGTTTTTTGGTACAGGCTGAGAAATTGCTGTTATGGGATATTTTTCAGGGGAAATCTATCAGAACGGAATCTCTGCACGCGGGACAAAAATGTGGAAATGAAAGAGGGGCACAGCTGCGCGCAGAAATCCCGACAGGCGGAATGTGATAAGTTGGGCAAACGCATCCGTCGGAACCTTTGTGGTACAGGTAGATACACCAAAGCGAAGGATCGGAAAATGGTGTGCAAAGGGGCGGCTGTCTTGGCATAGAATAATCAGCAGACCCTTTGCAGGCGAAAAAGGCTTTGGTGCAATCGGTAAGTGCAAATACATAGAAGAAGGAGCCGCAGTGGGGATACCCCCGTTATGGCTCCTTTTTCGCTGCTTTCTGTGGTGTTACCATGCGTATTTATTGATATCCTCAAGCGTAATGCCGGGGTGCAGTGCAATGTTGATGCTGTTGGCAATGATGTTTGCCAGACGATCCACAACGGCATCCACCTCCTTCGGTGTCACGAACAGATTGCCTGTATATGGCCCAAGGATTTCGGCAATCATCTGATATTTTTCCTCCTGCTCCAGATCGGCAAGCGTCTCGTAAAACGCCGTTCCCTTTTCTGTCTGCCGAATCATTTCCTCCAGAATATAGTCCATTGTGTCATTTACAAGCGTTGCGGCATCCACCACAGTCGGTACGCCAATCGCAATCACGGGAATCCCCAGATGTGCCTCATCCAGCAGCATCCGCCGATTGCCGACCCCTGCGCCCGGCGCAACGCCGGTATCGCTCATCTGAATGGCGGCGTTAATGCGGTTGGAACGGCGTGCGGCAAGGGCATCAATCGCAATCAGCAGGGAGGGGTGCAGCTTATCCACAATCCCCTTTACGATTTCTCCTGTTTCTATCCCCGTAATCCCCATTACCCCCGGACTAACGGCGGCAACAGGGCGTACAGCCTTCTCGATTTCCACAGGAAGTGTGCCGCTGAGGTGGCGCGTCACCAGAATTTTGGAAATTACCTTCGGGCCGAGTGCATCGGGTGTGATGTTCCAATTACCAAGCCCGATTACCAGAATGCAATCCTCCCTTTTCGGCTTTGCCAGAGAGCGAATCTGCTCTGCCAGAAGCCCAATCAGCTTTTCGTGACAATCTGCATCATTTTCCTTTAGCTTTTCCGATTCCAGTGTAATATAATGCCCCATCGGCTTGCCCATACGCTCGCTTCCCGCAGGAGAGAGGATGTGTACATGTGTAAGGGAATAGTCTGCCTGCTCATCCGTTTCCACCGCTACGCCCTCAAGGGTATCTGTGGTGTCCTTCTGCGCAAGCTCCCGTGCCTCAATGGCAAGGTCTGTGCGGACAGAAAACGTCTGCGGCGCTTTTTTTTCGTCTTTTTCGTTCATGCTTTCACTGCCTTTCTGTATTTTCCTAGGGTTTTTCATTATTTTTTTCGTAGTTTTGAAAAGTATTCATTGACTTATTTCGTTCCATAAGGTAAAATATATCCGTTAAGTTAACCATGGGGTACTCGAGAGAGTGGGAAAAAAGCCCCAAGCCGTGTCGGAGGGAGCATGCCCTCAAGGTGGTTAATAGTAAGAGGAAAGAGCGATATTCCCCAAAATATCGACAGAGAAAACCACATTAAAGTAATTAGGAGGAAATAACATTGGCTAATATCAAATCTGCTAAGAAAAGAATCAAAGTGATTAACAAAAAAACACTGAGAAACAAAATGATTAAATCTCAGGTGAAAACAGCTATGAAGAAAGTAATCGTTGCTGTAAATGCAGGCGACAAGGAAACAGCAGCAGTTGCACTGAAGAACGCAGTATCTGCAATCGACAGAGCATACATCAAAGGCATCTACCACAAAAATGCAGTAGCAAGAAAGAAATCTTCTCTGACAAGACTGGTAAACAGCCTGTAATTTTTTCAACAGATCTGAAGGGATATTCCAAACGGAATATCCTTTTTTTCTGCCCCAAAACAGCCTGACTTCGCAGGGGAGAAATTCTTGCTTTCCGTCAGAAAAGGGCATATAATGAAGAACAAGTGACATTTTGAGAAAAATTTTGAGAAAAAGAGAGAGAATTTGATTTTTCGGAGAGATGAAGGAGGAATTATTGATGCTGAAGGAAAAGGCAGGACAGTATTATTTTGTGCAGGATAAAAGCTGCGCAGAGGCCATTCTGCTTGCGGCAAATGAAGCATATCATCTTGGCATGACAGAAGAAGCAACGAAGCTGTTTGCAGGCTTCCGCACCGGCATGGGCATGGGCGGCACCTGTGGTGCGCTTTCCGGTGCCATCGGTGTCTTGAGCAGCAAATACGGCACGAGAGAGGATTTAAAGACAATCTGCGCGGATTTTGTTGCCGCATTTGAACAAAAGCTGGCGCTCGGCACAACGGAATGTGCCCCTCTTGCGGCGAAGTATAAAACAGAGGGCAAACGTTGTCGGGATGCGGTGGAGCTGACCGCAGAGGCACTGGAGGAATTTATTGATAAGCTGGAGGGCAAGGCTCCTGCGGAGGGCTGTACCCTGCGCCCCGAGGATATCAAGCGCGTAAAGGGCATGGGCTTTTTGCAGCATAAGGGCACGAATCTGTTCAACGCTCGCGTCATCACCAGAAACGGACGCATTACCACAGAGGAAGCAGGTGTCATTGCGGAAGCGGCAAGGCTTTATGGTGATGGACACGTGATGATGACCACCCGTCTGACGATTGAGGTTTCGGGGATTGCTTATCACGATATTGATGCCTTCTGCGCGCATCTGGCAAAGGCAGGGCTTTCCGTCGGTGGTACAGGCAGCAAGGTGCGTCCTGTGGTTTCCTGTAAGGCAACCACCTGTCAGTATGGTCTGTATGATGCCTATGCGCTGAGCGATGAAATCCATACACGCTTTTATCAGGGCTATCGTGGGGTATCCCTGCCGCATAAATTCAAAATCGCAACAGGCGGCTGTCCCAATAACTGCGTCAAGCCGACCCTGAACGATTTGGGTATCGTGGGCGCAAGAGTGCCGCAGTATCATATCGAGGATTGCCGTTCCTGCAAAAAATGCCAGTTGGAGGAGGCTTGTCCCATCCATGCGGCGAAGAAAAACACAGACGGCAAGCTGGAAATTGATGTAGAGCTTTGCAACCACTGCGGTCGCTGTATCGGCAAATGTCCCTTCCATTGCAATGATGAGGGCGTGGATGGCTATAAGGTCTATGTCGGCGGACGCTGGGGCAAAAAGATTGCCCATGGGCAGATGCTTCATAAAATCTTTACGGATAAGAATGAGGTTCTGGATACCGTGGAAAAGGCAATCCTCCTGTTCCGTTCCGCAGGGGAAAGCGGCGAACGCTTTGCGGATACCATCAATCGTATTGGCTTTGCGAACGCGGAAAAAATCCTTCTGAGCGATGAATTGCTGCAGAAAAAGGCAGAGATTCTGGGATTGGATGTTGTCGGCGGCGCAACCTGCTAAAAAAGAGTATTCAGAAAGAAATTACTTGGAAATAAGACTGCTTTGAGGGAGACTTCGGAGCAGTTTTTTATTTTATACAAAGCAGATAGGAATTTTATCGTCATTTACTTCTTTTTATGGTAAAATAGGAAAAAAGAAAGGTTCGATCCGAAGGGAGGATTCCTGCGTGAATTTTGTAGATAGCATCATCAAAAAAAGAGACGGCGGCAAGCTGACAAAAGAAGAAATTGCCTTTTTTGTGAAGGGCGTGACGGATGGCACTCTGCCCGATTATCAGATTTCCGCCTTGCTGATGGCAATTTTTCTGAAGGGCATGGATACGGAGGAAACGGCACAGCTGACCATGGAAATGGCACATTCGGGCGGTATGTTTGACCTCTCCGCTCTGGAAGGCTGCAAGGTGGATAAGCACAGCACAGGCGGTGTTGCGGATACCACAACGCTGATTCTTGCGCCCTTGGTTGCATCTGTGGGTGTGCCTGTGGTAAAAATGAGCGGTCGGGGGCTTGGCTTTTCCGGCGGCACGATTGATAAGCTGGAATCCATCCCCGGCTTTCGGGTGGATGTGACAGAGGAGGAAGCACTGCGCTTTGCGAAGGAAAGCGGCATCGTGCTGATGAGCCAGACGGATAATCTTACGCCTGCGGATAAAAAGCTTTACGCTCTCCGCGATGTCACAGGAACGGTGGATAGCATCCCTCTGATTGCGGCAAGCATTATGTCGAAAAAAATTGCCGCAGGCGCGGATGCAATCGTACTGGATGTGAAATGCGGCAGTGGTGCCTTTATGAAAAATGCGGCGGATGCGGAAAGGCTTGCAGGCATTATGGCAGATATGGGTAGGCATGTCGGCAGAAGGGTAACGGCGGTTATCAGCAGTATGGCACAGCCCTTGGGCATGTATATCGGCAACAGCCTTGAGGTAATGGAAGCCATCGAGGTGTTGAAGGGCAATGTCGGCGGCGATTTGCTTGAGGTTTCTCTGACGCTTGGCGCGAATATGCTCCTTCTGGCGGAGCGCGTGCAGAGTGAGGAGGAGGGCAAGGCACTTCTGCTCGAAAATATCAGAAATGGCAAGGGGCTTGCAAAATTTAAGGAGCTGCTGATACAGCAGGGCGGCGATGTCCGCGTCATTGCGGATTATAGTCTGCTCCCTCTGGCAGAGGAAAAATGGGAAGTAAAAGCAACGAAATCGGGGTATCTTACCCGTATGGATACAGCCATGATTGGCAGAGCCTCGCAGGAAACCGGCGCAGGGCGGATGTTCAAGGGACAGACGCTGGATTTTGGCGCAGGTATTGTCATGAAAAAACGCACAGGTGATGTAATTGCAACAGGTGAAACCTTGGCGGTGGTATATAGTAAGAGCAGAGAAAAATGTCAGAGTGCGGCGGATTTCCTGCAAAAGGCCATCACAATCGAGGCTGCACCGCTGACAGAGCAGACACCTTTGATTTTGAAAACCATCAGACAGGAGGGTTAAGCATGAAAAGAGCGATCATTATTGTACTGGACAGCGTTGGCATTGGCGAGCTGCCCGATGCGGCGGATTTTGGGGATGTTGGCAGTAACACCCTGGTCAATATCAAGAAGGTGCGTCCGCAGACGAGCCTGCCAAACCTCTGCGCCTTAGGTCTTGGGGATATCCAAGGCAAGGATATCTCGCTTCTTGGCGAGGTTGCCGCACCGAAGGGCTGCTACGGCAAAATGGCAGAACGCTCCATCGGCAAGGATACCACAACAGGGCATTGGGAAATGGCAGGCATTATCACCAAAAGACCCTTCCCGACCTTTACAGAAACAGGCTTCCCCAAGGAGGTCATGGATGCCTTTGAAGCGGCAATCGGCACAAAAACACTCGGCAACTATGCCGAATCCGGTACGGTCATCATTCAGGATTTAGGCGTGGAGCACATGAAAACAGGCTACCCCATCGTCTATACCTCTGCGGACAGCGTGTTCCAGATTGCGGCACATGAGGATGTCATTCCTGTCCAAAAGCTGTATGAAATGTGCGAAAAGGCAAGAAAAATCCTGACAGGGAAGTATGGCGTTGGACGTGTCATTGCGCGTCCCTTCATCGGCAATGCAAAGGATGGCTTCACCCGCACCAAAAACAGAAGGGACTTCTCTCTGGAGCCGACAGGCCCGACCATTCTCGACCTCACAAAGGCGAAGGGCATGGAGGTTGTGGCTGTCGGAAAAATCGAGGATATCTTCGAGCATCGCGGCATGACCCGTACCGACCATACCACCAATAACCACGACGGCATTGAAAAGACCATTCAGTTCCTCAAGGACGATTTTGAAGGTCTGCTGTTTACCAATCTGGTGGATACCGATATGATTTACGGGCACAGAAATGACGTAGAAGGCTACGCGGGCGCACTGGAATATTTCGACAGCAGGCTGCCCGAAATTCTGGCACAGCTGAAGGAGGAGGATGTGCTTTTTATCACGGCAGACCATGGCTGCGATCCGACCACACCCAGCACCGATCATTCCAGAGAATACGTCCCCATTCTGGCTTACGGCAAGCCGATTCGGGAGGGCGTTGACCTTGGTGTCAGAAAGACCTTCGCAGATCTGGGGCAGACTATTTCCGATTATCTGGGTCTGGATGCTCATTTTGAGGCAGAAAGCTTCTGGAAGGAAATCGCGAAATAAAACGGGAACGCCTGCTCTTTTATGGGGCAGTCTTTCCTGCTTCATATACTGCTTCATATACAAAGGAGAAGTTCTATGAAAAATATAGAGGAAATCACAATCAGACCCGTAACCGAGGCAGATGCAGAGAAACTGCTTTCCATTTATGCCCCCTATGTAACCGATACCTTCATCACCTATGAATATACCGTTCCGACCGTAGAGGAATTTCGGGAACGCATCCGCAATACCCTGCAGGCATATCCCTATTTTGCGGCAGTGGAAAACGGCAGAATCATCGGCTATGCCTATGCCTCCGCATTTCATCCCAGAAGGGCGTATCTCTGGTCTGCGGAAGCAACGGTTTATCTGGAACGCGGGGTGCGTGGGCGCGGTGTCGCCAGGCTGCTGTATGAAAGAGGAAACGCTGAAGCAGCAGAATGTGCAGAATGTCAATGCCTGCATTGCTTATCCGAATCCGCAGAGCATTGCCTTCCATGAAAAAATGGGCTATCGTGCGGTCGGGAAATTCACTGACTGCGCCTATAAGCTGGAGCAGTGGCTCGGCATGATCTGGATGGAAAAAATGCTGGGCGCGCACGAAAATCCCCCGAAGGAATTTATTCCCTACCCCGAAATTCGGAAAGAAAACGGGAACAAAGCTGAGAAATTTTCGTCAGAAGGGATAGACCTGTGAAATCGTGGGATTTGTTGCAAGAAAGCGGGTTTTGTAGTATACTGAACAGATAACTGTGGGTATCATTGTGAATGAAGGAGAACATTTATGGAAGAAACAACAATCGTGATCATGTTGAAGGATGAAGAAACCGGCTTTCTGGATCAGGAGCTTGGCTCCTATTCCGTTCCCGAAAGGGCAGAGCTGATCTGGAGTATTTATGTCAAGAGCAACGAGGTTGTGCTTCGCTTAAGCTGCGACAGAGAGCTTGAGGATTGGGAATACGAAGCGGTTTTTGATTATTACGATACAGAACCTGTAGGCGCTCTGGTGGATACCATCATAGAGGAGGAGGGCCATTGCGACCCTGTCTGGATTGTCGGGTTCCCCTTTATTGATGATCAGGATGCCATGGAAGAAAAGCTTGCAAAAATCCTGCAGGCACACGAAAAAGAGCTCTGTTCTGTTTTTGATGCAATCAAGGATAAAGAGGATGATTACCGTGAGGAATAAAGGTATCTTGCTTCTGGCTTTTTGCTTGTTCCTGATGAGCAGCTGCAACCTGAGCAGCCCCCTCCCCCCCGATGCAGATGCTGCCGATGGAAAGGGCGGCACAACGGAGATTATCGTGCCGGGTGGAAAAACGGATAAAGCCGATGAAAAGCAGGCGGCTGAAAAGGCCAAGAATGATGAAAAAAAGAACGAAAAGTCGGACAGCAAGAAAAGCACGCAGAATAAGCCCTTTTGGCAGGCATCCAAGGTGTATGACACTCTGACGGCGGTTGCCGCGGCGGCACAGCAGGATTATAAGGTCAACGGCGCGAAACGCGGCTGGATGAGCAAAAACGGCAAGCTTTACGGCTATTATGATGGCTGCTACATAACCCCGGACATGCTGGTGAAGGAGGGCTATTTGGAAAGCGGTCTGGATACGTCCGGATTTGAGCTCCTGCTGATTGATGGGGAGGACTTGGCGGCGTATAATGGCGCAAGCCTTTCCTCGGGCAATATGAATTTCGGCGTATTTGCGGCAGTGAAGCAGAATGGGAAATATCTGCTGGCCTCTCCGAGCGGCAAGGCGGGGCAGATTGTCCAGTCTGATTATCAGTCGCTTCTGGCAAAATATAACCAGAGCCATGGCAATATCGGGCGGCTGTCCTCCGCAACGGCGGAATATGGGCGGATTTTGAATTATATCTGCCTGTATGAAGGGCGTTTCGCGGATTATTAT
>ERZ791899.1939-NODE-1939-length-14241-cov-3.095658_pt1 | contig 14241 bp, 8 predicted proteins | sample MGYA00510151_ERZ791899 | MGnify/ENA primary metagenome ERZ791899 (study PRJEB30046, sample SAMN00792118) | human gut metagenome | study: EMG produced TPA metagenomics assembly of the A metagenome-wide association study of gut microbiota in type 2...
AAATGTATTGAAAATAATTTTAAATTTATTGATTTTGTTCCTGTGATGTGGTATAATATAAATAGATGTTAGGAGTGATTTTATGAACTATTTATCTGTATCGCAAATGGCGAAAAAATGGAATATGTCCGAGCGTGGTGTTAGAAAATACTGTGCCGAGGATAAAATACCTGGTGCATTCCTAACGGGTAAGACTTGGAATATTCCCGAAAACGCAGAAAAACCCAAAAGAAAAAATAAAAAAAGCAATGAGCATCAAACATTGCTTGAACGATTGAAATCAGAGAAAGCATCTTATATTTCCGGCGGAATATATCATAAAATACAGATTGAACTTACCTATAATTCAAATCACATTGAGGGAAGCAAGCTTACCCACGACCAAACGAGATATATTTTTGAAACCAATACAATCGGAGTGGAAAATGATGCACTTAATGTTGATGACATTATTGAAACGGCAAATCATTTCAAATGTATCGATATGATAATTGATAATGCAAAATATAAGCTCACAGAAAAGTTTATAAAACAGTTACATTATACTTTAAAATCCGGTACATCTGATTCAAGAAAAGATTGGTTTAATGTGGGCGAATATAAAAAGCTTCCCAATGAAGTCGGCGGAAAAGAAACCGCAAAACCAGAAGATGTTGCAACTAAGATTAAAGCAATTTTAAAAGACTATAATCAAAAAGAAGAGCATACGCTTGAAGAAATCATAGACTTTCATTATACTTTTGAAACAATACATCCGTTTCAAGACGGCAACGGCAGAGTAGGAAGACTTATTATGTTTAAAGAATGCCTGAAAAATAATATTGTTCCGTTTATAATTGATGAAGATTTGAAGATGTTCTATTACAGAGGTCTGTCCGAATGGAACAATGAAAAAGGTTATTTGACCGATACTTGCCTTGCGGCACAGGATAAGTTCAAAAAGTATTTGGATTATTTTAAGGTACCATATATCGAGTAATACAAAATAGCGATTTATAAATTTAGGAGTTTACTTATGAATAAAAAATTGGTCGTAATGATCCGTGTCCGTATGGAAGTGGAAAAAAATACAAAAAAATGTTGTGTTGACAAAGATTTAGATACAGACGTGGGTGCGGACATAGCCTTGGATTATCAGCATAAAATAGTCCAAGAATATGTCCGCACCCCCTACTCCTTTTATGACAAAAGTTGCTTTTTATTATATCGTATAAAGCGGATTACCGGCTTTATAGTTGAATTTGGCTTTATATTCACTGATAGAGTAGCCGGTATATTTTTTGAACATACTGTTTAAATATTGAGGTGTGAAATCAAATTCTTCATAGGTTTGATATATCGGTCTGTCGATATTTTCGAGTTCATCACGGATTTTATCGACACGTTGCCTGTTTGAAAACTGAGTGAAAGTCATATTAAAGTGTTTCTTAAACAATCGGCAAAGGTGTTGCGGGGTGATACCGAATTTATCGGCTACTTCGTTAAGCGAAAGCTTTGAATATATTTTTGAATTTATGTAGTTGGTAACGTTATTTATAACCACATTGGAATGAAAACCATCGGCTTTATTTTTATCAACTGAATACAATCTGAACATATTAACTAAAATCAGTGTTATTGTACTGCGGATTGAAAACAAATATCCGGGTTGTGAATAGTTAAAATTATCTATCATTTGTATCATAAAATTTCGTATTGTTTTTGACGGTGTGTCGTGTACTTGTATATATGAGCGTTTTCCCTCAAAAAAATCTGAAAGCAACGGAAAATTGCCTGAATACTGTTTTAAGCTATATTGTAATGCGTTTTTGGAAAAGACACAACAATATGCAATAGTTAGTTCATCTTTATGGGTACAGGTGAATGAATTGACTACATTCGGCGATATTAGCACGACATCGCCTTCTTCTAATTTTCTGCTTGTATTATCAATGTTGTGTATGGCGTTAGAATGAGCAATATATACAAGCAAAAAATAGTCGGCACTGTCGGGAACTGTTTTAATAGGGAAATATGTGTTTACAACAAATACATCACCTAATTTTTTTAACGTTTTTTCATCAAAATATAATCTCGGATTCATAGCGTACCTCCTGCATATTCAGTATAACATTAACAGTTATTAAAGTCAATGTGAAAATGTTAATATACATTCAAATGATGTTAATATAGTTAATTGAATTTTAAAAAAATATACTATATAATATTGCTAAAGAAACCCGGGATATATAAAGATTAATTTGTTGAAAATTTATTTTTGGAGGGAGAAAATGAAGCTTAAGAAAGTGATTTTAACGGCAGCGGCTACGGCATTTATATTGCAGGCAAGTGCATATGCGGCTGATTTAACAGCATCATATTCAATGGATGATATGACAGGATTAACCTATATGGGTACGGTGTCGAATATACTCGGTCAAAAAAATAATGCGGTAGAATTTAACGGCGGAAGTGCGACTTTAAGTCAATTTCCGTTAAGCGATAATTTTACTGTATCAGCCTGGATAAAACCGAGCGGATTAACTTCGTGGGAAAGAGTATTTGACTTTGGCTCTGACCAAAAGAATTATATATTTCTTACCGTAAACAACGGTAACGGTTATCCGCGTTTGGCGGTGAAATACAATAATCAAACAGAGCAAAATATTACATCTTCGGTATCGCTTAATAAAAATGTTTGGTCATACGTAACTGTTACAATGAAAGATAATAAGGCGACAATGTATATAAACGGTGAGAGTGTTGCAAGCGGTAATATTACGGTGTCTATGAGTTCACTTGCGTCTTCGGCTGCAAATTATATTGCTAAATCTCAATATACTTCAGATCCTAATTATACTGGTTGTATTGATGAAATGGAAATATACAATGACGCATTAACACAAGACGAAATTATAACACGAATGCAGGCTACTGCGGCAGAAGTTAAATCTATAGAAACAACAGATTTAACAGTAAAAGTCGGTGACAAAATTAAGTTGCCGTCAGAAGTCGATGTATCGTACACAAACGGAATGACAAGCAAAACGATAGTTGACTGGGGAGAAGTGAGCAGTTATACCGAAAAGGGAACGTATAAAGTAACAGGTACTACGAAAATAGCAGGAAAAAGCTACGATGTTATCGCGAATATAACTGTTGAAACGGATTCTTTGGACGATAATTATTCTGTAATCCGTAATATGAATATTGTTAAAAATTCGGGTTCATCATTTGTTGAAGCGGAGTATGTTGTAACATCTGAACTAACCGATACTTTGGTTTTAAAAATGCAAATTTACAGTGGTGATACACTTCTGTCGGAAGATACAAAAGATTTTGTGCCGTCCGACAATACTGTAAAAATGAAGAAAGATATTAGAGATTATAAGGGTAATTTGACTGTAAAAACAGCCGTTTATAACAAATCAACAGGAAAGGCAATTTCAAGCGTAATGGAAAGAAAAGCAGATAATACAGGTAACTTTGCCGGAACAGACAGAGTTAATTTAGAGAAAGACAGCTTATTTGAAAAGAGTGAGCAAGTAGGACTTAAATATGTTTTGTCAATAGACGTTGACAGACTTCTTGCACCGTCATATGAAATGCACGGACTGACCGCTCCGAACAATGCACAGCGTTACGGCGGTTGGGAAAGAAAAGGTGCAAGCAACTGGGGAAGTTCAAAAGATACATTCACACTTGCAGGACATTCGTTGGGACATTGGATGAGTGCAGCTGCGGTATTATATCGTGATACAGGCAATGAAGAAGTTTTAACTAAACTTAATTATGCGGTAACCAAACTCGATGAACTTCAAAAGACTTCAAATTCACCATATATAGGCGGATGTAGCGAAGATTGTTTTACAAAACTGTTTAGCGGTAATACAAAGTGGGCTGATAACTATTGGGTGCCATGGTACGGAATACACAAAATATATCAAGGCTTGCTTGACGCGTATGACTATACAGAAAATGACACTGCTTATGAAGTATTGAAAAAATTTGCAGATTGGGCAGTTGACGGTACATCAAATCTTACTGACGCACAAATGCAGTCAATGCTTGACGTTGAATACGGTGGTATGAATGAAATTTTTGCGAGAATGTATGAAATTACAGGTGATGAAAAATATTTGGATACGGCAAGAAGATTTACTCACGATTCGATTTTAAATCCGCTTATACAAGGTAAGGACAGTTTGACAGGACTTCACGCAAATACTCAAATACCGAAAATAATCGGTGCGGCAGAAATATACGAACAAAATCCGGAGAAATATGCCGATTATAAAAAGGCTTGCGAAAATTTCTGGAATTACGTTGTAAACAATCGTTCATACGCAATAGGCGGTAACTCGATTGCCGAACATTTCGAGGCAGAGGAGGCAGAGACACTTGGAGTTAAGACTTGCGAAAGCTGTAATACATATAATATGATGCGTCTGTCTGAGCATTTATTCGCTTGGAATCACGACAGTGCATATATGGATTGGTATGAAAAGGCTTTGTACAACCATATTCTCGGTCAGCAAGAGCCTGAAACAGGTGCAAAAATGTACTTTGTATCGCTTTTGCAAGGACACCACAGAGTATATGAGCAAAAGGATAAATCTTGGTGGTGTTGTACGGGTACAGGTATGGAGAACCCGGGAAGATACACAAGATGTGCATATTATGAAGACGGTGACGATTTATATGTAAATCTTTATATGCCTGGTACATATGAATGGGAAGAAAAAGGTCTTACATTCACTGTTGAAACAACATATCCTTATTCTGATAAAGTAAAAATCAAGGTGTCAGGCACAGGCAGCACAAATATCAACCTACGCGCTCCGTCATGGCTTGAAAGTGATATGACAGTAAAAGCAGGTAATAAGACGTATACATCAAAGGGCGGAGAATATCTTGCTATATCAAACGAATGGAAAGACGGCGACATTATAGATATTACAATTCCAATGTCTGTTACAGTATACAATTCAAGAATTGACGGACAGGTGGCATATCAGTACGGTCCTGTGGTTTTGGCGGCAGACCTTGGAAGCGTCAGCAATGTTAGCGGAGTGAATGAATACATTTCAAACGAAACTAAGATTGACAGTGTAACTACTGATGTACCGTATATTGTGGGTAATTCAAGCAATTTGGATAAGTATATAGATGCGGTTGACACGGATAAGTTGACGTTTAAAATTAAGGCTGAAAATTCATCTACAGGCAAGGATATTGAACTAAAACCGTTCTATGAAATTCATCATAGTTTCTATACTGTATATTTCAACGTAGGAAACGGTGTGAATGAATATGATAAACGTCTGAACAGTGCAACGATTGACAGAGTTGAACCTGACGGTCAGCAGGACGAACTCGGACACGGTTTGGTAAGTAAAAATTCAAACAACGGCAGTTTTACAAGCGGTACAAAAACATATTACTGGCGTGACGCTTATGGCAGTGCTGACGCATATTTCCAATATTCTTTGGAAGTGGATAAGAGCAATAAAAATTATCTGTTTGTAAGATATTGGGGCAGTGACGGTCCGTTTAAAAAAAATAATGTAAATTATACGCGTGATTTCTATATCTATATTGATGATAATAAACTTGCTGAACAAACGCTTAACAATGAAAAGATGAATAACGCATATGATGTATTCTATGAAATACCGGAAGAATATACAAAAGGCAAGGACAGCGTTACTGTTAAATTTGCACCAAAGAGCAGTACAAATTGTGCAGGCGGTGTTATTGAGGCGAGAATTACAAATGATTATTTGAAATGTGTAAAGATTACGGCCGATTACAACGATAACGGAACGCTAAAGGACAGCTCAATCGAAAAAATCAGCATCGAAGATATAAAGCAAACTGAAAATACATCATCACACAAAGAGTTTTATTGGGAATCAATGGACAATATGAAACCGATAATAACTGAAGAATAGTCAAAAAATTCTCTGCAATTTGTTTTGCAGAGAATTTTTATTTCCCAAAACTTTTAGCATAAAATCGGAATTTGTCTAAAAATATTCGCTTTACTAAAAATAATCTATATGCTATAATAAATCAAAATTCAAGAGAAAGTATGATTAATATGGAAATTGTAAAATATAAACCCGAATACAAAAACGATTTTATCCGTCTGAGCAAGAATTGGATAACAAAATACTTTGCACTTGAAAGTGATGATTTTGAAGTTTTTGAAAATATAGATAAACTTATTAAAAACGGTGCAATGATTTATTTTGCTATTGAAAACGGTGTAGTTTATGCAACGTGTATGGCACAGCCTATGACAAATAATGAGTGGGAAATATGTAAACTTGCCGCAGACGAAAGATATGAGGGACACGGTGCGGGAAGTGCTGTTTTTAAAGCGTGTATGAATTATGCCTTGGAAAACGGTGCCAATAAACTTACAATCCTGTCAAACAGTATTTTAAAACCGGCATTGCATATATATGAAAAATACGGCTTTTATGAAATTCCTGTCGATAATACACATCATTATAAACGTGTGGATATTCAATTTGAATATACGGTAAAATGATTAAATACCCTTTGTGTGAAAGCATAGAGGGTATTTTTGTGTTCTGTATTGTATGCTGTGTGAATATAATAATCAGAGGGGGTGCTTGTCTTGATTAAAATAACAAAATATTTAAGAGTTAATGTACTGACAATCGCCTTGTTTGCGTTTTGCATTATATTTAATAAGGCGGATATGCTTTGCGTCACATATACGGTTATGATTTTGCACGAATTGGCACATTGCCTTGCGGCTGTGTGTATAGGACTTAAAATATCGCATATTGACTTTTATCCGTTCGGTGTCAATTTGAAATTAAAAAATAAACTTGTATATTCACTTGCAGATGAAATGATATTATATTTCAGCGGACCGTTTTGCAATATTTTATTTGCACTTATCGCAATGATCGTGTACAGCCGTTATCCGAATGAAAGCGTAAAGTTTTTTTATATAAGCAATACTATGCTGTTTTGTATGAATATGATTCCGTCAGTACCTTTGGACGGCGGTATTTTGCTCAAAAAGATTATAGCATACAGACTCGGATATAACAGTGCAAATAAGATTATGACTGTAATATCCGCAGTGTTTTCTGCTATGATTATGGGACTTGGTATATATGTGATGTACATTACAAAATTCAATTTTTCGGTATTGCTGTTTTCTGTTTTGATGATAGGCAATATATTTACTCAAAGTGAAAAATATAATGTGGATTTAACTAAAACATTGATGTTCAACAATAAAAAGAAAAAATCGGTAAGACATATTGTGGTTGAAAATGAGTGTAATTATTGTGACATAGTGGATAAATTCATTCCAAAAGACTATAATGTGGTTTATATTGTAAGTGACGACGGCAAAGTAAAGGACATTATAACCGAAACACAGGTAATAGATAAACTGACAACGGAACAAGTACTTTAAATATTACATTATTATAACATTGTGGAATTTTTAAATGATTTGTGATATAATACACAGTGAATATTTATGAATAAAATTATTATTTACATAAGAAAGGCAAGGTTTTATGGCAACAAAGAAGTCAACTGCTAAAAAGGGCAGTTCAAAAAAAAGTTCTAAAACTACGGCAAAAGCTACTGTAAAAAAGAATAATCAGACAAAAAACTATATGCCTACATACATTATCTTATCAATGCTTATTACATTGTTATTAGCTGTTTTTATGTACATTGATACAGGCAATGGCGGAGTAATAAATAATGCGGTGAAAAATCTGTTCAGCGGATTGTTCGGCATATGCGGTTATTTTGTGCCTGTAGTTTGTGCTGGTGTATCGGCATACCTTATTAAAACCAAGGACATAAAACGTTTTTGGAGTAAGGTTATACTGTCATTTTTGGCACTTATTAATGTCAGTGCGATTGTAAATCTTTCGTCGATTAATAATGGAATTAGTTATGCTTTTTCGGCAGGACAGCATAATGTAGGCGGTGGTTGGTTAGGTGCGTGTGTTTCTGTATTTATGGAACAAATGGTGCAGAAAGTTGCGTCTTACATAATTTTATCAATTACACTTATTGTATTGGCAAGCTTTATAACCAATGTATCGTTTTTTGCGGAATTTTTCAAATGGGCAAGAAATGTTATGTTTGGTGCGAAAAATAAGTATTCGGAATTAAAAGAAGAATATGACAGACGAATGGAAGAAAGAATGCTTGCGGAAGAATATGAAGATGACTATACAGATGATGTGTATGAAGATGAATATTACGAAGAAGAAACAAGTGCTCTTGACGCGGCAAATTCATTTGCAAATGACACAAAGAATAACACAAAAAAATCAGTAACTAAACCGACTGCTAAAAAATCATCAAAAACAAAAGAAAAGCCTATAAAAGAAGAACCGGCAGAAGAACCTTTTTCAAACGGTATAGATGAGGCATTCGGTAAAATGGATGATATAGTTGAAGAACCGACAGAAGAAGTCGGGGAGAAAAAGGAAGAACAACCCGAAAAGGCTAAGAATATGTCCGAAAGTGAAAAAGAGGGATACAACGAGGAATTTAACAAGGCAATAGAAAGACCTATTCCGAAATATGTAATACCGCCTTTGGATTTATTGAGCAAACCTAAGGCAACTTCGGGTGATAAACGTGAAGAAATGAGAAGAACGGCGGAAAAACTTATTTCCGTTCTTGACAATTTCGGCGTGAAAGCAAAACTGTTGCAAGTAACACAAGGTCCGACTGTAACAAGATATGAAATTCAACCGGACACAGGTGTTAAACTTTCTAAAATAGTAGGACTTGCAGACGATATAGCACTTAACCTTGCTGTGTCAACTGTTCTTGTTGCACCTGTTCCGGGTAAGGCGGCTGTCGGTGTTGAAATACCTAACAACAAGGTTACTCCTGTTTCAATACGCGAAATGCTTGAATCGGATGCATTCAAAAATGCAAAGTCAAAATTGACAGTCGGTTTGGGTAAGGATATAGGCGGCAATGTAGTTATAGGCGATATTGCAAAAATGCCGCACGTTCTTATTGCCGGTCAGACAGGTTCGGGTAAAAGTGTTTGCGTAAACAGTATTATTATGAGTATTTTGTACAAGTCGTCACCTGAGGAAGTTAAGCTTATTATGATTGACCCTAAGGTTGTTGAACTTGGCGTTTACAACGGTATACCGCATTTGCTTGTGCCTGTTGTTACAGAGCCTAAAAAGGCGGCAGGTGCACTTAATTGGGCGGTAAGCGAAATGATGCGCCGCTATGATTTGTTTAAAAATACAGGTGTGAGAAAACTTGAGTCTTACAACAAACTTATGGAAAGCACAGGCGGTGAGAAAATACCACAGCTTGTTGTTATAATAGACGAGTTGGCTGATTTGATGATGGTTGCGGCAAAGGAAGTTGAGGATTATGTTTGTCGTTTGGCACAACTCGCCCGTGCCGCAGGAATACATTTGATTATCGCAACACAAAGACCGTCTGTTGATGTCATTACAGGTCTTATCAAAGCAAATATACCGTCAAGAATTGCTTTTGCGGTATCGAGCCAAGTAGACAGCCGTACAATACTTGATAAGGGCGGTGCGGAAAAATTGCTTGGTATGGGTGATATGTTGTATCATCCCGCAGGTGCAAGAGCCGCAACAAGAGTTCAGGGTGCATTTGTATCAGACCCTGAAATTGAGTCGGTACTTGAATTTATAAAAGAAAATGTAGGCGAAACTCATTACAGTGAGGATTTGGAAGAAGAAATAGAACGTCATGCAACAGGCGAAAACGGTGTTACACCTGATGTTGAAGATGACGGTGACGCACTTCTTCCGGAGGCTATTGAACTTGCTATGAGTTTAGGCAAAATATCAACATCTATGGTACAGCGCCGTTTGGGCGTGGGTTATTCAAGAGCCGGACGTATCATAGATCAAATGGAGGCAAGAGGGATAATATCAGGTGCAAACGGCTCAAAACCAAGAGATGTGCTTGTGAGTCACGCCGATTTATCACGACCGGAGAATGAAGAATATGAAGAAGGTTGATTTTCTTCCTGTTTCAAAGGAAGATATGGATAAAAGAGGTTGGAAACAACTTGACTTTTTATATATTGTCGGAGATGCGTATGTAGACCATCCGAGTTTTGGACATGCCATAATATCACGCGTGCTTGAAAGCCACGGATATAAGGTAGGTATAGTTGCCTTGCCTGATTGGCATAAAATAGATGATTTTGTACGAATGGGACGACCTAAACTCGGAGTGCTTGTATCGGCAGGAAATATTGACAGTATGGTAAATCACTATACTGCCGCAAAAAAACGCAGACATGACGATATGTATGCACCCGGCGGAAAGGGCGGTATGCGTCCCGACAGAGCAACACTTGTGTATTGTAACAGAATTAAAGAGGCTTTCGGCTCTGATATGCCGATACTTATCGGCGGAGTTGAGGCAAGTCTTAGAAGATTTGCTCATTATGATTATTGGGATGATAAGATTAGACGTTCGATTTTGTTTGACTCTCGTGCAAGTATTTTGATGTACGGTATGGGTGAGAAACAAATTGTACGAATAGCCGATAAACTTAGGGACGGTGTGCCTGTAAATGAAATTACGGATATACCGGGAACATGCTATATATCATCTGAATATGATGAACAAAATTCCGTTCTTATTCCGAGTTATGAAGAATGTATAGAAAGTAAAAGTAAATATGCTGTATCGTGCAGACTGCAGTATTATGAGCAGAATCCGTATATAGGAAAAACACTCGTGCAAAAGCACGGTGACAAATATCTTATACAAAATCCGCCTATGCCGCCGCTTGAAACGGACGAACTTGACGAAGTGTATGCACTTCCGTATATGAAAAATTATCATCCGATGTATGAAAAAGACGGCGGTATTCCCGCAATACAGGAAGTTAAATTTTCGCTTGCCGCAAACAGAGGTTGTTTCGGAAGTTGTAACTTCTGCGCTTTGGCTTTTCATCAAGGCAGAATTGTCACTTCAAGAAGTGATGAATCTCTTATAAAAGAAGCGGAAGAAATGACAAAAATGCCTGATTTTAAGGGCTATATACACGATGTCGGAGGCCCAACCGCTAATTTCAGAGGACCTGCCTGTAAAAAACAACTGACACTCGGTGCTTGTAAAAATAAGCAGTGCTTATTTCCGGAGCCTTGCAAGAATATGGATATTTCACATAAGAAGTACCTTAATTTGCTTAGAAAACTTCGTGCTATAAAGGGCGTTAAAAAGGTGTTTATTCGTTCGGGAATACGTTTTGACTATCTTATAAACGACAAGGACGATACGTTTTTCTATGAATTGTGTAAATATCATGTAAGCGGTCAGCTTAAAGTTGCACCGGAACATATCAGTGACAATGTTTTGAAATATATGGGTAAGCCCGAAAACAGCGTGTTTAATAAGTTCTCGGATAAGTTTTATCAGATAAATGAGAAAATAGGCAAAAAACAGTATCTTGTGCCGTATCTTATGTCAAGTCACCCCGGAAGTACAATTCGTGACGCGGTACGTTTGGCGGAATATTTGCATGAACACAATATAAATCCGCAACAAGTACAAGACTTTTATCCTACACCGGGAACAATTTCAACTTGCATGTTTTATACAGGAATAGACCCGTTTACAATGAAAAAAGTTTATGTGCCGAAAACTCCGCATGAAAAATCGGTACAACGTGCATTGTTACAATACAGAAATCCCGAAAATTACAAACTTGTTTACGAAGCACTTACTAAGATAGGAAGAACAGACTTAATAGGCTATCAGAACAGATGTCTTATCAGACCGCCAAAGGGCGATATACTATCTAATAATCAAAAGAAAAATAGGAGGAATGACAATGGCAAAGCTATTAATGGGAAAGGAAGTTTCGGCAAGAATAAAGGCAGAACTCAAGACAGAAGTAGAAAATCTGAAAAAAGAGGGAATAAATCCGGGGTTAGCCGTAATCATCGTAGGTGAAGACCCTGCAAGTCAGGTATATGTAAGAAATAAAGAACGTGCTTGTGAAGAATGCGGAATATATTCGGAGAAGTACGCACTTCCTGCAGAAACAACTCAAGAAGAGCTATTAAAGCTTATAGATGAACTTAATAATAAGAGCAGTATTTCGGGTATTTTGGTACAATTACCTGTTCCTAAACATATTGATGAAAAGACGATTATTAACGCAATAGCACCAAATAAAGACGTTGACGCATTTCATCCTGTAAACGTAGGTAAAATTATGGTAGGCAATTATGATTTTGTACCTTGTACACCTGCCGGTGTAATGGAGCTTATAAAAGAAAGCGGTATAGATGTAAGCGGTAAAGAATGTGTTATAGTCGGCAGAAGTAATATTGTTGGCAAACCGCAAGCAATGTTGCTTTTACATCAAAACGGTACAGTTACAATATGCCATTCAAAGACAAAGAATCTTGCTGAAAAAACAAAAAATGCAGATATTCTTGTAGCGGCAGTCGGTATACCTAACTTTATTAAAGGTGATATGATAAAGGAAGGTGCTGTTGTAATTGATGTTGGTATAAACAGACTTGAAAATAAGAAACTATGCGGTGATGTTGAATTTGAAAGTGCCGAAAAGGTTGCGGGTGCAATAACTCCTGTTCCGGGCGGTGTAGGTCCTATGACTATCGCTATGCTTATGAAAAATACAGTTAAAGCCGCAATATTAAATAAATCAAAATAATGACACAACAAAGCAGGCAAGCCGTAAAATAGGCTTGCCTGTGATTTTATTGTTCTTTTTTGGGAATAGTTACGTACACATCAGTACCGACACCGACTGTTGATTCAACGTGTATTCCGTAGCTGTCACCGAATATAATTTTAATTCTTTGATTTACATTTGAAAGGCCTATATGCGATTTTTCGTTTGTAAAAGATGTCTCGGAAAGAGTTTTATTTAATTCATCAAGAGCGTCTTTTTCAATTCCGATACCGTCATCACTGACGATGAGGATAATATTGTTGTCGTCACACAAGCCTTTGATTTTTATTAAGCCTTTATCATTTTTCTGCTTTATTCCGTGATAAACGGCATTTTCAATAATAGGTTGCAAACAGATTTTTATAATCGTATATGATAAAATCGATTCGTCAATATCCCATTCTATATCAAACAAATCACCGTAACGCAGTGCAAGAATATTAACGTATTCTTTGGTGTATTTTATTTCGTTTTCGATAGAAACAAAATAACCGGAAGTGAGTGTATTTCTGAAAAAGCTTGCAAGATTAATCAGTGATTTAGATACCGGATTTTCTGAATTGGACATATTATAAGCCATCCAATTAATTGTTTCAAGCGTATTGTAAAGAAAATGCGGATTAATCTGTGTTTGGAGCATATCGTATTGTGATTTTCTAAGAAGTTTCATACGCTCTTCTAAAATTTCAGCCATTTTTGTCTTGTCGTTGATATGCGTCTGTATGCTGTTTATTATATACATAAGTTCGTTTTTATCTTCTTCCTCAATACTGTCGGCAGGAGGCTGTGAATTATCAAGGAATGAAATAATTTCATTAAGCGGACTGTAACTTCTGACAGACGCAACATAAGCAAGTATGAAAATAATAATCATAAGCAAAAGTAAAATACCGATGATTTGCAATTTCATAGTTGATAACTTATGTTCGTAAAGTTCAAGAGGATATGCACTTATATACTTATAATCCGATATTGAACTGTCACCGGATAGCACAACATAATTTTTGTCATTAATTTCGTATACACTGTTTTTCGGATTAGATTCTATCGTAAGCGTATTCAGACCAATATTGTCAGGGTAAGTATTAAAGTATGATAATTCACTTGAAATGATAATTTTATTATCGGCATTTACAAGAAAAAACAATCTGCCGTCTTTATATTGCTGATAAAGCATTGAATTATAAATGCTTTGTGTGTTTATGTTCATAATAATTGCGCCTTTTTTTTCGTCGGCAACATATATCGGCTTAATAATCGTGATAAGTTGCGGATATACGTTATTTTTACTTCTTGGAATTATCGTGCCTTTAGGTGATGTAACCGCATGATAAGCACTGATCCAATCGGTATCGCTCAAATCGGACAACGGAATACTGTTATTGTCCATAATTACAGTATCAGTCGGCTCTGAATATATGTAAATCGAATCGATGTATCGATAGATAATAGGTAAGGTTTTAGCAAGTCGTGAGATTGTTTTAAATGAATCGGTGCTGACATTGTTT
>ERZ791899.1954-NODE-1954-length-14156-cov-3.025034_pt1 | contig 14156 bp, 10 predicted proteins | sample MGYA00510151_ERZ791899 | MGnify/ENA primary metagenome ERZ791899 (study PRJEB30046, sample SAMN00792118) | human gut metagenome | study: EMG produced TPA metagenomics assembly of the A metagenome-wide association study of gut microbiota in type 2...
GGCGAGTGAGCAATCACCATTGTCCGAATGCGTCCGCCTTGAACAACTTTCAACACACTAAATAGCAACAGACCAGGTAATCCCTGGCCTGCTTTATTCTTAGTCATACAGATGGCAGCGCACCTTATGCCCATTTCCCATATCTTTTACCTCAGGCACCTGATTCTTACAAATTTCCATGCACTTCCGGCATCTGGTATGGAACTTACATCCCTTAGGCGGATTCGCCGGGGATGGAATATTTCCCTCCAGAATGATACGGTTTCTCTTCAGATCCGGATCTGGCATTGGAATTGCAGAGAACAGAGCCTCTGTGTACGGATGAAGAGGATTTGCAAAAATATCTGCTGTGGTACCAGTCTCCACAAGACCTCCCAGATACATAACACCGATGGTATCGGAAATATGCTCTACAACGGAAAGATCATGAGAAATGAACAGGTAAGTCAGATTTCTCTTCTCCTGAAGTTCCTTTAACAGGTTGATGATCTGTGCCTGTACGGAAACATCAAGCGCGGAAACCGGCTCGTCACACACAACGAACTCCGGATTCAATGCAAGTGCTCTCGCAATACAGATACGCTGTCTCTGTCCACCAGAGAACTCATGGGGATAACGGTCCTTATGATAAGACTGAAGTCCACAGTCATCCATGATCTTGGTCACATAATCTGCATATTCAGACTTTGGAACCAGGTTATGCTCTCTTACAGCTTCCCCGATGATCTCGCCAACCGGCAGTCTTGGAGAAAGGGAAGAATATGGATCCTGGAAAATGATCTGCATCTTGGTACGCATATCGCGCATTTCTTTATTGGAAAGACCATAAACATCTTTTCCATTGAAGAGAACCTGTCCGTCTGTTTTCTCAATCAGTCTTAAGATGGTTCTTCCTGTGGTAGATTTACCACATCCGGACTCTCCAACCAGACCCATTGTTGTTCCTCTCTTTAATGTGAAAGAAACGTCATCAACTGCTTTTACAGCTCCAACCTGTTTACCGAACATTCCACCCTTGATCGGGAAATATTTCTTAAGATGGGATACCTCCAGAATGTTATCGGACTGCTGATTCTTTGTATTTTCTGCTGTCTTATTCTCACTCATGAGCTTTTCCCTCCTCTCCCGGATGAACATTTGCCAACCATCCGGCTTCCGGACGGTCTGCATAACGGTAACAGCTTACTTCATGTGTAGGACTTAATTTGATCACGCCTGGATAGCTTCCCTGACACTTGTCACAGCTAAGCTCACAACGGTCACGGAAATAACAGTAATCCGGCATATCAATAGGGTTCGGAACCTTACCTGGAATACTGTAAAGCTTGTCAACCTTTTTGCCTACAACCGGTTTGGAGCGCATAAGTCCAATGGTGTATGGATGAGATGGGTTCTTGAAGATCTCACTTGCAGTACCCTTCTCAACTACACGGCCAGCATACATAACAACTACATAATCTGCCATCTCTGCAATAACCCCCAGGTCATGAGTGATCAGCATAATGGAAGAATTGATCTTATCCTTCAGGTTACGCATCAGATCCAGGATCTGCGCCTGAATTGTAACGTCAAGAGCTGTGGTAGGCTCATCAGCAATGATCAGTCTTGGATTACAAGCAAGACCGATTGCGATACATACACGCTGACGCATACCACCGGAAAGCTCATGAGGATACATCTTATAAACGCCCTCACTGTTGGCAATTCCAACCAGCTTCAGCATTTCGATGGTTCTGGCCTTTACCTGCTCTTTGCTCATATCCGGATTGTGAAGCTTGGTGATCTCATCAACCTGCTCTCCAATACGGAATACCGGGTTCAGTGCAGTCATAGGCTCCTGGAAAATCATGGAAAGCTCATTTCCGCGAAGCTTCTGCATTTCACTTGTAGGAGTATTTACAATATTGTAAACCTTGTCTCCGGTATTAAAACGGATTTCTCCTTCTACAGTCTGTCCCTGAGGACGCTGTACCAGCTGCATAAGGGAAAGGCTAGTTACAGACTTTCCACAACCGGATTCTCCAACAACACCAACTGTTTTTCCCTGAGGAATTTCAAAGCTTACACCATCAACGGCTTTAACAGTTCCAATATCTGTAAAGAAATAAGTATGAACATTGTCAAACTCAACTACGTTTTCCGGATTCTTCATGGTAGTGATATACTCTGACTCCGGAATATTCTTTCTGTTTCTCTTCTTCTCTATCTCATTGGTGATCTTTCGATTCTCTTTGGAGATTCTTTTGGTTTCCTTAGCTGAGATATAGTTTGCGTTTTTCTTACCAAATAATGCCATATTCGCACCTACCGTTTCATTTTCGGGTCAAATGCATCACGAAGACCATCACCCACAAAGTTAAATCCAAGAACGGTCAGCAGGATTAAGAATCCGGCCGGGATCCATACGAACCAGAAGTTGGTCAATACGTATACATCATTTACCGCATTTACAATATTACCCCAGGAAGCGTATGGGAATTTAACACCGATTCCAAGGAAGCTAAGAGTTGCTTCCATCAGGATAACATCACCAAGTCCCATTGTTGCAATAACGATCAGCTGTGGAATAACGTTCGGAATCAGGTGACGGAAAATACGTCTTGAAATACGAACACCGGTAGCTTCTGTAGCAACCATAAATTCCTGCTCACGAAGAGACAGGATCTGACCTCGAACCATACGGGCAATTCCCGGCCATCCTACGATACCAAGAATTGCACAAAGTGCATAAATTCGGATTCGCGGGTCAATTTTGTAATAATCCATAACAGAACCGATGATAATGTACAGCGGCATTGCCGGAATACAGATTACAACATCAACCACACGCATGAGAATGGTATCTACCCATCCTCCAAAATAACCGGACACACCACCGATCAGAATACCAATAATACCTTCAATAATGATAACAACGAAACCGATCATCAGGGAAATACGTCCGCCATACATCAGTCTGGTCAGCATGTCCATACCGTTTCCGTCTGTTCCTAACCAGTGCTTTTTGCTTGGTCCGGAATAAGTATCATTTACAGTAGTTGCTTTCTGGCTTCTTACAACATACTGTGTATTCTTGGTCTGAAGCTGATAGGTTTCTTCTTCGCCAGCCTCATTAACAGCTGTAAATGTAGAAGCTTTGTCAGCAATTGCCTGTTCTACTGCTTCTTTAAAGGAAAGAGAAAGGAACACACCTTTTGCCTGAGGAGATACCAGAAGATTGGAAACAGTAGCATAAACTTCGCCATCCTTTACAACCTCTGTGGATGTCTCTTTCTCTGTTGTAGTCAGCTCATAGGTTGCGCCATCGTATTCAAAAAAAGCATCTCCTGCTTCAATTGCATCAAGTGCTGCCTGCTGGAAATCAAATCCCATCTCTGCATCATTCGTTGCTGCGCTGAATACTTTCTTGGTTGCAAATGCAACTTCGCCGGAAATTGTGATCTGATTCTCACGTCCGGCCTTCTCAATTGTATAGGTAGTTCCATCTACTTCAAAGGTATTGGCATCATTTGCCACAGCCTCTTCATAGCCTTCTTTGATTTCATCTGTTATTTCTGTATTTCCAACCTGTTTATAAGTAGATTTTCCTTTCAGTGTAAGAACGGTTGCTACTGATTCTGAAGAATAAATTGCCCAGTAATCTTCACCTTTTTGTTCCAATCCGTAGGTTACATCATTTGCTTCAAAGGAATCATTTCCCTTGTTTGTAGCAAGAATAAATTTCTGCTGTCCCTGCGCAGGAAATTCTGCACCATTTGCTGTTGTAAAAATATAAGATTTATTATAGGTAGCTCCCGCATAGTCTTTCCATACATGATCTGTTTTACGGAATACCTGGCTTTCATTGTAAGGGCTTACCATACCACCTATAAATGAAAACAAAAACATCGCTACCAGAATTACAAGTCCTGCCACAGCCAGTTTATTGCGGAAGAAACGCTTTGCAACAAGCATTCCTGGTGAAAGGACTTTTACACGCTGTTCATCATCCAGTGCCTTGGAGGTACTGACATGATCGTCTTTTTTCTTTGTTGGATCTGTACTCATGTTTTTCCTCCTAATTTACTCGTACCCTTGGATCTGCCACAGCGTACAGGATATCTGCGATCAGATTGCCGGTTAATGTCAGAAATGCCAGAAATACCATATAGAACATGGTAAACGGAATATCTCCCTGAGTTAATGCCTGGTAGGAGGTATATCCAATTCCCGGAATCTGGAACAAAGTCTCTGTGATCATCGCTCCACCGAACAGGTTCGGAAGTGTACTTCCAAGGATGGTGATGATCGGAATCAGAGTATTGCGGAATGCATGATGAGAAACCACCTTTTTCTCCGGAACACCTTTCGCTCTGGCAGTACGGATATAATCTGCATTCAGAACCTCCAGCATATTGGTTCTGGTATAACGCATAAGGGAACCAACACTTACGATAGTCAGCGTAATAACCGGAAGGATCATATGCTGTGCCATATCCAGTACCTTACCTACACTTCCATAGGACTCATGCATACGGCTTACGATACCATACAGGTCAACCCATTTCAGATTAATAGAGAAAATCCATTTCAAAATGGTAGCAAAGAAAAAGGACGGCAGCGAAATACCGATCAATGCAAAAACGGTAACTGCATAATCAATCCTGCTGTACTGCTTCGTTGCCGATATAATACCCAAAGGTATGGCAATTATAATTTCCAACAGGAAGGAGGCCAGTGCCAGAGCAAAAGAATACCAGATGACACTGGCAAATTTCTGTTTTACTGGCTGATGGAAAATCCAGGATTCTCCGAATTCACCATGAACAGCTTTTCCAAGCCAGATGAAATAACCTTCCAGGACCGGCTTATCCAGTCCATAAGCGGCATTTAACTCAGCAACCAGCTCATCATAGGGCTTCGCGCCCTGTTTCATTGACATATCACGGGCTCTTCCCTCTACATAAGAAGTCGGAAGGGCTCTCTCAATTGAATAAATGATCATGGAAACGAAGAACAGGATCATCGCTCCAAGAAGTACACGACGTACAATAAATTTTTTCATTATATAAATTATCCTTTCAGTATCGGGCGGGAAGACTGACTTACCTTGTTCTTACTGGCAGTGTGTCCTGCCGGTTCTGTCCGTTTTACCGGGCCGGGTTCCAAAGCATGTCTGGAAAAAGCCTTCTGCAAGATGTGCGTCACAATTTGTGGGAGATTGCGGGAATGCTTTTTCAGACACGCTCTAGCCCAAGGCATACTGCCAGTAAGGCAGTGGGTCCACTGGTTATGGTGGACCCACTGCGCTAACAAGTCATTCTTCTTTTATACCTTTAGTTCATTTCGATATTAATGATATCTCCATACCATGGATAGAATGTAGTAACATCTTTCGTAAAGGTATCTGCATTGATACGCTCAGGGCTGTAAATAACGCAGTTCTGTCTCTGATAGATCGGAATCTCTACTGCCCAGTCAAGAATAATGTCCAGACACTGTTTGTAAACAGATTTTCTGTATTCCTGATCAGCTGTGGAACGGGCATCAATAATATCCTGATCCAGTGTTTCATCATTGATGTGGTAGTAATTGCTCTTTACACTTGCGCTGTGGTAAACCTGATACATATCAGGATCCACTGTTGCCTGCCATGCAGCTGCCCACATTTCTGCGGTACCTGCATTTAAAGCATCCCACATAATGTTGGAGTCTGTAACATCATTGATCTCAAGTGTAAATCCGATGGACTCAAGAGCTGCCTTCGCATCTGTAAGGATTGCAAAGCTTGGGTGGTCTCCACTTCCGTCAGCGCCGATGATGATCTCATAAGTCATCTTAGCACCTTCCGGAGCTGCTGTTACCTTGCCATTCTCTACAGTGTATCCGGCTGCTTCGAAGAAGCCAAGAGCTGCCTGTGTTGCTGCTGCAAACTTCTCATCATCCGTCATATCATCTGTGTAAAGCGGATTTCCATCAACATCCACAGAGTAAGCTACCTGATAATCTGCATCAGATTTCTGAGGAGCTGCCCAGGATGTATTGGAGATCGGGTAGTTGATTACAGAAGCAGCATCTCCATAATAGGAATCGATTGCTACATCACGATATACAGCAAATACAGTTGTAAGAGCTTTTCTTAAGTTCTTGGAAGCGTCAGATCCTGGCTCTCCGCCAACATTGATTGTGTTTGCGTTAAGACCGATATATCCGTATCCAAGGTTGTCTGTTGCGTTAACGATAATCTTATCACCATTGAGCTCGTCGTTTCCGTTAATGCTCTTGATCTGGTCAAATGCAGATTTGCTTCCGGATGGGTCGGAAAGGTCGATTGTACCCTGCTCAACACCGGCAATCTTATCTGCGTCAGAAGTCTCACGCCACTGAAGGTACTTGGTCTTAGGAGCACCCTTGTAGTAGTTCTCGTTTGCTTCCATGTATACAGTCTTGTTCTCATATTTCACAAATTTATACGGACCTGCGCCAAGTGGCTGGTTGGATTTATCACGTACAGCGGAGAGATCTCCTCTTGTGAAACCGAACTGGTTGTTATCATAATCATAGAGAGAAGCGTCTCCATAATAGTGCATTGGCTCAACGATTACACCAAGCTGATAGATGGTAGTTGCCTCAAAACCATCTGTGGTAACCTCAACCTCGTAATCACCAAGCTTCTTGATTCCCTCGATGTTAGCAACTTCTTCACCTTCACCTGCTGCAGTTTTCTGCTCTACCAGGTACTCGGAAGCGATTGTTGCTGCATCTTCATCGAAGTATGCTTCGTCGCCATAGGCAGCTGCAAGTGCAAGATAATCCTTGCCATACTGGTCTGCTATCTCATTAATGATCGTATCCTGATCTTTGCCATCTACAGAATAGTTCTCATCTGCTGCGTAAAGCATTCCAAAGAACTCATCTCCGTTTGTAACACCATAAGCATCTGCATAATCTTCCCATGCAGTCTGCGCCCACTCATACTCAGATGTAAGAAGCGGAACAATCAGCTCATCTTTCACTCTTGCAGCAACTTCATCCGGCATGTCTGCAAGTGTATTTGCAACATCCTCATCTGTGATGGAATCTGCTGCTGTGGAATTCAGACGGTAATTCTTCATACCTTTGATATTGGTGGAGTAGAATGTTGCATTTCCATCATAGTCTGTATCAGAAAGTACATAATATGTGAAAATTAAGTCATCTGCTGTAAGAGGCTCACCATCAGAAAATGTTGCATCCTCGCGAAGCTTGAAATTGTATACAGTCTCATCCTCGCCCTCTGTAACAGTTACATCGGAAAGTCCTGTGTAAGTATACTCAGTTCCGTTATACTCATGTGTCTCGCCTTCGATACCATTATAAATAATGGCACCTGTACGGTCACTTTCGAACAGATATTCGCCTACGTTCTCTGCAATCTGCGTATCCGGAACTGTCTCATGGAATAATCCACTGAATTTCTCGGAGAAGTTAGTCTGTCCAACAACAAGTGGTGTATCGGAAGAACCTCCCTCAGCTTCTTCAGCAAAAACAGGTACGCTCACTGTTGATGCTGCCATGACACCTGTTAATAACAGGGCCATTAACTTCTTCTTGCTCATATCTTATCCTCCTTTTTTAAGATATTTTATTGTAACTATTCATCAGAGCCTGTTGGAGACTCCTGAGGCCAGCTACTACAGACAACCTAAAAATTTGTTGTCTTATACCTCTCTATTTTACCATGTTTTATTACATGTGCAATAGCTATATGGCGAAATATGTCTGGAATTTTGTCCATAATTGTCAAAAACTGAAAGATTTTTACTCAAAATTTGTAAATTTTGCTTTAATCTGCCAGTTTTGCGCAGTACTAACACTTCCCAGTACTAAAATCATCACAGCGGCTGCCTCGAATAATAGTTCCCTTGTAAAAATGAGATTTTCGAAATCTTTTAACAAAAAAATCAGGTTTGCCACGCTTGTAAAAAGTCCCAGTACCGTGATGGCAATGCTGCACCTTACCGGACGCCGCACCCCTTTTTCATACTGTGCACAGGTCATATGCCCTATATGCTTTTCCGGGATTACCACCTGTGAGTGAGCTTTTCCCTCCTGCTGTCTGCAAAAAAGAAATAAGGAAGCACCTCCCATGATTCCATAGGAAACAGGGAATACTACCACCATATAGGGAAGTAATATCCAGAAGATCCTGCTTCCTTCATTGTTCAGCATCAGGCTGGCAAAATAGATCACAAGGGCGGCTGCCATAAGAACTGTATTGTTAAGGGCATGTCTTTTCAGCTCCTTCACTGACAGGCTGCTGCCATACCATTTTCCGGTATATTCAAATTTTTCCCCTCTCTGGCGGTAATCATTCCCATATTTTTTCACAATTCTGCCTCAACTTTCCTGTGAGTTCCCAATCTATTACCTGAAAGTGCTTTTCCTTCTCACAGTCTTTGCCTGATGACTCAACCCAGCTTCTTATCCAACTCATCCACAATCTTCTGAATGCAGCCATCTGTAAATGGAACTGTAAGTCCCACCTGTTTCAGCATGGACGGATAGAAATCACTTGCAGAAAGCCGGCAAAGCTTCATATAATCAGCCCACGCAGCGTCATGATCTTTCTCCATGCGGATCTTAAACTGGAATGCACAAAGCTGTGCAAGTACATAATCAATATAGTAGAAAGGCATCTCAAAAATGTGATGCTGTCTCTGCCAGTAACCGCCTTCTTCCATAAACCTGCATCCAGTTGAATCCATATATGGACGGTACTCCTGCTCCAGCTTGTTCCATGCATCACGTCGCTCCTTAGGTGTAAGCTCCGGATTGCCGTATACAATGTGCTGGAATTCATCCACCATTGTTCCATAAGGAATAAAGTCGATGGCATCCTCAAGGTGCATCTTGCGGTAATCATCGCCTCTTTCTCCGAAGAAAAGCTCGATCCATGGTTCCGCAAAGAATTCCATGGACATGGAATGGATTTCTGCTGTCTCCATGGTCAGATACCTGGAGTGATCGGTGATCGGATCCTTGCAGGATACATAACTCTGAAATGCATGTCCACACTCATGTGTGATTACATCCACGTCACCACTGGTTCCGTTAAAGTTTGCAAAAATAAACGGTACACCATAATCTGGAAGCTCCGTCATGTAACCACCGGTAGCCTTATTCTTACGTCCGAATACATCAAAAAGCTCATTCTCCATCATCATGTTGAAGAAATCCCTTGTCTCATCAGACATCTCGGTGTACATTTTGCGGCCGCTCTCAAGAATCTCCTCAGGAGTACCGATCGGCGCCGGATCTCCCTGTGGGAAATAAACACCCATATCATAATACCGAAGTGCATCTGCCCCAAGGCGTGCCTGACGGTTCTTGTGCATTCTGGAAGCTAACGGTACAAATACAGTCTTAATCTGCTCGCGAAGCTTCTGTACATCTTCCTTGGTATAAGAATTACGGTTCATGCGGAAGTAGCCCATATCAATGTAATTCTCAAAGCCCAGCATCTGTGCCTGTCTGGTACGGTTCTTCACCATCAGATCGTAGATTTCATCAAGCTCAGCCTGGTTCTCCTCAAAGAAGCCTGAAAAAGCATCCCATGCTTTCTTACGGGTATTCCGATCCTGGGAGCGCATATACTTGCGCATAAGGGAAAGGTTCAGTTCTTCTCCTTCCCACATGATCTTGGCAGAAGCGATCAGCTTGCTGTAACGGGAAGCAAGGGCATTCTCCTCCTGCATCAGCGGAATCAGACTGTCATCGAAAGATTTCATCTCCAGTTCCATGGACTTAAATGCAACCGGTCCGATTTTCTCTTCCATATACTGACGATATGGAGTGGCAAAAAGTACTTTCTTATACTCATTTGTCACTGCGTTCAGTTCCGGGAGCTTCTCATCATAGTAGCTCTTCTCGCCGTCATAAAACTCATTTGTCACATCTCCATCCCTGCGGATATGGGCGATGGTATAAAGAGTTCTCACGTGATCCATCAGCTTGTTAAATTCCTGATGAATCTCGAACTGCTCTTCTCCGCTCTTCGCAGAAGATGCGCGCTGGATAATCTCCTGTGCCTGTGCAATCACAGCCGGAAAATCCACACGAGTGTAAGGCATTTCTGAAAATTTCATCTCGTTCCTCCTTTATAGACACAAATGGGCGGACAAACTTCCTAAAGCTTATCTTCAGAATGCTGTCCGTCCATTGTCGCTTATTATTTACTATATCATAATCACATCTAAATTAAAAGGCTTAAATTTATAAAAAATGTTAATAAAAGAACATTATGACGTTGAAAGTGTGTTTTGCCAAATCTTCAGATTTTATTCAGCTACGCCTTCTTCTCCTTCTTCTACGATTTCCAGATCATCAAGCGTGTCATCTTCTTTGGATTCCTCTTCATCATACTCTTCTGGTGTATATGGAGTTTCTGTCACGTTTGCCTTTTCCAGAAGAAGCTCTGTTACCTTGCTCTCATAAAGGGCATTTACAAGCGTTTCCCGTGTATAAAGAGTCTCAAAATCAGCAGGACTCTCGCCATAGTAGTCAGCATACTCATTCACATAATTCACGTATTCCTCTTCTGTTACCTCAATATTATTGGCTTCGGCATATGCACTGATGAAGAGGCGGCGGTTTACAAGATTTTTGGCTTCTTCTGCAATATCATCCTCTGTAACCCCGAACATATCCAGTACATCATTTACATCTCCGTCTTCCTCTACAAACATGGAATAACCGGAGAGTGCCTCTTCCCTGCATGCCTCAAACAGGTCGTCCGGATATTCTCCAGTAAACTCTGTACGTGCCAGGCAGGCAGAAATCAGATCTTCTGTCTCATCATAAGTACTCTGTTCTTCATAGGACTGCTCCAGATATTCTTTTACAGAAGCCTCATATTCTTCCTTCGTGTCATACCCGGTATAATTCTTCACATAATCCTCATCATATTCCGGAGTATTGGAAGCTGTAACATCTGTTACCTCCACAGAAAAGTCAACGGTTTTTCCCTGCCAGTCTTCCTGCCAGGTGTCATCTCCGTATGTGATGCTGAAATCCAGTTTATCTCCAGTGGAAACACCTGTCAGCTTCTGGTCAAATTCTGCACCAAATTCTTCCTGTCCCAAAGTGATAAAAGTCTCGTCAGGATCAGTAGCTTCCTCACCCTCCACATTGGCAGTAAGATTCATGTATACAATATTTCCGTCCTCGGAAGGTGCATTGGTAGACTGCTCATCACTGGCATCTGCCAGCTCTTCCTGGATCTCATCCTGTACCATATCGTCTGTGATCTCATAGGTATACCTGGTAACCTCTACACCATCATAATCTCCAAGAGTCACATAATCAGAAGCATTCTGAACCAGATATTCAGAAGGAGTAATGGGATCAAGAGCTGCTTCTTCCTCTGCATCATCTGCATCGATCACTTCATTATTCTCTACATCCTGTGAAAATTCAGGATCCAGTTCTTCTCCATCTTCATCCGGATCAGCAGCTGTCAGATCATCCTCTGCTGTGCTCTCCTGGGTAGTATTGTCCGTGTTTTTCTGCTGAGAAGCATTATCTCCACAGCCTGCAAGTACTGTCATAGCTGCCAGCGCAGCAAGAACATATCTTTTTTTCATATTTTTATTCCTTTCTGATAACTGTATAGCTAAGAGCCAGCTATCCTTTCTATATGTTTCGCATGTTATTTAAAAATAATATAACATTTTCGAAATATTTTGTAAACTTTCATTTCCTATGGACACTTATTTTTCACAAATCGTATTGCCGTCTGAAGAATAAAAAATCCTCTGCATGCTGCACCATACAGCATAAGCAGAGGATTCTGAAATTTCAATATTCTATCAAACCAATCCCTGTTATCTTTCCTCTCGGAAGTAGGAAAGTCCCAGACTTTCCGGAGGCTGATTTTCTTTTTTCTTTCGGAAGCTTACTACAACCAGAACGATAATGGTAACCACATAAGGAACCATCTGGATCAGGTCTGTGACATAGCTTGCAACCTTGATTCCAAGAATACTTGGAAGGAACTGATACAGCCAGTAGAGCATACCGAAAAGATACGCGCCCCAGATACAGTTCAGAGGTTTCCATGTGGTAAATATAACCAGTGCAACTGCCAGCCAGCCAAGAGCCTCGATCTGTCCCGTTGTCGCCCAGATGCCCTGATTATAATCCAGAACGTAATATAATCCGCCGATTCCGGAAAGACCGGCACCAATACAGGTTGCCAGATATTTATATTTGGTTACATTGATTCCGGCTGCGTCTGCAGTTCCCGGATTTTCACCTACAGCCCGAAGATTCAGACCTACTCTTGTTTTGTTCAGCACGTAATGCAGCACAACAGCAATGATGATTGCCGCATATACCAGAAAACCATAGGCAAAAACAGTTTTACTTACAATTCCCAGCTTACTGGACAGGAATGGAATCTTCTTTGAAAAAGAAGCGTATGCCAGCGGTGCTGCAGTGTAGCTTGCACCATTTAAAATAAATACACCAAAGAAATTAGCAACGCCCATACCGAATGTGGTAAGTGCAAGACCGGTTACATTCTGGTTTGCACGAAGGGTAATGGTAAGGAAGCTGAAAATCAGCCCTCCCAGCATGGAGGCTGCAATTGCTGCCACAAGCGCCAGGATCACACATATCCAACCCTTTGGATCTGCTGAATTTTTCTCGTAAAAATAGGAGCTGGCGAAGCCAGCAAAGCCGCCAAGATACATAATTCCCGGAACACCAAGATTCAGGTTTCCGGATTTCTCAGTGGTGATCTCACCCATGGAACCAAACATGATAATTGTTCCAAATGGAATTGCCCTGATGATCCACGCAATCAGATTACTCATTTAGTGCACCTCCTTTTTGGAACCACGGAAAATCATCTTATAGTTGATAAAGAATTCACTTCCAAGGATAAAGAACAGGATCACACCTTCAATAATACTTGCTGCATAATCGTTTAGGCTGTATGCTGAAGCAATCTCTGCTGCACCTTTGGAAAGGAAGATCAGCAGGAAGGAGATCAAAGCCATATAAAACGTATTAAACTTTGCAAGCCAGGCTACGATAATGGCGGTAAATCCGTTTCCACCTGCAGATGTGGTGGAAATGGTCTGGTCTCTTCCTGCTACGATCAGGAAACCAACCAGACCGCAGATAGCACCGGAAATGATCATGGTACGGATGGTTACCCATTTTACATTGATACCAGCATATCTTGCAGTGTTCTCAGATTCTCCGACAACGGTGATCTCATATCCCTGTTTGGAATATTTCAAATAGAAGAACATGACAAACATCAGGATCACAACAATCAGAATGTTAATATTATATCTCTGTCCCAAAAACTGCGGGAACCATCCAACCTGTGTAGACATGTTCAGCTTACCAAGGCTGGAAGCCTTTCCTCGAAGGATATTAGTCATGCATGCCACAATGCTGGTTGCCACATAGTTCATCATCAGGGTAAACAGTGTTTCGTTTGTGTTCCAGTATGCCTTAAACACAGCCGGGATAAAGCCCCACAGACCGCCTGCGATCACGCTGGTAAGGAACATTACCAGGAAAAGCACCGGTGTAGGAAGGCTGGCTCCGCATTTTACCATAACCATGGCAGTGGCAAGACCACCCACCAATACCTGTCCCTCTGCACCAATGTTCCAGAAATGCATTTTAAACGCAGGGGCAAGAGCAATACCGATGCAGAGCAGGGTTACCAGATCTCGCATTGCCCAGGAAAAACGAATACTTGTCATAAAGGTACCGTTAAACATAACTACATATACGGATAACGGATTCAGTCCGGTTACGCTGTAAATGAAAATTGCATCTACAACCAGTGCCAGTAAAATGGCAGCTGCACGAACCCATACTTTGTAGCCGAAGCTGCTTTTGTCACGCTTTATAATTCGGACTAAGGGTTCTTTTGTTTTTATTTCACTCATTTATTTCCCCTCCTTCCGAAGATTTGTCATCAGCAGACCAACTTCTTCTTTTGTGGTGGTTCTGGCATCCAGGATACCATTCTCCCTGCCGCCGCAGAGAACCAGAATGCGGTCGCACAAGTCAATGAGCACATCCAGATCCTCACCTACATAAACAACTGCAACGCCCTCTTTTTTCTCCTCATTCAGAAGATTGTAGATCGTATAGGAGGTATTGATATC
>ERZ791899.1974-NODE-1974-length-14002-cov-4.856457_pt1 | contig 14002 bp, 2 predicted proteins | sample MGYA00510151_ERZ791899 | MGnify/ENA primary metagenome ERZ791899 (study PRJEB30046, sample SAMN00792118) | human gut metagenome | study: EMG produced TPA metagenomics assembly of the A metagenome-wide association study of gut microbiota in type 2...
AGATACAAAAGTTTATGCCACATATGTTAATGGTCACACGGTTACATTCAACAGTAACTATCCATCAGGTACACAGACAACCAAGGATGTTACAGTATCACCAAAAGCCGGTGCAACGATTGCTGAAACGCAAAAACCAACAGTTGGTACATCAAGTGATGACTTTGAAATACCTGCTGGTTACACGTTTGGAGGCTGGTTTACACAAGCAAACGGTGGCGATGAAATCGTATTTGATGATGGTACAAATACTTCATCTGCAACTGACGTTTCTTCAATCACCGATGTTTATGCTCATTGGGTACAGAATGTAACAGTAACATTCCATGAGAATTATGGACAAACAGAAAACACAACAAACAAAATAATTAGTGCCGGTTCAAGTTTGAAATCAAGTGATATTCCGACATTTACAAGAGCAGATTATGTATTTAAAGAATGGAATACAAAAGCAGACGGCTCAGGCACTGCATACTCAAATACACAATTACAGGCAGAAACAATTTCAAGCAATACTGACTATTATGCAATGTGGACACCGGAGAATCCGGAAAATGCAGTAACATTGACATTTAGTCCTACAGGATGTGACGCACAAGTAACACCTGCATCTATGACGATTGTCAGAGGTGATACAATTTACGCATATCAGATGCCTACTCCGACAAAGACGTCAGCAACAAGTGATGCATACACATTTAACGGTTGGTACGGAGCGGCTTCAGAATCTGATACTACTGATAAAGCACCATTTACTTTAACAGATAATAAAACGGTGTATGCACATTGGACATATGCAGGCAGAGATCAGGTAACTGTAACATTTGATTATGACAATGCAACATCACCTACTGCTCCGACAACTATAACTGTCGGTAAAGGTGATTCGATTGGCGATGCAATGCCAACAACACCGGTGAAAACAAATTATAGTTTTGATAAGTGGGTAAATACAGCCGATAATTCAGATTTTGATAAGACAACAACAGTAAATTCAAATATAACGGTAAAGGCAACATATAAATCTGATATTACTGTAAACTTTAACATTAACGACGGAACAACTCAGGCAACACCATTTGCTACAGACAAAGGTGCACCTTCAAAATCTTATGCAGCACCTTCAGACCCTACAAGAGCAAATTATACATTTGTAGGATGGAATACAAAGGCAAACGGTTCAGGTAAATTCATTACTGCAGCTGATTACGCTACATTAAATGATGTTTCAACAGCTGCCGGTGGAACAAATCCGGTAGAATTGTATGCATACTGGGCAGATGCTCCTGTAACACCGGATAAATTACCGGGTAATGAAACACCTAATGATAATGGTGTAAAAGTTACATTTGACAGTAATGCATCAGGAAGTGCTTCATCAACAGTAACGGATGCAAATCCGAAGTATGTATATCCGCATCTTGGAGATGCTCTTGGTACATTGATGCCGGAAGCTCCTACAAGAACAAATTATAAGTTTGTAGGATGGAATACAAAAGCAGATGGCTCAGGTACAACATTTACAGATGCAACAGCAATAACAACAACACTTGACGGTGTAACGGCTAATGGAAGCAAATACAACTTGGTTGTATATGCACAGTGGAATATTGCTGATAATGTTGCTGATAATGATAAAGTAACAATAACATTTAATGATAACAAAGACGGCAACGGTGGTACAAACGTTAAGACAGTAACAATTTTCAAGGGTGACTCTCTTGGCTATGATGTAACAGCACCGACCAACAAAGGTTATACGTTTGATAACTGGTATGAAGGTACAGTAACAGGCGGTTCATTGTCAATGACAACTACGGCATTTGACAAGACAAAGCAAATAAACAGTAATACTGATTACTATGCAAAATGGCTGTCGGATATTACAATCAGATATGATGTAAATGGTGGTGTAGGTACATATAATGACGTTGTGGGTGCGCCTACAGCAAACTATACAGATCCTGCACAGAATCCTACAAAAACAAATTATGTATTTATAGGATGGAATACTAAACCTAACGGAGCAGGTAATTTTGTTACTTCAGCAAAATATCCTACATTGAATGATGTTTCTCTTGCGGCACAAGGCAGTGAGGCATCCGCTCCTACAACAGTAACATTATACGCATATTGGGCAGCTGCAAATGTAAATCCGGGAGAAAATGTTATTCCGGATGATATTCCTAAGAACAATGGTGTAAAGGTTACATTTGACAGTAATGTTACAGGAAACAAAACAAATGCAGCAGTGACAGATGCAAATCCAAAGTATGTATATCCATATCTTGGTGATGCACTTGGCAATATGATGCCAAATGAACCAACAAGAACACATTATGTATTCAAAGGTTGGAACACAAAAGCTGATGGCAGCGGTGTAACTGTTGATTCGACAACAAAAATAGACCAAGCGACACTTAAGGATGCACTAAAGGAAATTGCAGGTACAAAGACTGCATATGAAACAACATTGTATGCACAATGGGATATAGATCCTTCAGTTCCGACATCTGACAAAGTTAATGTTACATTTAACAAGAACTTGGATCTTAAGGGTAATGACACATCTCCTCGTGTAGTTACTCTATACAAAGGTGATTCAATCGGATACGATATAACAGAACCAACAAACGGTACATTTGAATTTGACGGCTGGAAGACAGCGTTTGACGGTACCGGTACTAAGTTTAATAAGGATACAAAAATAAACACTGATACAACTTATTATGCAACATGGTTTAAGTATTTGAAGATTGAGCTTGTAAATGCAAATGCTGAATATACAGGACAAGTTATTTCGCCTAAGTACAATATTTATCAAATTAAATATGATGATGCAAGCAAAACTACATATACAAAAGTAGCGGACAGCGATATTGCAAAAGATGCAACGCTTCCGGCAGGCTTTACTGCAACTGTAACAGATAAGAATAATAATGCTGCAACAATTCAAAATGTCGGTGTTTATACAATAGCAATTTCTATTGATAATGCCGGAACTTATGCAAACGGTTATAAAATCGGTGTACAGGATTCAACATTTGAAGTAACATCAGCAAAACTTACAGTAAATGTAGATCCTGATACTCAAAAACAAAAAGCAGGTTCATCTCGTAAGGACCCTGTTGTCACTGTAGTTGATGCTACAGGCAATACAGTCGGAAAAAGCGAATATGACATTAAGTATTACACATGGACCGACGCAGGTGCTACTCCTGACGGAAATATTCAGAAGAGTGAATTAAGTGAAGTTACTGACATTACAAAGGTTGGTAAGTATGTAGTTGCTGTTGAATTAAAAGCTAATTCAAACTATGTTATTGATTCGGTTAAGTCAACAACAACAGAAGCGGTATTACTTTATGATGGTAAGACAACAGGCTATGCTGAATATACAGATGCCAAAGTTGGCGGAAACATTGTTTATGAAGTACTTGCAAATGACCCTTCGATTAAAGAAATAAAAGCTAATTCTGTCAAGGGTTCAGCAGTTGATTCAACTGCATTACCGTTTAAGGATAGCAAGTATGAGAATGATGTAGCATTTGATAATGCGGAAACTCCTGCAATTAAGGATTATTATGTAAGAGTTCCGGATGTTGATGCTGATAGCATTCAGTTTAATGTAACACTTACAAATCCTGATACTACAACAATAACAGCATCAGACGGTACAACTCTTACACCTACAAAAAATGGTGACGGTACATACACAATTAAGGCTCCTCTTACAAATAAGGGACAAACTGAAAATACTATCACTATTACAACAAAAGCAGGTACAGATAATGATGCACCTACATTGACATATACATTCCATGTTCAACAACTTGTTGAAGCAAAGATTACTTTGAACTATGGTAACTCACCGGTTGGCTTGATTAAAAATATGGCAAATGCAACAAGCCCATGGGATGACAAAAAGATTTCAGATGCATTAACAGCATTTACAACAAACAATACATATGGTAGTAATTTAGTGCCGGATAATGGTGTGAGTGGTATCAAATATACAACAGAAGCATGGGGTAAAGAAACAGATTCTGCGAAGAATATGGATAGAAATGAGTATGCAATATTTGTATATAACAAGGAATCGTTTAATGATACCGGCTTTACAGCGACTGATTCATTAGGAAATAAAGTAGATGTAAAGAGAACGATAACGGTACAGAGAATGCCACAAGATTCGTTGGATTCAATAATTACGAAGAAAGATGTAGCAGATACTGTAGTTATTAATGATACAAATGATAAGTGTGCATTAGATGCCATTACAGCAACAAGTGTTGTTCCTGATATGTACACAATGACATATTCATTTACGGATACTCAAACAAATCAAGAAGTTACAGCTGAGAGAACAGTAGTGGTGTTATGGTCTTTAGGAGATATCGACCTTAGTGCTATCACAAATCCATCTGACGTTACTGCTTTATATACTATTATTAAAGGTAAGGTTAGCTTGAATGGTTTATCACAGTCTTTCCAGAATCTATATACATATAGAATAGCTGATGTTGACTTGAGTACTATTATAAATCCATCTGATGTTACTGCTTTATATAGTGTTATTAAAGGTAAGTCATCAGATAAAATATATAAAACAAAATAATGGAGGTAAAACACATGAAAGTAAAAAGAATACTAGCAGCGCTGATAAGCGCTGCTATGGTAATGCCGAGTGTGCCAATAGTGTCACAAGCGGCGTTAGTAAGTGGTGCTGATAAAGCCCAAATGAATATGGTGTTATTAGAGCCCGACGATTCACAAACCATCAAATTTAAGGAAGTTACAGCGAATGATTTGTCATTGACAAAAGATTCTGAATTTTATGTTGGAATAAAAATGGTAAACTTCAAAAACATTGAAGAAGCTGCTAATTATGTTGCTGGTTCAAAGGGTGGTTTGAACGATATTGCGGCCGGTATTGCATACAATACTGAATATGTACAGTTTGAGCCTGATTGTCAGTATCCGGATGAGGGTAGTTATATCCTTTCAACTGATGATGTAATGACTAACTGGAACGAAAGAATGAATTTTGCTGATTCTATTTTGAAAAAAAATAAGAAGCCTGCTACATATAAATATTTGGATGCCATGATTGAAGAGATGGATACGACTACAACAGATTCCCAAAAAGGATACACAAAAGAAGTTGATATTGCAGTAAGTAGTAGTACAGCTACATCAAGTACTCGTGCAAGATATTCAGGAGCAGACGATGCATATTTTGCAATAGTAAAATTTAAATTTATGAAGGATGCAACAACAGCTCCGGCAGGAACAAACATAGTAGGTTTCTCTTCAAATCCGCAATTCACAAGTATGTCATTCGGTATATCCGGTGATGCGGATAAAGTAACTTATCAATATGAAGGTGCCGAGTCGGGCAATATACAGTCTATCTTTAATGTAGTAGATTTTAGGGGTGTAGATATACTCCCTGCAGGTGCAGCTAGAAAGACTGGTATTTCTATTAAGTCAGGTACAATGGCATCAACTCAATTTGTAGGTGATGTATTTAAACCGGGTGTGAATTTGCAATTCGATTATGACGATAGTTCACACACAGACCTTGGTGAAAGTGATACTGTTACATATAAGTATGGTGCAGCAGGTATTACAGCAGCAGACAATGCAGGCTTGACTGCTATTCCTGCAACACTAACACCTGAGGTAAACGGTAAGCACATATATGCAATCGTTAAGAACTTTATATGCGACCTTGGTGCATTAACAGTTAGTGAAATTAAGACTACAGAGATTACAGTAAGCGGTGCTCCGACAACTGCTTATGACGGTACAGCAATCGACTTCAAGAATTTGGTTGCTAAGATTGAAAAGAACAATGGTACATCAGTTAGTGATCTTCCATTCACAGACTATGAAAATGTCAGTAATGGCTTGGCAATTTACAAATCTAATGCTGCTGGTACCGTTAATGATCAGGTAACAGCTGCTGACAAATATGCTCACGGCGACAACTACTTTGTAGTAGCACTTAAGTCTGATACAACAGTTAAGAGTGCACCATTTAAAGTAACATCAGATTATGATGATATTACAATTTCAGCATCAACAAACAATGCTGCTAAGACATCATACAACAAAGATGATAACTTCGACCCAACAGGTATCGTTGTAAAAGCTAAGAAAGCATCAGAAACAACAGGTGCTGATGTAGCATATGATAACTTTGACAGCAATTACAAAGTTGTAATTGCAACAAGCGAAACAGAAGCTAAGACAGCAACAGCTGTAACAGCAAGCACAAAGATTACAGAAGCTATGCTTGATGGTAATCACAAGGTTTACGTTGTTTACACAAATGCAGGTAGCAATACACAATCTGTAGTTTCAGTTGCTACACTTGGTGCAAAGAAGATTAAGAGTGCAACAATTAGCGGTGGAAAGACAGCTTATACATATGGCGATAAGCTTAAGACAGATGACCTTGAGTTGAATGTTACATATGATGATAACTCAACAGGCAAAATCTCATATGCTGATTTGGCAGCAGCCGGTATTACAGTTAAAATCGGTGAAACAGTAGTTAATGCTGACACTGTTATCACACTTGATATGAAAGATAAGACAGTTGACTTTATCTATGACGGTAAAACACTTACTTCATCAGCTAAGATTACTGTAGCTGCAAAGACAGTTTACTACACAGTATCAGACGCAACAATTACAAAGGTATATGATGGCGGATTAACTATTCCTGCAGATCAAACACTACCTACAATTTCAATTAAGGATTCAGCTACAGCATTTGTAGGTACTGACTCATACACAGTTACAGGTACATTTGCATATACAGATAAAAATGTAGGCACAGATAAGAAGATTAAACTAACAACTACACTACCGGAAACAAACGGTAAGTACACATTTGCACCGGATACAGATAAGATTAATGCTGACGGTACACTTAAGACAGCTGCAACAATTACAGCAAAGGCTCTTACAGTTAATGCTGATGCTATAAAAGTTCCTGCAGTTAAGGCTAACCCTAATGCTACAGCTGATGTAACTGCTGATAGCTCATTGGTACTAACTAAGGATAATTCATCTATAGTTGAAGGAGATAACGTAACACTTCCATTTACATATAAATATGCAGCTAATGATGTAAAGACACCGGGTACTCCTGATGTAACAGTTACAGAAAAGGCTCTTACAGGTACAGATGCAGCTAACTATTCATTCACTCCTGCAACAGTAACTGTTAAGGGTAGCGTAACTCAAGAAGCTTTCTCAGATATAGAAATTTCAGGTCCTACAAAGAAAACATACACATATCCTGAGTTGATACCTGACTTGAGTGACTTGGTAGTTAATGCAGTATATGGTACAGGTACTTCGGCAACAAAGGCTCCTGTTACAAACTACAAGCTATTGGATAAAGACGGTAACGAATTTGATAAGACTGCAAAGCTTCCTTATGGAGATACAACAATAACAGTATCATACACAGAAGGCTCAGTAACAAAGACTAAGACAATTACTCTAACAGCAAAGAAAAAACCAATCAAACTTTCAGACATCATATTCAAACCTGAAAGTAAATCATATGACGGCACAACAACTGCAACAGGTACAGCAACTGTTAAGGACGGTGTAACTGTGGCAGGCGATACAGTTAATATTTCTGCTAAGTGGGAATTTGACGGTAAAGATGTCGGAACAAACACAATCAAAGTATCAGATATTAAGGCTGATAATGAAAACTATGAAATTGTTGGTGAAGATAACCTACCTGTAAGCTCAACAACAATTAACAACTCAACAGCTGTAATTAAGCCGGCAACTCCGGAAAATGTAACAGCTAAAGCTGATAAGAAGACAAACAATATCGTTCTAAGCGGTACAACAGCCGACTTTGAATATTCAACAGACAATGGTGCAACATGGGTTAAGGCAGCAGCAGGTACAACAACAATCGAAAATGCAGTAAGAAATAAAGAATACACAATACTTGTAAGAACAGCTGCTACAACTTCAGCACCTGCTTCAGATGCTGCTACAGTAAAAGCTACAACTTATAAATACTTAGTAAATATTTATAAGAATGGTGCAGCAGCCGGCTCAGAACCTGAATATAAGGTTTATACAAATGATGAAGAAATTAATGCAGTTAAGGATGACACTACATTCGGTAAGTTCAATTCTAATGTTCTTCAATACACACCTTCAAGATTCAGAGCATACTTCACAGATTCAGCTTGCACAACATCAGCAGATGTAGCTAACTTGCCAAAGGACAGCAACGACAATATCAATCTTTACTACACCGCTAAGAAGAGCAGCGGCGGCGGCGGAAGCAGCGTATCAATTAAACTTGATAAGGATACTGTTTCCGGTGTTGTAGGTGATAAGATTAAAGTTACAGCTACTGTAACAGGCTCAACAGCTAAACCAACATGGACATCATCAAATGAAGATGTAGCAACTGTTGACGAAAACGGTAACATCACATTTGTTGGTAAGGGTACAGCAACTGTTAAGGTTAAGGTCAACGGCATAGTTAAGAATATTCCTGTAACTGTTAAAGAAGCTACAGCAACACCTGTACCAACAGTTAAGCCGACAGAAGCACCTGTAATCAACACAGAATATACAAAGCCATACGCTTCAGGTTATGATGACGGTTCATTCCTACCAAATAACAACATCACAAGAGGCGAACTTGCAGCTATGATTGCAAGACTAAGCTATGGTGACGATCTACCTGACGGTATGTATCAAGCATCATTCCCTGACGTTGATTCAGACGCTTGGTTCAACAAGTACATCGGTTATCTTGAAGATAAGGATGTATTAAGCGGTTATGAAGACGGTACATTCAGACCTATGGATACAATCACAAGAGGCGAAATCAGTGCAGTTATCGCAAGAGCTCAAAGATATGATTTGATTTCATACAATGGCATCTTCACAGATGTAACTGAAAATGATTGGGCTAAGGATTACATTGAAACTCTTGCTGACAAGAATATCGTTTCAGGTTATGAAGACGGTACATTCGGTCCATATTCACCGCTAACAAGAGCTGAAGCTGTTGCAATTATCAACAGAGTTCTTGTAGAATCAACACCAATCGTAACATTTACTCCTAATGACATTGCAGGTCACTGGGCAGAGGCAGACATTCTTCTTGCAGTAAATGAAAGAATGGTTGGCGCAAATGCAGTAGTTCCTACAGTAACTCCTGAAGAAACTGTTGCTCCTGAAAAGACAACAGCTCCTGAAGCAACTCCTGCTGCTTAATAAATATCGAATTATAATAAATGCGATAAATAAAGCAATGTAATGACACAGGGCGGTTATCGCCCTGTGTTATTGCATTTCCAATGGCATTGTCCGTATCTTTGGACAATGCTTTCGGAAATGCAATAACAATTAAAATAATAAGCTGTGTAATTGATTTAACGGAAAAGAGGTGTAATAAATGAAAAAAATATCTGCATTTTTGATTATAATGATAGCAATGCTTATGGCAGGTGTATGTGCTCATGCAGCTGACTTTAGCGTAGATACAACGTCGCTTCCTATGGGTGAGGCATATAAGCCGTACTCAGCACAAATAACAATGAGCGGCGGAAGCAATGACGGATATAGTTTTGAATTTATATCGGGTTTTAAACCAACAGGTCTTACTGTCAACGAGGACGGTTCAATAACGGGTACTCCGACAAGTGCCGGATATTATGCTAATATGAATATCCGTATAAGTAATGTAGACGGTACATACAGAGATGTTACATTTAAGATTAATATAAGAGCGAGATCTATCAAGATTAATGTAACTGCTCCCAAGAATATTATATATGACGGAAACAGTTATACAGCGACGGTTCAATGTTATGATATGAACGGTGACGAACTGACAGACGCTGTACCGATTATAAGATACGGTAAAGATAATCTTTCGTCGGTAACAGATGCCGGAACATATTATATTGATGTTTATGTATCGGGTTGTATCATATCGGAACGTGAGGGTGATACGCATATTCAAATTGAACGTCAAGGTGCGTCAATTTCATTAAGCGGTGACAAAGAATATCAATATGACCAATTACCTCACCCGCTTACGGCAGCTGACGTAACGGTAACACCGCCTGCGGCAGGATATGTTATTGAGTATAGCAGAAACGGCGGTGAATACACAACCGATGTGCCTGTTTCAAGCGGTATATATACTGCAAGGGTGCATACAACAAACCCTAACTATGAAACGATATATGACGAATGTACAATTAAAATCATAGGCGAAAATGTAAACTTTACGGTAACAAATACATCGTTTACATATGACGGAAACAGTCATAAGGCAACTGTTTCTTCCGATCCCGCAGACATTGGATATAAAGTTACATATACTAATTCAAAGGGTGAAACTGTAGAAAATCCGACCGATGCAGATGTTTATACGATAAAAATTACACTTGATAATGATAAAGTGTATTCAATCGGAAATGATTATGATAATAAACTTACAATAAGTCCGCAATCGGGTCACTTTACAACGGATGAAAGCTGGGTATATGACGGAAAGACGCACAAACCGAATATGACGGTTGACGCACCGTATGATGACAGTAAATATACAATAACATACCGTAAGCAAGGTACAGAAACTGACTTGACTGAAATTACGGATGCCGGTGTATATGATATAATAATCACTTTCCCAAACGGCAACTATATTGCCGATGAAACATCATCGAAAACAATAACGGTTACGCCGAAAACAGTTAATTTTACGGTTACAGACAATGTAGTTGATTATGATGGTAAGGAACATACCGCAAAGGTTACACCGACTGAAGCTTTGGCATCGGATTTGTATTCCGTAAAATACATTAAACGTGATACAGAAACAAAACTTAACAGTGTTATAAATGCAGGTGTGTATGATATAGTAATTGAACTTGCAAACAGCAACTATACTTTAGACAATTCTTTCAGTGCAACAATGACTGTTAATGTTACATATACATTTAATTTGGGTAATTCACCGGCTGCTATGATTTATAAGGATACGACGCATGATGCGGAATGGCAGAAAGAAGCGTTGGATTACCTAAAGGCAAATCACAAATTCAGTGAAAACTATTTGCCGAAGGACTGCAGTGCCGATATTACATATAATCCTATAAATAACATTGATGCAGACGGTAACGAATATACTGTAATAACAAGCGGTCTTGATAAATTTGTTGATCCGGGCGTGAATGTAAATGACGGTTCGACATCTGATACTATAAAAGGAACGGTCAGTGCCGTATCCGGAGTAGAAGGCTTGTATAAGGTTACATATCAAATCAACGATTCAACTATGGAGAGATATTTGTTAGTTGTGGACAGAAGAATAGGTGATGTCAACAGTGACGGCGCAGTAAACGGTATTGATGCAAATAATCTTGTTGGTAAGGATGCTGATGCGAACGGCGTAAAACAAGCGCGTATTTGGGATGTAAACAAGGATGGCAGGATTGACAATAATGATGTTAATGCAATCAGAAACAGATTCTCTGTAAGATTGGAAGCTTATTATCCTTGGTTATAATTTGACATTGGAGTTATGATGAAACAATTTTGGAGTTGATTTGTCATAACTCTTTTTTGTTAAAAATATTGAGAAACGGTGTTAAAAACAGTCGTTTTCAGTGTATAATATTGACAATTTCAAGTGCTTTGTGGTATTATAAAATATATAATAAGGATAACTATACATTGTTAAGATATATGAAAAGAGGAATTAAAATGAAAAGAAAAGCGGTTTCTATAATATTGGCTTTATCAATGCTTTTACCGACATTGAATTTTGCGGTGTCGGCTGATGAAATCAAAACAGAAATCAATTCGGAGCAGACTGAGGTTTTGGCAACTTCATCTCCGAATGAAAAAAGTACGGAAGAAAATATAGCGGCTACGAACGTACCGTTGGATAATTCAACGGATACTGTAAATATAAATAAAAATGATGTTGCACCTATGACAGACGGAACAGACCTAAGTTCAGATTTACAAAACGGTGATGTGACAATTAATACAAACGGTACATATTATATCGGTTCTGTTGATGTTACAAATACTGTGACGGTAAAAACAGGTGTAAAGGCGGATTTGACGGTTGAAAATGTAACGATGACGTCTGCAACAAGTTCGCCTATTATAATTGAATCCGGTGCAGTTGTTAATTTACACATAAACGGCACAAATACCGTTATTGCTAAAAAAAACGGTAAGGCAGGTATTAATGTTGCAGCAAATAGTATAGAGTCGGATTATTCGATTTTGACTGTTGACGGTGATGGTATTCTTAATGTAACAGGTACTGCACAAGCATCGGGAATCGGTGCGAATCTAAATCAATTACATGGTAAGATTATAATAAACGGCGGTACTATTAATGCTGTCGGAGGAATGAAAGGTACAGCTATAGGCGGAGGTGTAAAAACATCTGGTAATGTCAGCGGATGTACAATAGAAATAAACGGCGGTATCATAAATGCGAGTGCAGGACGATACGGAACAGCCATAGGCGGTGTGGAGCGTCAGTCTAATGCGGAGATTATCGTAAATGGCGGATATATTAAAGCAACAGCCGATGCTTCGATGACTTATTCCATAGGACCGGGAAGAATGACTCCCACAACAGAACAATTTGGTGTAAATAATATATACATAAACGGCGGCAGTGTAGATGGTACGTTCAGAAGCACAGATTATGACAAAGTTCAAGATAAGTATGGAAATAAACTTAAACAAGTAGTTCTGACAATGCCGGATGCAGTTGAAATGGCAAATAAAGAAGTTACTGTCGGCTCATGGAAAACAGTAACAGACAGCGAAGCAAAGCTGTATGTATATGTAACAGAAGATACAACAGGCTATGCCGTAACATATGCCGGTAAAATATATCGTACAGACGATATAGAAAACCAAACAACACTGACAGAATATTCGGGTTCAGACTGTACATGTACAGATGCAAATTCATCAATTAAATTATCTGTACCTGATGAAATAACTGTAAATAAAATTGTCGGACAGACAAAAATCAAATTAACAACTGATTTTGAAAAATCAAGTGACTGTACTTATCCTACTCATATTCTTAATTGTACATATACATTAACAACAGCTGACGAAAATGAAACAGCAATAAGCAGTGATTTGGCAGAAGTTGTGGACGGATATATAGTTGCACATTATAAGCAGGGAACTCATAAAATTCGTGTTAAGGTAACAGCAACTTTAAATGGATATATTTTTAATAATTCAAAAGATATTTCTTTGACGGGTGATGATAAATCGCAGTTTGATATTTCAAAAGGAAATATCAAAATAACAAAAAACAATGATAATAACGATATGGTAACAGTTACGGTTGGTACAACAAGCTATGATATTCCAAAGAATATGGAAATATATATAGTTCAATCAACAAGTCAAACAAGTAATGTAATTGAAGTGGTACAGGGTGCAAATCCTACCATTGTTTTAGATAATATTAATATTTTATCTCGTTCATCTATAAACAATGCATTGACGATAGGTGACGATGTTGAACTGACCCTTAGACTGAAAGGCACAAATAAAATTGAGTCACAATCTGTAAATCTTGCGGCGGTAAGAGGTATAACGGCTACTTCAAAACTTATTGTTGAAGATTCGGGCGATAATGACGGTGTTATAACATTTAAGTCTGCAAACGGCGCCGGTATAGGCGATATGAAACAATTTACTGTAAACAGCGGTACTGTATATGCTTACGGCGGAAATGGCGGTGCCGGTATCGGAGGCGGTAAGGACGGTTCGGGTATCAACGTACTTATAAACGGCGGTAATGTTTACGCATATGCCGATGATGATTCTGAAAGCAATGCGGCAGGTATCGGAGGCGGTACAGGCAGTGCATCGGGAACAAGCGGCCGAGGCGGAAATGTCATTGTAAACGGCGGTTATGTTAAAGCTG
>ERZ791899.2017-NODE-2017-length-13689-cov-5.187326_pt1 | contig 13689 bp, 10 predicted proteins | sample MGYA00510151_ERZ791899 | MGnify/ENA primary metagenome ERZ791899 (study PRJEB30046, sample SAMN00792118) | human gut metagenome | study: EMG produced TPA metagenomics assembly of the A metagenome-wide association study of gut microbiota in type 2...
TCTTTCATCTTATCGATCCAAGAAGGCTCAGCGAAACCTGCGGCACGCATCAATTGCTTTCCACGAATACCGAAGCCGACCAAACCGATACGAATCTTCTTGCCATCGCCTTGCGGCTCTAAATAGGAGGCCTGTCTGTTACTTACCTGAAATACATCTGATATGTTACGGCCTCTTAAAGCGTCTTTCCTTTTTTGGTAAACGCCATATGCCAAAGCACCTAAGATAGGCACTGTAGCCAATGTCTTCAATGTGTCCCGACGTCCTTTATCGGGCATTTGCTCCTGAGAAGGAGTATTCTTTGCATCTTCTGTTGCCATGGGTATCAAATAAATTTAAGTTTATGCAATATCGGACACACACGTCCTAACACACGATCGAATCCTATGATTTGTGATGTAGGGAATACGCACATCAAGCCTAAAGCGGCGAACTCCACAAGGTTCTTGTCAATCCATAAATAAGAGCCTTCAAACGGCATCATATAGCTCGCTCCCACGAAAGAGGGGTGGGATAACGTGTACATAGCGAGAAGAATCATACCTCCAACAGAAGATAAACGATACAAACAGCCTAAAGTCAAGCCTAGGCCGATCAATAACAGAGCCCACTCATTCAAGAAGTTGATGGTTGTCATCAAACTGTCGTCTTGAGTCAATTTGATAAAAAATGAAGCAGCGGGACCCTTTGAATCGAGTAGATAGGGTAGAGATGTCCATTTTGGGTTCATGATTTTTACTAGGCCTTCATACATAAAGTGCCAACCTATAAAAAGACGCAGCATCATCAGCCAAGTCATCTGCGCTTTCGTGTAACCTTGTTCTATTTTCATTTCTTGGTCCTAAAAAATTGGTTTAGAAAAAGTCGATTATTAAAAACACAACACCCGAAGCTAAAATCATAGATTTAGGCCTCGGGCGTTATTTATGCTAAAATGTGCTTGATACGATTAATCCAAAACTTTAACAGTAATGTTACGGAACCAAACATCATCCCCGTGGTCTTGAAATCCGATGAAACCTTCTTTGTTAGCGCCACCGCAATTCAACAACAACTCATAAGCCAACGGCCATTTGTCTTTGCTAAATTTGCTGTTATCCAACATTTCTTTCCATTGCGGAGTCCACAAGTGATACTCAACAACAGGTTCATCGCTATTCAAATAGTGAACAACTGTACCCTTATAGCACATGATCTTACCCTTGTTCCACTCACCGAACGGTTTTGCGTTCTGCGGTTTAGCAGGAATCATGTCATACAAAGAAGAAGATTTACGGTTGCCATCCTTACCTAACTTAGCGTCGGGGTGGTTCTCGTTATCCAATACTTGGTACTCAGGAGCAGAGATGTAAGAAGGTTGTCCCTCTACCTCTTGAATCATGATGAATACACCAGAGTTAGAGCCTTTACCTACTTTCCATTCGAACTCAAGCTCGAAGTTACCCAACTTATGAGCGAAGATCAAGTCCCCACCGTTGGAAGCACCAGCCTCACCAGCACCAGAGCCATTGATTTTGATCGCTCCGTCCTCGATTGTCCAAGCACCCGGAACGTCAGCACGGTCATAACCTCTCCAGCCATTGAATGTCTTACCATCGAAGATCACATATCTACCCTCTTTATCTTTCGGGAAAGTCGTGATATCTACAGTAGGAAGATCTGTCATGAGCTTGTACTCAGGAGCTGCGGCTTCTGTTGTAGTCTCAGCAGCTGCAGGAGCTTCTTCTGTTTTCTTTCCACCACCACAAGAAGTGAAATAACACATCATGATAGCGGCACTTGCTAATAATACTGACTTTTTCATTTTATTTATTAAGTTAAAACTATTATCTCGGCATATCTACCAACTTCCAGCCTTCACGGTAGTTGTGCTTAATCAAGCCTGCGGCAAATTCTTGAGCATTAATTGGATCCGTCCACTCTGTCTTGAATTTCGGGTCACCATCGATAACCTCGAATGTATCTTTCTTGATGATCTTGATTGTCTCATTCGGATCGATATTCGTAAATCTCATGTTAGGGCCATCCCACAACAATTCTTTATTCAATCTTTGCAAACGAACAGCCAATACACCCATTACAACCATTTCATTGAACGGACCAGCCTCCAAGAAGTTAGACTTCGTCTGAACACGGCTGCCTGCGCTTTCCTTACAAGCACGAATCCAGTCTTGTTCGTGACCACCCTTCATAGCGTCTTTCACGCGGCGCAATGTTTGAGGAACGTTCGGTTTACGACCAGATAACAACCATGGGTTAACACCGTAGCAACCACAGATCAATGTATCTTTCGTACCATGGAAGATACACAATCCACCACCTTCACCCATCAATTCCTTACCTTGAGGGAATCCTTCTGGACGATCCGGCATCATACCACCATCATACCAGTGAACTTCAACCTCCGGCATAGCTACCTTTGGCATATTATCACGAGCCGGGAATACCAACTTAACATGCTGAGCGTTAGGAGCACAGTCTTGTAATAACAATGTAGAAGAACCTTGAACTCTTGTCGGATAGCCTAAATTCAAGCCTTTGAATACCGGATGTAAGATGTGGCAAGCCATATCACCCAACGCACCTGTACCATAATCCCACCATCCGCGCCAGTTCCAAGGATGATATGTCTTATTAAACGGTCTCAATTTAGCAGGACCCGTAAACAAATCCCAATTCAATGTAGAAGGAATCTTATCAACTTTCTCAGGAGCGTTCAAACCTTGCGGCCAGATAGGACGGTTGGTAGCGCATTCTACTTTAGTAACCTCACCGATCTCACCATTCCAAATCCATTCACAGATCAAATCTACACCTTCAGCCAATGAAGAACCTTGGTTACCCATCTGAGTAGCTACGTCATACTTCTTAGCCAAGTTCGTAAGCAAACGGGACTCATAAACAGAGTGAGTCAACGGTTTCTGAGTGTATACGTGTTTGCCAAGCGTCATAGCGTCAGCTGTGATCATCGCATGAGTATGGTCAGCGGTAGCTACCAACACAGCGTCAATAGATTTACCCATCTCATCATACATCTTACGATAGTCCCAGTATTTTTTAGCTTGAGGATGACGGTCGAATACAGGTTTTGAGTACTTCCAGTCGATGTCACAAAGAGCTACGATATTCTCGGTAGTCTCCATGTTCTTTAAGTTAGCGTTACCCATACCTCCGATACCAACACCGGCAATATTCAATTTATCAGTTGGAGCGATATGACCATGGGTTTTACCTAGGACCGCACTCGGAACAATAGTCAAAGCTGCTGCGGCAGCCGTACCTTTTTGAAGAAAAGATCTTCTAGTAATGTTTGACATAGTAATAATTTTTTATAGATTAGCACTTAACAATGATATTTCATGTGTCTTTACACCTTTACAGGCAACAAATTGTCGCAAATATAGCCAATGCTGTATTATTGACAAGATCAAAAGACCGCTTTCTTATTTAAAATAGTTTTTTTTAACAGACAGGATAGATCTTATTTATAATTTCATAAATATTATCTATAGGATTGGGGGTATTTTATTAACGCAGTTTGGATATATTTGTAAAAACATGAAAACATATTCATATTAACAACTGTTATCTTAAATGAGAACAACTATATGAAAAAAGAATCTGCATTCATACGAATATATCGCTTTTATCTGGAAGGATTCCGGGAGATGAAGCTGGGCAAGACTCTTTGGCTAATCATTCTAGTCAAATTGTTTATCATGTTTTTTATCCTGAGATTATTCTTCTTTCCTAATTATCTCGGGCAATTCGATAGCGATAGTGAGAAGGAGAACCACGTATCGAACGAACTCATACAACGGGCAATAAATCCTTAAAACATTAATAAATATGATTGAAAACATTGACACTTCATTGATCGATTGGTCGAGGGCTCAATTTGCCCTTACTGCCATGTATCATTGGCTCTTCGTGCCACTAACACTAGGACTTGGCGTTATCCAAGCTATTATGGAGACGATTTATTATCGGACAGGTAATGAGGCATGGAAAAAGACCGCCCAATTTTGGATGAAATTATTCGGTATCAATTTCGCTATCGGTGTCGCTACGGGATTGATCCTCGAGTTCGAGTTCGGAACCAACTGGTCTAACTATAGTTGGTTTGTCGGGGATATCTTCGGGGCACCTTTGGCTATCGAGGGAATTCTCGCCTTCTTTATGGAAGCTACCTTTATCGCTGTTATGTTTTTTGGTTGGGACAAGGTTAGCAAACGCTTTCATCTCGCCTCCACTTGGCTGACGATTATCGGCGCTACTCTTTCCGCTCTCTGGATCTTGATCGCTAACGCATGGATGCAATATCCGGTCGGTATGCATTTCAATCCGGATACGGTCCGTAACGAGATGTTCGATTTCTGGGCCGTAGCCTTATCGCCTGTCGCCATTAATAAGTTTTTCCATACGGTATTGTCCGGTTGGATCGTAGGCGCCTTGTTCGTACTAGGAATCAGCTGCTGGTATTTATTAAAGAAACGGAATACCGAATTCGCTTTGTCAAGTATCAAGGTCAGCGCTATATTCGGGTTGGTAGCCTCCATCCTTATTATCTGGACGGGTGATGGCTCCGCTTACCAAGTCGCTCAAAAGCAGCCGATGAAACTAGCCGCCATGGAAGGTCTTTATGAGGGTGGCAACGGAGTAGGACTCGTAGGTATCGGCATCTTAAATCCGGCAAAGACGAGTTATCTGGATAACCAGAACGCATTTATTTTTGACATTAAGTTCCCCAAACTCCTCTCCTTCTTAGCAGAACGTGACATGAACGCATACGTTCCGGGAATCGTAAACTTAATAGAGGGAGGTTATACGACCAATAAAGGAACGGTAGCGCTCTCCGCCAAAGAAAAAATAGAGAAAGGTAAAACCGCCATCAAAGCGTTAGCTGATTATCGCAAAGCGGTTAAAGATAAAGATACCGCAGCAGCCGCACAATACAGGGTAACCTTGGAAGAGAATTTCCCCTATTTCGGATATGGTTATATTAAGGATCCGGCAGAGTTAATCCCGCATGTAGGATTGACATTCTATTCTTTCCGTGTGATGGTGATCCTTGGTTGTTTCTTCATCTTACTATTCATTATTACGTTGATATGGGATAAAAAAGGGAAAATCGCTAATACACGTTGGTTGCAATACGTGGGCCTATGGTCTATACCTTTAGGATATATAGCGGGACAAGCCGGTTGGATCGTAGCGGAGGTAGGACGTCAACCTTGGGCTATACAGGATATCTTGCCGACCAGCGCTTCGATATCCAAGTTAAACCCATCCTCGGTACAGACCACTTTCTACCTGTTCCTTATCTTATTTACGATCCTGCTGATCGCAGAGATTGGAATCATGGTTAAGGCCATCAAGAAAGGGCCGGAAGCTGCCGCCCACTAATTTTCAATTTTCAAATATCAATTCTTAAATAGAAAGTCCTATGGATAGTACATATATATTGTTACAACATTACTGGTGGTTTCTGGTATCTCTACTCGGAGCGCTATTAGTATTCCTTCTTTTTGTACAAGGAGGCCAATCTCTACTCTTCACTATCGGCAAGACGGAGATACAGCAAAAAATGTTATTGAACTCGACCGGGCGTAAGTGGGAGTTTACTTTCACTACGTTGGTCACTTTCGGAGGTGCTTTCTTCGCCTCTTTCCCTTTATTTTATTCCACAAGCTTCGGCGGAGCCTATTGGGTATGGATGCTGATCTTGCTTTGCTTCGTGATACAAGCTGTATCTTACGAGTATCAAGCGAAAAAAGGCAACCTACTCGGGAAAAAGACGTATCAAGTATTTCTTATGATCAATGGTATAGCAGGTCCGATCTTACTCGGAACCGCTGTAGCGACCTTCTTTAACGGCGCTGAATTTATTGTTAACAAAGAACAGTTGACTGATGTAGCCATGCCCGTCATTTCCACGTGGGCCAATCCTTGGCATGGATTAGAGGCGGCTTTGGTATTTTGGAATTTGTGCCTAGGACTGGCAGTTTTCTTCTTGGCACGAGCTCTGGCCCTACTCTATTTTATCAACAATATCGATGATCCGGAGATCGTCGCTAAAAGCCGGAAACAATTGATACCGGAGACAATCTTGTTCCTCGTCTTTTTCTTGACATTCTTGATCCGTTTATTGTTGGTGGACGGTTTTGCCGTAAATCCGGATACCGGAGAAGTATTTATGCAACCGTATAAGTATTTTATGAACCTGATCGAGATGCCAATCGTGTTAGCCGTATTATTGATTGGCGTGGTTGGCGTGCTATTCGGCATAGGGAAAACGATATTCTCGAAGACTTGGAGAAAAGGCATCTGGTTCGCGGGAGCAGGGACTGTCTTGACCGTATTAGCTTTATTACTTTGCGCAGGATGGAATAATACGGCTTACTACCCATCTTTGGCGGATCTACAAAGTTCATTGACGATCCAGAATAGTTGCTCAAGCCCATTCACGTTGAAAGTAATGAGCTATGTATCTATTCTCGTTCCATTCGTATTAGCCTACATTTTCTATGCTTGGAGAGCGCTTGATCTACATAAGATCAATAGTAAGGAAATGCAAGAAGGAGGTCATACCTATTAAATAATGTGCAAATTAAATAATATGCCAATGTGCCAATATGTCAATGTGCCAGTGAGAATACAAGTGATAGTATCTTAATTGACACATTAGCATATTGGCATATTGCTACATTGGCACATTAATCTATTGCCTTTGGAAGTCCGCCTCTTTTGTCCACTTAGGCATCTCATCATTGTTGGCGATAACTAAACCGATACTAAACATTAAGTTCATATCTTCCATAGCCCCATCAAAATCCCACCAAGATTCATCATACTCATCATTCGGTTGGTGATACCGGTAAACTTTCGGTTTAGCCTCATGGCGTGCTTTATCCACGTAATCCTTACCGCCACCAACTAAAATCGTAGGTACGCCTTTTTTCACGAAATTAAAATGATCGGAACGGAAATAACCACCCGCAGGATCTTCGGTGATAACCTTCACGGTCCGCCCTTGTGCCGAGGCCATAGCGATCACCAAGGCATCTGTATCCGTCTTGCCCGCTGCCCGGAGAGAAACATCATGGGTACGCTCACGCGGAGCAGTGCCGTCAAAATTCAAGTTAATAGCTGTTTTAGATAACGGGAACAAAGGATGCTCACAATAGTACTGAGAACCTAATAAGCCACATTCCTCGGAAGTCACCGCCACGAATACGATAGAGCGACGAGGACGAACAGGCAATGATTGATATTTCTTAGCTAATAGCATTAAGGTAGCCACACCCGAAGCATTATCACTAGCGCCATTATAGATACTATCCCCATCTATCGGAGTACCGATCCCAAAATGATCCCAATGAGCGGTAAAAACCAAGTATTCATCTTTCAAGTCCGTGCCCGGTAAAACAGCCGCCACATTATGAGACTCGCCTACGGTCATCTTTACATTTAATATAACCTTACTCTTCGCCTTCATCGTAAAACTCTTGAAACCCGGTTTCTTCGCCGCGGCAATCGTCTCATCAAAATTCAATCCGCTAAGGGCGAACATTTTCTTGCAAGCCTCCTCCGAGAGCCATCCCTTCATGCCCAAAGCTTCCGCATTCATTGTCTCCGAGCAAAGAGCGATATTTGTCTGCACGTGAGAAGCCTGACAGACCTTCCAACCATACGAAGCGGCCGCCTCGTTATGAAGAACCAATAAACCTGCAGCACCTTGGCGTTGCGCCTCCTCGAACTTATAAGTCCAACGACCATAATAGGTCATGTTCTTTCCGCGAAACAAAGACGTATCATAAAAACCGGGATCATTCACCATAGCGATAACGATTTTCCCCTTCACGTCTACATTCGCATAATCGTTCCAACCATATTCCGGCGCATTAATACCAAACCCACAGAACACATAATCCGTAGTAGGAATAACTACCTTTTCAGTCCCCCGGTTCGTCCAAACGACAATATCATCCGAGAACTTCAAATCCATAGAGCCTTTCGCGCATTTCACCGTGATCTTATTCTTTACCGGACGGGTAAAAGTAGATATTTCCTTCACCGGCTGGAAATAACTATCGCCATTAGCAGGCTGAAGACCTAGTTTCTTAAATTCATCAGCAATGTAATGGATTGTTTTCGTCTCATACTCGGTCAAAGGCTTACGCCCTCCGAACTCATCCGAGCCTAAAGTCTTTACTCGTTCCTTGAAAAAAGCCAAATCTTCCTCATAACTCTGGGCCATAACAGATACGCCCATAGCGAGCATCAGAAGAAAAACAGAGATAAAATTCTTGTTCATAATCGTAGATTGTTAAATGACATAATTTATTAGATATAGGTATTTAGATTTCAAATTAACAATAAAAAAAGGAAACGGCGAAGCTCACGCTTGGCCGTTTCTACATTTAACCGTTTTAAACAAAAAGAAAAAGTTAGTTAAGGCTTAGAAAAAAATATCTTAAGTCTATTTACCGACTGTATATTCGCTTTCCCGAAGGACAGCAAACAAATATATGGAATCCACCTCATCCTGCATACATTACACTTTGTTTTTTTGTTATTTTTCACAGAACAGAAATGCTTTTGTATTATCTTTGCACTCAATTATTCCCATAGACAACAAATGGCTGATTTTGATATAAACATATTGGGATGCGGTTCCGCATTGCCCACGACACGCCATCTGGCGACCTCTCAAATAGTAGATTTACGAGATAAACTATACATGATCGACTGCGGGGAAGGCACGCAAGTGCAAATGCGTCGTATGCGTATAAAATTCAGCCGTTTAAATCATATCTTCATCTCCCACCTACACGGAGATCATTGCTTCGGGCTACCGGGATTGATCTCTACATTAGGTATGCTGGGGCGTAATGGAGAACTTGTTATTCATGGGCCGAAAGACATCGAGAGCTATATGCGTCCGGTACTTGATATCTTTTGCAAAGGGTTGCCTTATGAGATCCGTTTTAACTTAATCGACCCGACAACTCATTCGTTGGTTATGGAAGATCGCTCCTTAAGCGTTTATTCCATTCCGTTAAAGCACCGTATACCCTGTTGTGGCTATTTATTCGCCGAGAAAGCCAAAGAAGCGCATATCATCCGGGAGATGACGGATTTCTATCAGGTTCCTATCCGTATGATACAAGAGATCAAAAGGGGCGCTGATTTCGTCACCCCGGAAGGAGAGGTAATCCCGAATGCCCGCTTAACCCGTCCTGCCGTCGCTCCCAAACGGTATGCTTATTGCTCGGATACAGCTTTTCACCCATCTATAATCCCCATCATTGAAGGGGTGGATTTATTATACCACGAGGCGACTTTCGCTGAATGTGACGCCGCACGTGCGAAAGAGACCTTCCACTCTACCGCCCGCCAAGCGGCCGAGATTGCTTATAAAGCCCAAGTGAAGCGATTGGTTATCGGTCATTACTCGGCTCGTTACGAGGATATGGCACCGTTAAAGAAAGAAGCAGACAAGATATTTCCCGGCACGATCTTAGGAGAGGAAGGTATGAGGCTTAGCGTATAATCATACATCCGTTTTACGAAATAAAGCTAATTACTTTCTAATATGCAGAAAACTTTCTACATTTGTACGAATTTAGGGACAAGTAAATGAAGCTTATACATATCATCGCTTTGGCACTTGCATTCTCCGCAAGTTATCCGGTTTACGCACAAGCTAATAAATCGGGAGTCAAGACATTTGCTTCTAGGCAAGAAGATCCCTCTCCTATCGAAATCACGGCCTACGAGAATCGCATCAAGGTAGAGAACGCTCCTGTCGGGAGTATCTTGGAAATCTACAGTGTCGTAGGCATCAAGGTGAAAGAAATCGAAGTCAAGCAGTCCACCGCCGAATATGTCGTAGATATCGCAAAGGGATATTATATCATCCGCATTGGCGATACGGTACGCAAGGTGGCGATACGGTAAATAAAAGCCCCATAGGATAATCCTACGGGGCTTGTTTTTTGATCCGCTTTCTCTTCTCACGAGGATACCTGCGGAAGAACTTTTAATTACTTTAGTATTAATATGCCACGTGTTCACCCGTCACGGGATACTTTTTTATTGCGGCATAGTTATTTAATTATATATTACATAAAGGCGGGTCTCCCCGCCTCTATTCGTTTAGTCTATCGGTTAGTCTTATTTTACAACTACCTTAACTGCTTCCTCACCGTCAACAGCTACGGCTACGATACCAGCCGGTACAGCGATTGTAGCGTTGTCAGAAGTAAGAACTGTCTCAGCGACAACCTTACCTAAGATGTTAGTGATAACTACTGACTTACCAGCAGCACCTTGAACAGTTACAGTACCGTTACCAGCTACTACAGATACACCTTCAACATTGTTGATGTTATCGTTAGATGTTACCATATCATCATCTTCAGTCTTAGAATATGCGTTGAATACCAATGCTCCATCACCACCGGTCTTAGCGGCACCAAATGTAGAGCTAGCATCTGTCAATACCAAGCAGCCATTGTGCATCTTCAACCATGCGGCAGCTTCATTAGGAGCGATAGCTTTTGCCAAATCACCCTTGATAGTCTGATATTGATTATCACCATCTGTTCCTGTTGCATATACGTTAGACTCGATCAAGAATGAGTTGTTCTCACCCTCTTTACCATCTACATAAGCTAAAGCAGCCTTATCCGGATTTACATAACGGAATGACCAAGTTACGTTCTTATGCTTGTCTCCAGACAATACGTTGATGAATTTCGGATAATCTTTCTTATAAACAGCCATAATAGACTCGATTCCCTCATTCTTCAATTGATCAGCAGTCATAGCTTTGTACTTACCTGTCAAAACGATCAAGGTATCACCATATTGAACGGCAGGAACGAAACCTACACGAGTATAGCTACTGTTTGAAACTGCTTTCGTATTGAACAAGTACGGGTTAAGAGCTTCCTTGCGAGCAGCAACAGCGGCAGCAGAGTCTGAGTAGTTAACCAAATACTTACCATAGATGAATGCCGGAGTCTTCACATGAACAGCATGTACACATTGATATGGATCTTCTGTAACTTGACCATCAGCAGTGATATGCTTGCCTGTCTCAGTACAAGGAATGATCTTCTCACCCTCGATCAACCCACGATAAGCGGATACCAAGTATTGAGGTTTAACCTTACCTGCGCCACGAGTTAACCATGCTGTGTCAATACGGAAAGCCAACTTACCATCAGCCTTACCCTCACTCCAGATACCAGCGTAATCAACATCCTTGTTCAACAAGGCACCATTATGCTCATCCATCAAATATTCACCACGGATAGTTTCCTTGAACATCAAGCTATCAGCTGAATTATCAACGTTCTCACCAAGAAGTTCATTATTGAATTGACGATACAACGGAGTCTCGTCCGGAGCGATAGCGAATGCGGAAGTACGAGTCTCACCCATTACCTGAGCTTTCAAAGTAGCGGAAGCATCATAATCGGAAACACCTGCTTTATGAGTGCTGATAGCACCTGCGGAAGTAGCCTCAAGGATAGCATAGTAATGGTTACCCTCAATATGGTTGTTCTCCTTGAAGTAAACAGAGTCATTCGTAGTATTAGGATAATACTTACTCAATTTATACTTAGACTCTACCGCTACGTTATGATTACGGAAAGTAGTCTCACCATTAGTAATGATATACATCGTTCTTACCGGTCTCACCAAGCCAGGGATACGACCCGTGATCTTCTTGTCCGCATTACCGGAAACCTCCTCAGAAGGATTATAGCCATAAGCATGTTCTTTGTAAGAAGACTTAAGAGTGAACGCTTTCTTACCCTCTAACACATTCATCGTAGAATCCTTAACACCGATAAATTTATCAGATGCGTACGGATGCCAGTAGTTGAAAGTATATTTGTTCGTGATCAACTCATCATTAGTCAGATGCTTATAACCCACATACTTATCAGTATAGATTTCTTTAGCGACTGGGATAAATTCCAAAGAGTCACCAAAACTAGCAGCATACATATAAGTAGCCCCCGCATTTTTATTCAATTGGAGAGTCGCATCAGCAGCCGTACCGTCATTATACTCACGGTTATACAAATCTACAGCAGAAACCTTATTCTTATCTGTTACGTTCTTCTTCAACACAACCCATTGATAAGCAGGCATATGAGTAGCATCTTGAATATCCAAAGTCACCCACTCGTATTTACTAGATGCAGATTCATTATAAAGCGGAGCAGCATAGTACTTACCAGTCTTAGCATTTCTGATTACATAAACACCATCATCAACAGTTGTCTTTGTAGTAGGCAAAACTTTGCAACCTGCGAAACCTAACTCAATCTTAGTATTTTGAGCCGCATCTACCGTCAAGATACGAACCTTGTCTTTCAGCAACTCTTGCAAAGAGATATGCTGATTTTGCATAGCTGTAGTAGCAGTAACATCTTTCCAATACGTCTCACTTGTTTTTAACAAAGATTGTTTAACCTGAATCTCCAAGCTGTCATTTGAAGGCCAATATGTAAACATAAATTTATATTGGTCTGATAAATCTGTAGCATTGATAGAATCTTTCGGAGTAGCATGATTCTTAGTACCAGTCTTATAAGTATCCTTTAAGTTGCTCCAGTTATAAGCCAAGAACTTAGCTCCACCCACAGCATTCGTATAAGCAGTATCTACGTACAAGTAAGAAGAGTCGGCTCTCAATACATGGAAATAATTAGCAGTTCCAGAAGCTTCAACCGTGAACTTCTTCTCGGTAAAGTAGTTTACCGCTCCATCTCCTAATACATCCGGAGTAAACTTCAATGTGATACCAGCTTTCTTATCTTGGGTACCAAAGATCGTATTCAATTCATCAGCACCTGAGACAACGATCGAAGCGGCCTCTACCAACTCAAATTCAGTAAAACCAGCGGCAGTAATACCAGCTGTAGTAGCTATAGTTTTAACCATTTCTACATCGCCACTAGTATTCACCTTCAAACCGATTACAGAGTCATTCGTGAAATAAGAATAGAGAACGGATTTCTCCACACCATTCTTAAATACAGGAGAGAATTTCCAACCGGAAAGATCACCACCGACAACAGCAGGTACAGCAGCTAACGGAGCCGCCGCCTTACCTTTGATCGTGCTGATCTCAAGACCTAAAAACTTTCCGATCTTGTTCGTGAAATCATACTTAGGATTCTGTCCTTGATTCTCGGCATCAACCGTTACACACCACATTGTACCTCCTAAATTTGCGGAAGAGTGAGAAACCATTTTGATTTCATCTTCGTGAGTCGTGGAATTTTCGGTAATACTCAAGAAAGCAGAACCTGCCTTAAGCTGATAAAGACCGTTATTCGCTCCTTGATTCAGCTTAACAGCACCATTAGCCGTCACCGCACCCAGAAGCGCAGCACCAGCCAAAAGAGTAGAAAACTTTTTGTTCATAATTCTAAAATTAATATTAATACTAGTGTTTATTAAGATAATCAGCTCATTACGTTATCGTATCGATTGCTTTGTCATTCAAAAACGACTAGTTTAAACGAAGGTTTTAATCTTGCGTTTTATAAGGGGTAAATAGAAAGGTTTGTTGAAGGAATCGCTTGTTTCGTAAAGGATAACCTATCCTATTGATAAGAAAGAGGATAAGTGATAAAAAAATAGCCCGGAAGGGTTGCA